>JAAUXT010069625.1_pt1 | contig 17416 bp, 18 predicted proteins | sample 7278171 | NCBI WGS metagenome assembly JAAUXT01 (sample SAMN14350112, study PRJNA611818) | marine sediment metagenome | isolation source: surface marine sediment (1.8m) | place: French Polynesia: Moorea | collected 2018-08
TGATTTGTGACATTGAAACACCTCACTTATATTGAATACATCTGAGACAATTCCTGGTGTCCCGTATGCGCAAGCACGCAACATTTGTGATATCGAGCCATACTGTAACAGGTCACTCATTGCTCTGGATGTGGTCACTGCTTTGCGAATTGTCCTGACTCTACGTTTGTTCTCACTGGAGACGTGGTCATGAAAACACCGTTTGTGCGTCGCCACGCGCGTGACACCCCAGGGATTTTACTGATGCCATCAGTGTGGACCGGTTCCCTTCCTGACACAGCGCTCGCTGCGCACGCTCCGGGCCCTACAGGCCTGGGACCCGCTGCAGTGCCTCCTGTGCACCAACGTGAGACAAGCCGTGTCGGCCACCAGTCTGGAGAGACTGGCCCCTCCGTCGCCGCCCTACGGAGGCTCTCCGTCCACAGAAGCCCCGGCGGTACCTCACGGCGGTTTCCACGCTGAGGCTCGGTTCACACGGAGTGCGTCACGCATTGCGCCTGCGTTCCCCCTCCGTTACACATATGGTGCCAACGTTGACCCACAGAGGAACACAATGCGTGACGTTTCAGCCGTGTGACTGGTTCTCTGATTGCAGCGTCATCCTCGCAGTTTTGGAGAACAATGTGCGGTTTGCTTCAGTCGTGATTGGGTGAGGGCATGGACCCGGGTTGTAGCTCTAAATGTGGGCCGCCACAGCCCGCTGCGTCCCGCACTGCAAGGATGACGCTGCAGCCACGGCGTGACAACTGCTTTACACTTGTCCGTTGCACGAAACACTTGGTCTTCGCGTTGATTTCCATTGAACTTTTCTGTTTCGTGCAGAGTTAAAGCGTTGAGTGTCCTTGTTGTGAGATTTGCACCGAGAATTCCAAAACAGAAACAAATGTCTGACGACAGCGTGTGAAAATACGTTTCGTTTTCAGCGTCGAATGAACGTGGAAAACCTTGCAGTCTTTGTCCTACGTATCTCCAAGAAGAAGTTGAGAACATGTGTTGTGATGTGACCATTTCAGAACCACAAATACGCGTTGAACCCGAGGGTGGAGCATGCGCACAAGAAGTACAGGACCATCTGCCACGCCCTGCTGTCGGTCTACGAGAGTCTGCAGGCTTCCTTCGAAGGGCTGACGCGCAAACTCCCCGCCCACATGCAGATCAAAATAGGTGAGTAGAACGCTGGTGAACATGTGCACGTGTACACAGACAGACAGACAGATAGACAGACACAGACACACACAGACACACACACACACACACACACACACACACACAAACACATTTGTACCACCCGTCCCCAACTGCAGCCCCAGCAGATATTAGAGTCTATGCCGCGGCTGTTACCACACCGTCTCGCGAAATTTTCTTTTGGCCTGAGACTAGATCAAACAGCTTTGCATTTGTCTCAGAAAAACATCGTCGCTCAGACGGATGTGAATGTTTTGAACATCAAACGATCCTGGTTCTTCGTGTGTTCCACTTTTCCCTGCTCCGAGGAGCCTTTGACTGCTGAGGCCTGAACCAATCGCACCGCACCTGAACCGCGGGCAATGTGTGAGTCTTTGATGTGACTGATGCGCACGTCATGTGTGTCACTTCAGAGCACGTGGACTGTCACCAGAAACTGGAGAAACTGACAGGAATCCTCAAGGTAAGGAGTTCTCCCTTTTGTTCTGACTGTTCCTTCAGTGGTGTTGAGGCAAAGAGGCGGATTCAGGCTCTAGTCGGTGCAGTGGGGTGGGGGCTGAGAGGTGCCACCCTTCAGAGACGTCGGTTTGGGCTTTTGCACTTGCAACACAACTATTTGTTGCGCTGGGCGGGGGACAATTTCTTGGTGTGAGGAAGTGAACAAACCAAGTCTGCGTGCAAGGCAGAAGAAGAATGGAGTTTGATGTGTGTTGAGTGTATGGAGCGTTGCGTCCCAAGACGTGGCACGCACTGACTTGTATCGGGACGCATCGTGCTGACGCCTTGTGCGAAGACGTCTTTACGCCTGAGTCTCTGTCCCGCAGAAGGTGGAGGAGGAAGAGACGCTGCTCGAGGTGGCGACATCTGACGTGGCGCAGCTGTGCGCAGAGAACGTCATTCTGTGGACGCAGTACCTCGAACTGGTCACAGCCAACGACTCGATCAACCACATCCTCGCCAAGCAGCACCACACGGAGCGCGTGAGTGGGCGTGGCGGGGTGGGCGGAAAGTGTGAGTGGGTTGGTGCGGCAGGAGTGTTGGATGAGTGTGAGTGGATGTTGGGGTGCGGAGCCAACGACCACGTCTTTCCAAAGGCGTATCACATCGAATGAGCGAGTGGGTGGGTTGAAGAGGTGTCAGCTGATCGTGTCATGCGTATTTCCACTTCAAATGCTTCCACTTTTCATGCAAGGCAACCGTTTTGTCAACTTGCAGGTGAAGCGGTTTTCCGAAGCATTCTTCACAAATGAGTTCAGCAAAAGTGAAATCGTCGCGTGTTACGAAGCCAGGTGAGCGACAACACTGGTTCACAACGTGAACATGTGCAGCTTTTCGTCGTAGGCAGAATCCGAACAGCTGTGTGGAGGGAAACCCGACGAGTCTGTGTGACTGTTTGGCTGTTGCAGCTCCTCATTGAAATGTCGGTGACGGGAACACCTGCAGCGCATTATGCGCGCAGTGAAACTGAATGTGACCCTTGTGCAAGTTTGGATGATTTGCACACGTGTTTCTGTTTGCAGCGTGCACGGACACAGCGACCTGGCGGCCCTGGTGAAGGGCTCGCCCTACTTCCAGGGGCTGCTGCCCCTGCCGGCGGAGTGCTGGGACATGGACGGGGACCACACGACGCTGCCCGTCATCTTCGAGGACGTGTACTGCGAGGCGTCCGTCGCCAAACACCGTGAGTACTTCCTCTGTGTGTGTGTGTGTGTGTGTGTGTGTGTGTGGGCGGGTGGGTGGGTGGACCCTGAGTTACGAAAGTCACTGAAGAAAACAACTGGCTGCGCAGAACTCAGCACCAGGTTCTGAATAAACACTAAATGCAGAAACCAGAAGCGTCACACAAGGCAGATCAACAGCAAACGCAGTTTTTACGAGGAATTTCTGGTTGCCACTGCAGTTTTTGAGAGTCAATCATGACCGAAGGCTGTGTTTTCATGTCTCTTGTTGCATCTTTGCAGTGCACACGACGGCAGACGAGCCCGCAAGGTTCGGGGACAGGGTCGGGGACGCCGCCGCCGCGGGCGGGACGACGTTAACAACGCCGCCGGCGCCGTCGCTGCCCCGGAAGGGTTCGCGTCAGAGCGACACGTCCTCGCAGCACTCTGGATCCGACACGTCCCCACGAACCCGCAAATACAAAAGCTTTATCAAAAATATCAAACCGGAAGCATTTAAGCGGCCATCTTCGTTTCTGACCGACGGCGCCGCTGGTGGAAATGTGGCGGTTGACGCCGTCGATTGTTCGCTTGTGGGGTACCGGAAGTTGGACAACGTCGTGGCGTCACCGACGGCGGCGGCGCCGTCAGTGGAACTGGGGACGCTGAGCCCCGGAGGGACGCACGCCATATTGCTTCCCGACGCCGCCACCAAGAACGCCCTGTACAACGCCGTTTCCATGCCAACCCTTTTGGCGAAAAGCCAACTGGGGATGAGTGGGAGTGGTTCTCTCCCGGACCTCAGCTCGAAGGAAGGCTTGCTGGACACTACCGTCACGGACCTGTCGCACATGCTACCCCCTGGTGGACTGACTGCATCCGGGTCAGACTCGGCGCTCCCGAGGGACACTTCCGGGGTGGCGTTGGGGGCGAGGAACCCGGAAAAACCCAGTGACGTCATATCAACCTCAGACTCCTCTTCTGACTCGAGTCACATGCAGAATGTACAGAACGGATACATTAGCAGTGAGAGTGACAAGGGTTCGCCCATGGTGGAAGAGGCGCCCCCGCCCACCGTGGGAGACTCTTCTGCCGCCCAAGCCAAGGGGGAGGTGGACTACAAGCTGTTAGCGGACTCCCTCACACAGGCTCTTGGGGAGCCGGACACGGGCGCTGTGGCCAAACCCCCTGCACCCAGTGGGGCCGGGGCCACCAGTGATACCATCACAGCACAGAACCAAAGCAACAACACAGCAGCTGCAGCAACGGATGATAATACTCAAAGCAATAGTGATAAGGACACGGAGACGGGTCGGGGGAGCGGGAGCTCCCCCGGGCGGGATGGAGTCGACTCCCGCGGCGGGGACAGCTCCGGCCTCGGCGAGTCGGTGTCCACGGAGCCGGAGGACGGACAGCAGGCCCGCGCAGCCTCGACCGACGTTGATTCGATCAGCCTGCAAAGCAAACCCAAATCTGAAGACAGCGACGAGCTCAGTCTCTCAGGTACGAGAAATCGTGTCATTTCTGGTTTCACACCGTGAACACTGCAAAATCAAGGGAAAACTGCACGTTTTGGCCTCATCCTGAGCAAACTGGAAACCCGAGTCGAAATCCCCCAGCGTTCACACGGAATCATGTCATTTGCCTGCTGCTCAGGTGCACAGGGCTTCAGAAAACAACACCATTTCAGCTTTGGTCAAACACACTGAGAATACACACTCAGCTCGAGAAACTCGCATGTGTGGCGGACCCCCGCCCCTGTGACTGTGGCTTGTTCTCACGGCGTGTCGTGTGGATGTTGCAGGTCAGTGCACGCTGATGGAGCTTCTCAAGGAGGAGTACGAGCGCAGCGAGCGCTCCAAGACGCGCCACGAGTCCCGCGAGAGGGCGCACCCCGCCGTCACGTCCACCAACAGCCTCTCCTCCATCCAGGTGAGCCATTCCCTCACTCCGCATTCCCACGTGAGCTTGTTGCTTCACACATGTTCACGTGTACTGTGAGGAGGTAGACATGCTTCACAGGGCCCAGGCACAAGTTTTGGTGAGGGTTCAGAGTGCAGGAAATTTCTGCACTCGACGGTCTGCGGAAGCTGAGACCATTGCCTGAAAAGCAGGGACTCTGGGTAAATCCAGAATAAAATTCGTCGAAATAAATGTGTGTGACGAGATTCTGTCGGTGCCCAGGTGGAGAAGTCCGGGCGACGCGGCGCGAACCGCCTGACGCACGGCGAGCGCATCCTGTCCCTGATGGCGTCGTCCTCGACGCCGGACCTGGCGCAGTACCGCCGCGAGCAGTGCCTCGTGTCGCCGGTAGGGGACTCCACCATCTCGTTCATCACGGCCAAGGAGAACCTGCGACGACAGATGAAGTACAGCGGCCACATTTACAGGTGAGTGCGCTCTGCGCGCGCACACACACACACACACACACACACACACACACACACACACAGTGCACAGCTGTTGGAGAATGTGTCGGTGAAAGATAAATCTCGGACATAATGTTGGACAAAATTTGTCGTGTCCAGCGGTGCAGATGTTTCTTGGGAACAGGACAACAGGAGTGTCATGTTCTCTTGTCGTTTGTACCGGAACTCTCCTTGTCTCTGCGCAGCGACTTCCCGACGCAGGTGTCGACGCTGCCGTACTTCTGGACGCCGGAGATCGACCGCGGGGACGACGCGGGAATCCACCTCGTCGTGTGCGTACACGGGCTCGACGGGAACTCGGCCGACCTGCGGCTCATCCGAACCTTCCTCGAGATGGCGCTGCCGAACGCGCGCCTCGACTTCCTCATGTCCGAGCGCAACCAGGTGAGTACACAGCGCGTCAGGTCAGAGCAGAGCATGTGAGGGCAGCACTGGACAGGGCAACCTGTGTTGCAACTGGCTTGTGTCTGATGGATGGCAGTCACCAGAGTGCAGCCCGGAACGAGGTGGGTTTCAGACGAGATCCAGAAAGTCCAAGGGTCCGACCCGGACCAAACAGTGGAGTCTCTCTTTGAGTGTTTTGCACGCGGTGGGTTTCGTGTGCATCATCAGTCGCGCTGCTCTGCTTCCAGCCGGACACGTTCGCAGACTTCGAGGTGATGACGGACCGACTCGTCGACGAGATTCTCTACCACATCGAGCTGTACGGGATGACGCCGTCCAGGATCAGGTGCGCACGCGCAGTGACGTCACGGTGGCGTTTCACACGGAAACACGTGGCGTTACCAAACACGTGCAGAGGGCCATGTGGTTGTGTTCACGCTATGACTTCCTTCACCGCTCATCTCCCTTTGGTGTGCGAAATTTCTGGAGTTGAGAAATTACCTGCGGCGAGCAGAAATGACACATTTCTCGTTGCACTCTTCCAAAATACGTGTCTTGATCTGAGCGACAATTGGAAGGCAATGTCTCTTGCTTCAGTTTCGTTGGTCACTCGCTGGGGAACCTCATCATTCGGTCGGCGCTGTCTCGTCCCAAGATGGCGACGCTGCTGCCGCGTCTGCACACGTTTCTGTCGCTGTCGGGGCCGCATCTCGGGACGCTCTACAACACATCCGGGCTCGTCAACATGGGTAAGACACAGACACTCACACACACACACACACACACACACACACACGCGCGCGCGCGCGCGCGGCGGTTAATCTGGGCACGCATGTGCCTTCAGGTGAATTGAACATTTTCCCGACTGCTGTGTCTCCTCTTTGACAAGGAAAATAGATCGTCGTATGACTGCGGATATTTTGCATTTCAGGAATGTGGTTTATGCAGAAGTGGAAGAAGTCCGGATCACTGCTGCAGTTGTCGCTCAAGGATCATACGGACCCGCGACAAACGTTCCTATATCAGCTGAGCACCAAGCCAGGTCAGTGCACAGACACAAGCACACGCGCGCACGTGCACGTGCACGCACACACACGTTTTCACACGCAAACACATACACACACAAGCTGCACACACACGTTTCCTTGTGTGGATACACAGTAACACACACTCCAAACTCCAACCCTCACGCAACACGTCATGACACAGACATGCACACACACACACACACACACACACACACACACACACACACACACACACACACCACCACCACCACCACCACCATCACACCACCACCATCACACCCTCCCTCATCAAACTGATCTTGACCCCACTTCCGGTTTGCCTCGCGCGCAGGTCTGGAGTTCTTCCGGAACGTGCTGCTCGTCGGGTCGTCACAGGATCGCTACGTCCCGTTCCACTCCTCACGCATCGAGCTCTGCAGGGCCGCCGCCAAGGACTCCTCCACACTCGGTGAGTAAGGCTCCCATGCAGTGACGTCACACATGACCGAACCGTTCCGTTCCGTGCGCTTCTGAAAGCGTGCTTCGTAGCTCCAGGGATGGGGTCGTTTGCTTTTACCCATCAGAGGGCGTCACTCAATGTTTTGGGCGCGGTGTGTTGACGTGCTGCTTTGCCAAAAGGGACGCAGTGAACCGTGTTCTTCATGTGGTGTCTTCCCATTGTAGACGCAGGTTGCACGTATTCTTCACGTGATCTTTTCCCGTTGCAGGCGCGGTGTACTGCGAGATGGCGTCGAACCTGCTGCAGCCGCTCGTGATGAGTCCGCGCGTGACGCTGGTGCGCTACGACGTGTTCCACGCGCTGCCCAACACCGCCAACTCGCTCATCGGCCGCGCCGCCCACATCGCCGTCCTCGACTCGGAACTCTTCATCGAGAAGTTCATCACCGTCTCCGCCCTCAAGTTTTTCCGGTAGAAGCAGCTACTTCTGGGAGGTCACTTCCGGTCCAGCAAGGACTTCCGGGAAGGACATTTCTGGTTTGAATGTTACAGCTCTGGGAGGCCCTTTTGGTCTGATTTCCAGGAAACTGTTCTGGTTTGGGGAAAGTTTGACAAAATTCTTTGGTGGAAGTGTCGGCTTCTGGGAAACAACTTCTGAAGGTGTCACGTCCGGTTTTGACGCGTGTCCCACACCCGAGTCGCCTCTGACGGAAGTTGCTTTCCGGAGAACACGTCCTGCCAATGAGCAACAAGTCTGCAGAGCAGGTTCATTGTCAGGTCGGCTTCACACAGGGTGCGGCACATGTCACATCGCTGCACAAGTCTGATCGTCGCAAACGATGACACTTGTTCGGGAACGCTGCATCCTGTGTGAATCTGGCCGTGGTCGACCTTTCTGTTTCTGGTCGAACAATAGGAACGTCCTGTCGTCGTGTATTTGTGGAACACGTGTGGGAAGCGTCGGTTTCGTACGTAGCACTTGAATGGATCTTCGGTTGTTCCGTAGCGCCACCTGCCAGTCGTTTCGTTTTCTGAACGGTTCAGGCAGACAGCTGTTCTCATTGTATTCTCATTGCTTCAACTCAAGTGTTTGGGCATTGAAGCTGCAACGCCGGCCTTGCAGCGCAGAATGTCTGCAACTCTGTGAGTGGCTGTAGACGAGGACGCAATCCTTACACCCCTACAGTGGCACACAGTTCTGCAGTGTTGTGTCACAACTCCTCACCTTGTTGCTGACAGTATGTGTTGTGTGCAACGCCACAAAGACGGCGCTGCAATGCCCAGGAAAGAACTCACACGGCGCACACGTGTCAAAGTACCGCTCGTCTTTTGTCGCCCTCTGTTGTCTGTGCGCATGCGCCACGATACCGATTGACGCCCCAGGGGTCTCTTCACATCGAGACTCGTGCAGAATTGTTCCAGATGAACCAATGTCAAATTGTTCTGCTCTGGGTGAGTGAGGCGCACCATGGGTAGTTTCGATTTGTTTGTAAAGGCAGCAGCACTCACTGTAAAACGCTTATCCAGACAAAAGATTTCTGTGCATATTTACTGAAACGAGATTGTGTTGTACATTGCAATTGTATTTGTTTGCAAATGTCCTTCGCCTGCCTGGTATCTTTTAATTTAAGATGCTGTAGATCTTCCAGTGCGAAAACCGAACCAAATAGTGCAATGTGAAATTTATTAGCACCACACAGATGATAGCAAAACCTCACACCTGGTTCACAGAGGGTCCACGTGTGCGTTTTCGTGCCCGTGACTGGAGATTTGGCAGGGCGTGTTTTTCAGGCCTGTTGGTGAAATCAACTTGCGCACGCACACATCACGGATGAAAAATCCCTGTTGAGCTGAAGTGACGGACACAAGTGCGGGCCCAGTGTGAATCAGGAAGATACACATATCGTAGCGACGTAGCGATGCAGAAAAAAGATTATGAGACGTTGCCATGAAAACTCATGCATTGTACATTCAGTTGAAACAGTCCCAACAGCGTTGTATCCTATTTATTGCGCACGTCACGGATGGCGTCTACGTTTTCTTACTCTCCTTTGTCTGTTGTACTACATTTTAAAGTGGATTTTGTTTTTCTGTGAAGAGTAACAGGAGCGTTTTATTGATTCTGTGCCTGCGTTTACAGAGGCCAACAATACTTGGCCTGAGTTCTGACTCTGCGGTCTGTTTGTTCAAGGCTGAGACGATGGTTGGTTCTCACTGTGCCAGTGTCGATCGACGTGACTTGTGCGGATCCAGGTTACGAATTGGATGACTGAGTTCAACTCATAAAGTTGGCCTTGTTGCGTTGTTGCACCTGATGGTGCAGAATTCGTGCAAGCTAACACATTCTTCGGGTCTGGAGTGCCGTGTCCCTCGCCTCTCCACACGCCTGGATCCGCCAGAGAGATGTGTGGAATATTGTAAACCAAGACTGAATGTCGTTGTGACGCAGAGTTTACTCCACATCGTTATTGTGTTGTGCCAAGCATTGTGTGTGTACTGACGGTGCGCAGCTGCATCAAAAGTGAAGGTTTCAGGGTGTGATTGGAAAACCGTTCACTCTGTGATGTTTTCCGCAGATTCAAATCCACATGACCAGTCTTGGTTGCAGCTGCGTGGCATCCTATTCGTTGTTGCTCTGGCCACATAAGTTTTACTTTTCACGGAGTTTTCCGCCCATGCAGATTTTTTTCCCTCAGAATTGCAGCGTTTGAACCGGAAGTTGCGCGTTCAAGATTTTCCTGCATCACATGACCTGCATCATCATCACGTGGTTCGATCACGAGCAGAATGCATCAGTGCCAAAGCCCGTACAGGCCGGGTTCACACGAGACGCGTCTTGCGCAGACGACAGCGTCTCTATTCAAATCAGCAAGGCAGTTGTGGCAATTGCAAGCGTTGGTGTGAGGCAACACGGAATTTTTATCGGAGGACACATCCTTCTTTCTGCTGCTAGCACGTCGCCAAATCGACAAAATTTCGCCGCCGGCGCTGAATATTCAGGCGCGTTTCTACGCAGAAAATAGTTCTTGTTGGATCCCATGTCCATGCCCACGGTAACGATTGTCGCTTCCCAAAACTGCCCTGCGCGACCTGTGAACCTGGCGTGAGCTCTCGTCTTCATCTTCTGTGCCATATTCCAGAGAAAAGCTGCCGAACCTCTTTATAGTTTCCAATCTCTCGTCGCTTGCGGATGCGTGCGTACATCTCTGAGCTGAGCTCACTGTCGTTTCGTTGTCACAAAGGCCGCTGATGATTACGTTCACGATATCATTTCAAATTGACAAGTCTGCAAGGTTTGAATGGAAGGCATGAAAGTTGCAAATGGGGTGGGTACACAGCTGTCAGGTTGGGGTGCGTTCGTTTCATGTGGGCTCCGTTCTATTTGACTCTGAAACTCGCGAGGCAGGGACAAGTCAGAAAACGAACATCGCATGCAGCCCTGAGTTGCATGACGTCAGCATTAACTTATTAATTCAACACAGTTGAAACTCATGACTCAGCAATAAGAAGTAACTGTCAGGCCAGTATTTTGCTGCACAGGGCGCCGTTCGTTTGTGCCAAACGTGTCCATGGCAACGCCGTCAAGTTTCCCTGGACGATGGTCCCACGGGAAACAGACGTAAAGTTCGTATTTTATGCCAACACAGCTGTAGTATAAACGATTTGACTGGGTTCACGCTGGAGGTGTTGTGCGTTGCGTTTCCGTCAAGGGATACAGCTTCGAAAGGAGGGGACGCAGGGCCACGGAAACGTTTGACGCATCCAGGGTGAACCAGCACCGTCCTTGCAGTGCGAAATGGGCGCTTCGACGTTTGTGTGGGTGAAGTGGGAGTTGTGACCCTACTGCATTGACAGATGATAAAATTCTTGTTGCCGCTGCAGTGAGGCTACAGCTCCGTTCAAATCACCACACTGTCCAGGCTTCCTGCTTTTCACAGGGTGAACGATTGTTCTTTTGTCGCAAACCACTTCGGTCTGTTTTGCACTGGGTGCGTCTTGCGTTGCGTGCCAGCGGCCGCGGACTTTTAACGCAACGCACGACGCGCTCCTGCAGACCGCTCGACCACACGTTGAGTGTCGTTACCTTGACAAGTCAGTAGATCTAACGAGAGAAGTTGTAACATTGTTGAATCTTTGTCCTTGTTGGAATGAAACAAAAGTCTAACTTCCTACCTTTGAAATTAATAAACCCAAAGACGCAAAAAAACGTCGGTCCTGCGTTGTTTTCCTCTTGTTCAGCCCACTTTACGTGAGCCCGCAGCTCTGTCAGTTTCAACAAATTCTTCCTGCGTCTTCAGGAAGAGATGCCCACTCCAGAACCACTGCCAACGAGGCCACCTGCTGCACGAACTAGGATTGCCACACTCACCTGCATGACTGAAGTCCCCACATTCCTGAGGCATCTCGACCTCCAGAAGGCGACAGGCACACGCACACTTTCGTCTCTCGTACACGCACGCACACACCTTCGTCTCTCGCACACGCGCGCACACACGCCTGTGAGTTCGTGATACTCAGCGCAGTCAGATCAAATGCAATTTCAACGTGTTTGGGTTTCCTCCGTCAACAACAGATTTCAGCTACACAGCAGTTCAACAAGGCACCTGACCAAAATTTGTTCATTGACGTGTGAGCCAAAAGGGAGTTGGGTTGGAGCCGTCCCATGGCGATCACACACATGACAAAGAGGTTTCAATTTGGACTGCAGATCTACGTCAGCTGGGTTCGTCGCACAAGAAAACCAAAAACATATCAAGTGTATCACCGTGTCGTTCATGTATTTACAAAACGCGAATTCATTTCGTTTCAACAGTACATGTGAATAAAAAGCATTTGCATAATTTCATGAATGTGTAACTCACCCTGGACTCTGGTTCACACTGGATGAGTCGACCCCGCGTCCTCTGCACAAGTTGAGCGTTGCTCGGTCACTGAGGCACAGCGCTCGTTGCTGACTTGGACGCAGCGTGAGACGCGTCCAGTGTGAACCCGGCCTCAGTTATGGACAAGAGGGAGGGGGCGGGCAAAAATAACGTGGCGGACGATTCGTTTCGTGGAAACGGCGTCCGAGAGGCAGAGCGCCAATCCAGGATGGAGGGGACGGGGGGGGGGCGGGACTCCACCTTCCTACTACACTGCGTGACACGTCAACGTACCGGCAAGATGACCATTTGCGGACTTTTCGTGCACAACACGAAACAGGTCTCTACTTTGCAGCTCGTGCGATCACAACTGTATTTCCACACACGGAACACCGGAAGGGGAGACAGCCAAATTGGACGTGGCCTTGACGTGGCGCGTCACGTACCCGCTGCTTCGCAGTACACACACGCACACACACACACGCACACGCACACACACACACACACGAGCGTTCTCCACACTGCAAGAACGGTGTCACACTGTCAGCGTGAAAACGTCCGCCCCCCCCCCCCGGCCTCCCAACATCCGGTGGAACAGCAGTTTGACACGACGTCACACGAAAAATCGCTAGTTTCCCCCAGTTCACATCGGGCACGTGACACGGGAAGATTTGTGAGGCTCCCAACACTTTCCAACACAAACTGTGTTTTCCACGCATCACGCACGCTTCATTGGGGACGCAGGGCCGACGTCGAGATGTCGCGCACCTGGTGCGAACCGGGAGTCACAACTGATATGAACGAAACGCGGAGACAGCGAAGGATTCTTTCGCTGAAATCGAGGGAGACACGGGAGTTTCAGCTGCATGAATCGTGGACCGCCGGGTTCAAAACGTCCAAAAAATAATTGATTCAGAAAATGGAAAACAATTCCAGCTGTTTTCGAACCAGAATTTTGGTTGTTCCAAATAAATTCGCCCGGCGCTCCAATGGATAACGTCCTTTTCCGTGGACGTTTCACGCTTCGTGCTGCTGAAACACCCCGAGAAAGCATCCATGCAACGCACGAACATTACTGCAACAGCTAAGTACTGCACGCTTCCGCCAACAACTCGTACTGCACCTGTGCCAGTGAAATCACTGCATGAAACCAACAGTGAATGATGACCTGACCATAAAAATCTAAAAATTCAACATTGCTTTTTGTACTTTGTACAACGTGTGAAATGTGTTTGTATCACAACTTGGTCGATGCCTTGACAACTCGAAGTATCACTCACTTACATTTGCAGATGTGCTAGGTGAGTGAGTGGGTGGGTGGGTTGGAGCGTGGGGCAAACCCGGGAATATTTTGATCATTTGCAAACAGTCCAATTGGTCCTGTTTTAGTTTCGTTTTGTATTGCTGAGTCTGAAGCTGTTTTCACACGGGTTGCGCGCGCACACTTTTGCTGCGAACTTTGTACGCAAGCGCAGATTGCTTTTTTGACATCGACCTACGCACGCGTTCCGAAATGCTCAGGACGCTCACAGCCTGTGTGAAAACTGTTCAAATTATTGTGGCAATTGGACCCAATCAACTTCAGCGTTGGTGCCTCAACGTTCTCTGTTGCTACGACTACAATTGCTGAAACCCGGCTCTTTCAAACAGACCTCAGTCACCCCCCCGCCCTCGACGAAGATCACCCTCTTTGCCACGACAGAGTTCACACTTGTCGTGAGTGTGATGTGTCGTTCTAAAAACAATTGAAAACTAATATTTTTGTCCCCAGTCCTCAATTTGATTCGCGCACTCTGGTTCCCAGTCACGTACATGCCGCACTTCTTGCACTGTTTGGCGCCAGAACATTCCTGGTCAGAATCCGACATACGAGTATTCCACTCGACCGTGGCCTGCACACAAGTGGGGCGTTCGTTTTGCAGGATTCGTCACAGACGCGAAATGAGGACTGCTTCACAATGGATGTGTTGCACGTTGCGTCCCGGTGTGCACACAGCGACACAACCCGTGACGCACCCAGTGTGGTTCTCGCCTCAATGGTCGAAAAACTCAGTGGTTGTTGTTTATGCAGCGGATGCGACCGAACTGGACGCGCGACGCACTTGGAAGCAGACGTGGTAGTGTTGTCGAGGTCACCCATCGTTACGCGTTGTCATACTGAGCGAGCGTCGTTTGCAACAGTGAAGTAACCTGCAATGTCAACGCAAGGAGGTCCGAACGATGTAGAAGTGAGAAGACATGTGCTCACACATACACACCCGCACACACACACACACACACACACACACACACCTATGTTGAACCACCAATTTATCTCTCTTCAGTTTGGTGATCTGTCTCTGGAAGGTGCTCGGTGTAAATAAGCATTCGCACGCACACACGCACACCCACACCCACACACCAACTCACGTTTTGATAGAAAGCGATCTGGCCCTGCAGGTACTTCTGCATCATGGCCTTGAAGTCGCCGACGCGGTGCATGTTGAAGTTGTTGATCTCGGCTTTGACCGAGTAGGAGATGACGTCGACGCGACCCTGGACGGCCTGCGCCTCCGCGTCCGACATCTTGGTGAAGCTCTCTTCTGCCTTGTTGGACGCCGCCTGTAAAATCACACAATGTCAGTCAGAAATTCGTCGAAAGAAGTGTGGGCTGCCATGAGGCCTTAGATCTATGCATCGACAGCATGTCGTTTTCGTCTCCGTGTGACTGACGTTTCAAAATGAACGCAAATGGATGTCTGCTTCATTGTGTCGGTGTCAATGAGAGAAGAAGAGCGCGCGCGCGCGCGCGGATGTGTGTGTGTGTGTGTGTGTGTGTGTGTGTGTGTGTGTGTGTGTGTGAACGTGTTTTTGTGCGCAGACTGACCGTGTGGACTGAGAACTGTACAGAATGTGCGCAGCGCGTGCGTGCGCAAACTGAGTTGGTGGCTTGAAGAGTGTGTCTGTGCGCGTTCGAGTGCGCAGACTGACCTTGTGCACAGAGAGAATGTCCGGGAAGACGTCGAGAATTCCTTTGTATTCCTGCATATTCTCGAGGAACGGGATCATGTCGTTCTTCGGCTGCGCAGGACAAAACAACCAATTTCATCAAGCGGAAATCTCCGAGAGAACAATGGAGACAAACACTGGCCTGAATAGTGGTTGTCTTCAACAACTCAGGAGTATGTTGGAGGGGGGCAGATTGACCTGTTTTGGCCACATTCTATGAGTCACTGGATGACCCCCCCCCCCCGCCCTCCTTTCCTTCACACTGTCAAGGTATCCCTGGGGTCTGTCTGCGGATTATGGACGGACTGCCGCAAGACAAACGTGATGGCGCGAGAAAGATTCGATTTGAGGGTCCGTGTCAAATCAAACAGACAGGGCCGCGTCAACTGAAAAGCCATAGCGTTCACAGGGTGGCAGAGCCCGACGCATCCAGTGGGAAACGGGCCTCACCTGCTCCTCAAACGTCTTCCCGATCTGGTCGAATGTGTTTCCGGTGTGATGCACAGCGTTGGTTAGCGCCTGCGCGCCTGAAACAAGCAACGACAACCGACGTCACATGTTGACGCCCTTTGGCCGCGTTCGATTTGATGAGTCAACGCAGTGCACTCACAACTTATCTCCTTTGCATCCAACAGTAACTTTGAGACACGTAAGTTTGGGTGATTTTGCGCTCAAAAGGGTCCAATGGAAAACGCTGATTTCTGACGCGACAAATGTGTTTTCCTGTGAGAAAGGAACGAAAGGAAGGAGCAACTTACTCGGGCGTTCATCGAACTCGAACGATCGCGCGAGAGCGACGAACGAATGACCCAACTTTTGGTACTCCTTTCTGAAAGCTGAAAGAAACCAGACTGTCAGGTCAACTCCCAGAGCACACTTGAATAAAGAGGAACATTTTCGTTTTGTCCGCGTGAGTTGAACGTTGCGAACGAGATCTGACACGCAGTTGACACTCACGGCCCTGGTACTTCTTGTTGCTGTTTTCCCCGATGTTGTACAGATGGCGCACCGAGTCGTCCAGACTCTTCACATAGCGCTGGAACCGCTCCAACTCGTTCTCCCTGAAACACACCAGCAGCGGTCAATGCACGTCCGCACACACACACACACACACACACACACACACACACACACACACACACACACACCAACTCAAGCATCAGCGCGCGAAGCGTGGGGCGCCACTGTGTGAACACACCCACACCGAAGTGCCAATTCTGTACACGCGCAAGCACTCACGCACGGCGGTGCTTCCACACACAAAGACGCCCTCGTGTTTTTTGGACGCCGCATGTGCTCGTACAGGAGCGCGACCACATTTGAGAACTCACACTTGTCGCTGCTCGAGCGGCGCGGCCGGTGTCTCGACGAGACAGAAAAACTTCCCGCCGCGGTACTCGTCGCTCTCAGCCTTCCGCTTCCCCTGCTTCCACCTCTGTAAACACAACCACGTGATCAACACTTCCGCTTCCCCTGCTTCCACCTTTGTAAACACAACCACGTGATCAACACTTGCGCTTCTTCTGCGTTTTCTTTTTGCGTTTGCGTTTCTTCTCCGCGCTGTTTGGCGCAACAGTCGAGTTGGGTGAAGTGGTGAAATCTCGTATGTGTGTGCGTGTGCGCGCGCGCGCGTGTGTGTGTATGCGTGCGTGTGTGTGTGCCTGTCCCACCTTCTCTTCAGGCGGACAGGTGAGGAAGTGGTGGAAGACTTCGCTCCTCGCTATCACAGGGTGGCGACACATGCGGTCGATCCAGAGCTGCAGCTGCTGCATCCGACCCGCGATGAAGTCGTCCTCGTACCGACCTGCAGCGCGAGAACAAGAACCAGTCAGTGGTGCACCCGGCACAGAAACAATGGTGGTACCCGTTGCACATTTTGCCTGGAGACATCAGGTGGAAAGAGCTCGGATATTTTCAGTGTGCGTTGCCCAGCTTCAAAACTGAAAGTCTTGACAAAGCACACACACGCTGATCTATACGCCTCCTGCAAGACAGTTTCACCATCACCCAAATGACCAACACGGCAGTTCAGTTTGGAGACACACCGACCGCAGTTGTCCGCCAGAGGGATTCACTTGCTCTGTTGCTTTGTTTCCAGTGGAGGGACGAAACGTGCACGGCAGAAGGACCCACCTGATATCTGCTTGTCAGGTAGAGGGGGAATCACTATGCAGGGGAACTTGTCCTGCAGTCGTTCGTGGAGCCAGTCGAAGTGCTTGTAGCGCCGACTCACTTGGATGCCGCTGAACTGCAAACAAGAAGCAGTGCACAGGGCAACTGCAAGTGCGAAGTCCCCGGGGTGTTTGCTTTGTTGGTCACTTCCTGTTTTTGTTTGTTGCATCTGGTTGCTAGGGAGTTTTGCATCTGGTTGCTAGGGATGTTGCCATGGACATTCTTTTGAAACTCAACTGCAAACTACTTTCAAATACCTTTCATATGAGCCA
>JAAUXT010110620.1_pt1 | contig 17414 bp, 18 predicted proteins | sample 7278171 | NCBI WGS metagenome assembly JAAUXT01 (sample SAMN14350112, study PRJNA611818) | marine sediment metagenome | isolation source: surface marine sediment (1.8m) | place: French Polynesia: Moorea | collected 2018-08
GGGCTTCGGGATCCTGTCTCCGCGGTCGAGTAAAATCTTGATGATCTCGTAGCTGTCTCTGTGGGCGGCGAGAATGATGGGTGTGATGTCTTGGGTGAAAGAGCTGGATGGAATTCCCCCAAGAAAACCCTGCAAAATGAACGCAAATCTTTCAAAATTAGGCAACAGGATGGTGGTGTTCAAAGTGTTTTCTTCCGAATTTCAAAGCAGTTCAGAGTATCTGCCTTTTTCAAGAGAGACAAAGTACGGTTGTTCTACGTATTTGCTGCTGGTGAACACAAGAGTTTCGCGAAAAGACAAACGGTTTCCACTGGTCAGAAGTTTTGTCTGAAACGCAGCGAAGGTAAGAAGCTGCACGTAACACTGGCCATGCTCGGGGATCGTACATCACCTTTGTTCCTCGCACTGTTGGCCTTGCGTGCAGCCCTTTGCATCATTTATCCAAAAATGAACCGCAAAAGCGCGGATGTGAACACACATTTTTTCTTGAACGAAATGAAGCAGCGGGGTGTTTGGATGACGACTAGCTCAAGCGCCTGCTGTTTTATGTGAACGTCCTGAGTCTATTTGATGTCAAAAATTGTTGGATCTGTGTACCACACGAAATGATGCATCACACCAGATGCCAAACGAACCACAGTCAGGGACTCACCACCGAATTGTAACTTTTTACCACCATGGTGGTGCACGAACGCAAAATTCGTGCGTGCGTCATGCAAACACATCCGCTGACATCCCAGCTGCGTTAGACACTGCGTGGCATGACAGCAATTCGCAATCTGCAGATAGGCGTGTGTGTTGTCAATAATACGATTTAATGGTAGTATGTGTCATGGCAACTGCAATCAAGTAATCACCTGCATTAAGGATGTGTATCAACCACGCGTCATCAACAACCAACAACCTCCCCCATCAGCCAACCCGGAACCCGGAGTCACCAGATCGCGTTGCTTCCACCGTGCTAAGCACGCACGCGTCTGCCCAACCTGCTCAAAGAAACCTTCATGCTTGCAATTGACTCTATTTGTCAGACATTACGTGTCAAGTGCGGCCTCCCACTGCATGGAGGCCGAGGTTTTTGGCACTCGCCGGTTGCAGAAAAAAATCTTTTTGCTGCAAAGATGACGAAAGATATGGGATTCAGCAAAGCTGAAGCACCTTGCACAATACACTTGTGACAGAGAGAAGCAGCTGCGAGTGATTCCTTGAAAAGGATATGGGGACCTCTGCTCCCTTGAGCCGTGCATCCACATCCATTAATGGTCCCATTGCTGGAATGTCCCACGCACCAGCTCTTGATAAAGTTCAATGCTCTCTCACCAGGACACTAACTTTCAGCGTGATGATGCAAGAACCGGGTCCTCGGAAAGTCTTCTGGGTGCACTTTTTTCTCGTAAGTCGACAGATCATCTCTGAAACAACAGCTGAGGAACCTGGGCTTCAAGATATGAAACAACTCACAAAATCTGGAGCACTTCGAATCGCTCGAGGTCAAATGGTTCCCTTCGCTTTTCTGCCCTTGGAATGACAGCGTCCAAATAGAGAGTTGATCCAATTTGGCCTCTCCTCAGATTGAGATTTAAAGTCTCCTAACTTCGTGATGTGCGGTGAACCGATGATTGGTGCAGATCGAACGTGGAAAGCACCGCCCGGAGAATTACAGTCCGTGGCGAGTTTGACCAGTTTGATGGAATCCATCCGTCTCAAACAGAACCAGTTCGGCCAGAAATGTCGGTGCGTTTTGCCTTTTCACAACCTGAACCAATTGCAGTGATTCCAGTTTCAGAATTGAAAGTGGACACGTTTTCTGGTAAATTGCAGGATTCGTAGGAGCAGAAACACTTTGCCATCTTCTCACACATTTCGTCGTGGACAGGCCACTTGACATGAAAATAGACGCGGGAAGGTCAGGCCACCTCGCAGCGTACTCATTCCCTCCCTGAGACGGGTGTCCTCCAGCCAAATCTTGTTGAATGCGCCAGACTGACATCGCTTTGTGGGATTGGTCAATATGTGTCTCATGTCTTGTTATTACATTTGGGGGAATATTGCCTGCTTGATTCTATCTATTGCCACGTAATATTTCTTCGTCTGTCCCACCCGCCTGGAATCTGGTGGACGACATGTACTCGCCTTGATATTACTTGTGTTGTGTTCAGAGTCAAATGCAGCTGCACAAGTTCAATTTTCATGCCATTTTGTGGCAAGGAACTTCCGTTGCTAATTCATTCTCAAGTGGGCTCGGAAGTTTTATGAGAGCTGCACAAGGACAAGAAAGGAACAACTCATTGAGCCCAAAAAATGTCAAGTGGTTGCCTGACTGTTTCTCCATTAATTTCTGTGTTTCCCTGTCCAATTGAATCCCGGCACGGGAGTCTGGCATCACCACTTGATCTGCTTAATTCCTGTCAACCGAGTGCCGAACAGGAAATTAAATTCCTCAAGTTCGTGGGTCCTGATGAACCTGAGTACACATGAGTGGATGTACAGACTTGCAGATGAAGAACGATTGCCAGTTCGACAGCGCGCTGAGGCATGCTTTTCTTTTGCAGAAGCAAAGCGGAGCAATGCTGAGGATAAGCACGTTCGCATGCATGCATTTCGTTTTGTCTGCTGTTGAAAACAAAACTGCAAGGATTCGAGCACTTCACTTGGTTGGCTGAGACTTCTCCGTTGTGCGTACAAAACGTGTCATTTTGCGAACCAAGGATTGCCTGTCGAAGGCTCCGTCCCTCGCTGAGACTGCTCGATTCCATTTCCTCTGACATTTACCTCGATGATAAGAGCGGGAATGGCAGTGTTTCCTCATTGAGTGAGGAAATGTACAGTCCAGATCTTGGTGTCCTTATCACCACTCAACTGAAGGTCTTGTTGACATAAAAGGGGAAGTTGTACGAGCGTCAAGAGTAAAGCATAATAACATTTGGCCGACGAACAGCAGGCGAACCAGCTTTGTGACAGTCTGATTTGATCAGGCCTGACGTCCTTGTTTTTCTGCTAATTCCACATGCATTAGAAGCCCTAGAGAACTTTAGCTCGTCTATCTATCTCGCATATTGGTCCATACGAGGTTGCTATTCATTAAGTCGGGCCACGACATTAATAACCGGCTTATGAGTGAGCTGCAAACTTCAGATCCACACTTCTGAGGTAAACTTTTCGGAAGACCCACCCACGAGTGTTTCATTTAAAATACATGAAAGAGATTCCCCGTTCGTCTACCTCGCTGAACGCATTTGCCACATCATGATCCCAGGTATCTTGGACGTCCCGAGTGAAAGTGAAGCTTCCCATACACAAAGCAGGACTCGCCAGTCAATTTGGAAAGTCCTGTGTCCGCGGAGTGACGTAAAATGAATCTGGCATCCGATCCACAAATGACACTCGAGTATTTTCAACGTGTGCCAACCTCAGAAAACTTCTCTTGTGACTGAGAGTGATGAATTTTGACACGGCAGAAAAGGCAAGACCCAGACTGTGACTGGTGTAATCCGATCACAGAGGCAACTCACATTTCCTCATACATCCCACTTTAAGTCGACAACATCCATGCATCGGGCGGCGGGGCCATCGTACATAATGGTATTTGACTAACACTGAAGGAAGGAAAAAGCGATGGCAGAAAACGAATTTAAGGCTGATAATGCTCAGTGATGCAGAAACATGATGTGATTAATACTCATACTGCGTATTTGGAAGTTTCTCCGAAGATTAAGTCAGGCCAGTGAACTGTCATTGTCATGGAGCGATAGTGAGGGGTTTGCAGTCAGTCACACGGATAGTTTCTGAAAGGTGCCAAATCCAGGGACATGCAGGGAAATAACAACGTGAGCTGACGATGGATGTTTCTTTTATAGTCACTGGTGTGTAGAGCAAATAATTCACGCTCCAAACTGAAAAGACATTTTTTTCTACAAGGCAGCCACCCGCAAAGCTGGAGAGAATTCCACCCCTTGGCTTCCATCAACAGATTTATCCGTTCTCAAGAATCATAATTCTATTTGGCGCACGGCACCTTCAAACCGATTTTTAGACCACTTGAAACTTTTCTGGGTTTCCAAAAGTGTGACTTGGAATTGTTATCGGGCCATTCGTGTCCATTTCCGTTGCGGCCGGTGGGTTGAGTTACAGCTACACATGAGCAAGCCGTTGGCAGTCCACAACTTTCTGGTTCAGCGAAACTTCAAGCCATACGGAGAACAAAACGTGGCAAGTGCGGTCAAGGATTATCAAAGGGTTACAATATGTCAGTGGGCCACCTTGTTTCATTGATTTGGTGAAGCTTCCCACCTCCCTTGAATTCCTACGGACTAGATTCCTTCTGACCGTCTGGGTACAATGAATCCCCATAACTGTCAGAGGGAACACAGCAATCACACGTCCGCAGTCTTTCGCGCCCCATCCGTTAATTTGACGCTGCTCGGTTCGAACGTCATGCAGAAGCCGCTCAGCCGATCTGGGAGGAAGAGGTTTGCTTTCCCTTCCTCAGAGATTAAAACGTCATGCGAACACACGCGGCATTTTTCTAAAACTATACACCCATGCTAACCAATGCACAAATTTGAAACTGAAATCTTGTTATCCTTTCAGGGGTTTTTTTCGTATCAAGATTGTTTGTCAAAGTGACCTACTGTGTGATACGAACTCGTACGAGTGCATGCATCTTTCTCCAAAAACATCGACACTGAAATTTTTCTCGATGCGTTCTGCAAACTCCTGTTGGAAATGGTCAGGAGCAATCGGAAAATACTGCATTCACTCACACTTACCGAGTCCTTCTGTTTGGATTTCAAGAGAGATGCTGGAATCTGTACGCACATGTCATATTCAACAGTTAATCAGAGAGAAATGTGCGGTGAACACAGCAGTACAAACAAGTATGACACACAAGAACTTTCAGAGACTGTGCGACACACGAACGATTTTTCATTTCGCTCAGACCAAAAAAGCACTGTGTTCATTAAAATTCCACCAAGGCGCCAGAGATACACCTGCAGCCCCTTTGTTTTCTCCCCTCCATAAATGTGCGCACGTACATGAGAACACAGCAGAGAACCAAGAAATACGACACTGTTTGGGGTGCGTAGGCACCCGCACTGAGGACTGAAATACTCACGCTGAGGTCCTTCTTGTTCTGCTGCTGGTGCTGCAGCAGGAGCTCGACGGCCTCGACGTTCTCCTCGTTGATGGCGTGCAGCAGCGCGTCGCCGAGCTCCACGTTGTAGCTGAGCAGCAGCTCGATCATCTCGATGTTCTCGTTCTCTATGGCGATGAGCAGCGCCGTGCGCCCCAGCGGGTCCACGCAGTTGATGTTGATGTTGAAGTAAATCTGCGACTCCTCGAGGAAGTGCTTCGCCGTCGGGATGTCTCCGCGCTCGACGGCGAGCAGAAACTGTTTCTCGTCATTGTTGAGGTCCGTCTCCTTGCGCACGACGCCCATGCCGAGGTTGTCGCCCTCCGTGATGTCGATCCCCAGCTCGTCCATGAGCTTCTGCGGGTTCATCTTCGCTTCCTTGTACTTCTTATACACCTTGTCCATCATGGCTCCTGGCTACCCTGCAAAAAGATTGAAGGATATTGTGAGACAGTTGTAATGTCAACGAAACACAAGGGTCATCCTTTCAAGGGAAAGGACAGCAAGCGAAAGCACGTCATTCACAAACTGAAGAATGTTTGCAGAGCCCACTCTGTGCAGACGCGTGACACTCTGACAATCTCAGACAACAACCAAAGCTTTCGCGTGTCCATGGGGCAATGAAGCCTGACCCTCGACGGTTTTTGTGCCCGTCCTTTATCGCCGAAGATACTTTTTTCTGTTTCACTCACACACACACACGCATACAGACACACAAATAGTCCACGTTGGACTTGCACTCTCTCATGGTTTGCGACTGGGGACATCTGGCCTGGACCCGAAAGAAGCAACGAAAGAACCAAGGGAAGTTACTTTCTACATGTGGTCTGTGCATGCTTCGTCGCATTTACATCGAAGCCTGCATGTATTTTCGCAAGAAAGTACAGCTGAGCAAAGAAGCTTTCAAGATCGGACTCTGCGAAGATGCTCCAGAACAGCGTGAACACCCGGACTTCAAAGCATGGAACACGCGGTTCGTTCTATTTCTGCTATTGAGACACATTTCTGTCATTTCCAGAGGCGGGCAATGGAGCCGAGAGTCTCCCACTCAAATTTATTGCCATTCAGGAAGTGCTCTTGTCGCGATTAGGACAACTACCTTCAAGCAACAATGTGAACAAGACTAATTACGGATGGTGGGGTCCTGAGGCAAAACGCGACGCGACGAGGGCTGCGGACACACCACACCGGGACGAGCCCCACATGTGCAGGCTCTGTACTGTTGAACTGTACCACACAAACCACATCAGGCCAAACAGCCTGAAGCTATCCTGAATGTTCCAAACAAAATGTGACATGTGAAGTCGTTATTTGAGGTGTGTCTGAATACGCTGACAAAAAGCGAAAAGTACGAGATATCCACTCAGAAACAAATGATTGCTTGAGTACATCCAATGAAAAAAAGGAGCTTGACACTCAGTGCTCAATGTATTTTTGGGGTTTGCTCAGACTTATGATCAAGCCAGAGACTGATTGAGATGCAGCACCTGATTTTGGTGTGTTGCACAATGGAGTTGAGAGAAAACCGAATGGCACAGTCTGGGCTCCACCTCCCATTGGGCTGAACCTCTCAGACCGATGCGGTATGTCCGCGGCCCAGGAAGCTACAAAGTCGACTCTGACCCAGGGAAAAGAAATTTCTTTGCAAGAACACAATTGCTACGACAATATATTTTGTACTGTACATTTGTCGGGTGCCGAAACAAGTGTGGTGCGACCATGTGTCTGTGGACTCAGTCAGATTGTGGTCCGTTTGAGAAGTCTACAAATGTTACACCATTTCCAAAGTGCATTGTCATCAAACATAACCAAGGTGCGTCATATTTCTCTGTGACACGACGTTGATCTGGTTCGAAACCAATTATCCGCAGATCAAATCATAACGGTTGAAATGTGTGTTGTTCGTTTGACACTCATCGGGTTCTTAATTATGATATCACAAGAGGGAATAAATAATTCACAAAAGAGATTTTCGTCACCGCCTTTCCGAAGCACCCCATTGTCCTGGTCCAGGTTTTTCAGCATTGAAGCTCTTTGGGATACACTTGTCTTGCTGTGTGTATACGATTGTTTCTACAAACTCGTGGAAATCGCTGTGAAATTTGTACAAGCGGGGCCAGTTGGGAATTGATGTACTCGTATTTTGCGAATTCGGGGTCCCAGGCTCCGAGGACCCCTCTTTACTCGTACGTTCTGAATAGGATACGAAGCATACAGTCCAATTTCGCTGTGCAATTTTGATGCACATTGGACGAACATTGGTGAAATCCCGTGACTGGACGCAGGTGAGTCGTGCACTTCAGACAGAAACAACAGCGTTACGACTCGCACTGAAATCTGATACGTGGGTCGTGTCCTGGTGCGTCAACATTTTACGCGTGCCAATTGAGTGTTACAGAGCACAATCGTTGCTGAACTCACTAAAGCTGTGTCATACAACAGCAAAATTATTATTTTGAGTCTTTTGTTGGTGAACAAAAACCAAACTTTCCAATTAAAAAGCTGACAAAACGAGACAAACAAACCAAATGCAGGTGTGCGACGCCGTTGTTGCAACTTTCCACAACTCAACTGGGTTCCCAGCAGCAGAAACTTGTCAGTGCAGTGGGTTGTGTTGCAGACGCTCTTTCTCTGACACAGCTGATACCAAGGCCCCTCTGTCTGTCTGTCTGTCTGTCTGTTTGTCTGTCTGTCTGTCTGTCTGTCTGTCTGTCTCTCTTTCTCGGCCTGAGTATCTCGAAGAGTATTCAAAAGCAGAATCTACCGGTTCATTTTCTCCAGAGGAACATTTCTGAAGGAACCAAACAGTTTCTTTCTTTGTCGCGAACGCAGTGGCCACCAATGTGAAAGATCGTCCGGTGAAAATTTCTCCATACCTCCGTTTGTAGAAAGATTGTAAGCCAAAGGCTTACTGATAGTTCACTCTCCATTTTGAGCTTTGTCAATCTTCTATGATGATCCAATGGAGAGCAAAATAGTCATTCTTTGTGACGGGTTGCGTTTCCTGAATTTTCAGCAAAACTTCATCTCCTTTGAAAACAACGCGAAAGGCGTATCCTTTCCGTCCCCAAATCCTTTGTTCTCACACTTTGATGTAAGAAGAGTCTCCCACATTTTCATCCACAATCCATTTTGTTTCTGCAGTCTCCAACGTTTTACCTTTACTCCTGTATGTGTTTTTCCCTGTGAGCACACGCGTCTGCGTCTCACCAAGTCCTGCCCGCGTATCCTCCAAAAAGAGGGAGGCTGCGGTGGGCGGAAAAATCCAATATTCTAAGCGCTTGTGATTCGTGCGTGTACAAAGCTGTAACTCCAGCAGATGAGTACAGAGATGTTTTACCTTGACAGTCCCTGTGAGGCGAAGGATGTTGTATCACCTAATCAGTACCCAGCTTACGCACCCATAATTACATAATTCACCTTCAGGCAAAATACTTGTGCACCGGGTTCTGGGGGTGGATCCGAGATTGGGTGAAGGGCCCAACGTTGTGCCAAAACGACACGAGGAAGAGTTTGTGTTGGGTTGGAGTTGAGAATGCCAGTCTCAGGGTCCCTGCCCTATATCCGCCCCTGACAGTTTACACCAATCTTGTCTTTTCTTTTGTGAGCTTGAAGGCAAGACTCTTCCATCTGTTGTGGACTTGCTTTGGTCGCCTCTGCACTGCTTGCGACGAGGTAAAGTTTCCACTTGGGGATCTGGTGGTGGTGGGTGGGTGGGGGGGTAACATGGAACGAAATAAGTTGGAAGTCAAAGTACAAGAACTTGAGAAGGTATTTTCTCAGGGTCTTTCAGGTCAAATTAATTCCAACCAAGTTGCGGTGCAGAAAACAAAATTGTTACATTCCAAAGTGTGGACAGACGCACACATGAATGCTAAGGGTTTTTAAGCCAACAGTGGGACCCAAATGGCCGCTACCGCGACCATCAACAAGAGCATGAGCAAGAAAATTGAATGAACATGAAGTGCACGAGAGACCATGAATGCTGAACAGTGTGCTAAAATGGCTTGCCCCGTGATGTGAACTGAATCTGCACAATCATTCACGTGGAGAGCAAACACTTATTTCACAGTTGTCCTGATCCTGGGTGTTGCTAGTCAGGCAGGTTGTGCACAGCATTCCCCAGGGTTACGTCCCATCTCTTATGGCAAGCATTTTGTGCAACCTGACAAGAAGATCCAATAGCAGGATAAACTTTTTTGCATTCTCTGACACGATGAAAACAAATCCACCTGGTTACGTCCAGCAGTTCACATTCACAGGTTAAATTCCAGCTCTAAGGTTCTAAGGAGCAAGGACGTATTCAACCCAAACCTGAAGCTGAAAATGTTTCTTCAATTTTCCACACATCTAGGTTTGCATCCCATTCAAAATCAAAAGTAAACTGCCAGTGCTTTGCAATCAATGATGGCAAGATGAAACTGTGGTGAACGGGAGGATAAATGAATCAGCATGGTGTGGTGCCGTAATCCTGACAGGCCCCACCAATTCCGGCTCTTCCAGAGTCCTCAAGCCCAACAAAACTTGCCATTGTTTGCTGCAGTGACCCAATAAATTCATGTTTTTGTTTACAAAATCTTGGTCAATTCTTTGTGAAAGCAAGCGTCAAAAGATCACCAAGCGACGTGGGCAGAAGCTGAAGTGGTGGGACGTGTTGAGTCCCGGTGGTTTCAAAGACGTAATTCTCCTGCTGCTTCCACAGGAAAACATGGATTTATTTTTCTGTGAACTGTCCAGAATATCAGACCACCCAGGCTGCTGCTTTCACTTTGACACAATATCGGGTCGCAATTTCTGTGCGATAAGAACCGCTTTATTTTCACCCACCAAAGCGCATCACCTGTGATCGATTCCGAGCAACAAAGACGACCAATTCCACTTTGGAACTTCAAACAGTGAGGGATAAAAGCTCATTCAAGTGCTACTGAGTGCTTTAATGGGCTCAATCGCAGGTAATGCACATTAAAAAACAAGCATAGTCACAATAAATGACAAATTTCCTTTCTCAAAATCATTGACTAATGTTGGCTAGTTTCAACAGGGAGGTGGATCTCTGCTTCGCAGTGAGACAAGGATGACCAATCTCCATTGTCTGGACAGAGGGCGGCGACAAATGACTGTAAAGTTATTCAGAAGCTGCAGACTTTCGTCCGAAAGAATCTTACTGTAATGCAAAACTGAGAAACGGGAGTTGAGACATGACAAGCGAGCACGACGAAAGTGTGCAATTTGCAAGCTTTTTAAACACGTTTGCGTTTGGCTGTGTTGTGCCAACAAAGCGGGCTGGAGATGAATTAAAAAAAGCGTCGGAAGCAATCGCTCACTAAGTGTATCCTGCAAGCGATAGCCCTTCTTCAATAGTTCATTCACGAGCTCTTTTACTTGAGAGCTGCCGACAACAAAAGAAACAGCACAGAAAGCACTAAATGCCTTTAACGATCTGCCTGAAGAAGATCTTTTCTTTGGAGGCCGCAAGAAACTTTTGATGTTGAGTCGTTTTGTTTTTGCCTGCGTCATTTAGGTGAATGGGCACAAAGCGGTACGCGACGCGGAATCTGGGTGATCGGATCGCGACGAGCTCGAGTTTCGCTGCTCAGTGTGGCGACACAATGCGCGCGATGATGCGTGGTAATGCATTGGTCCTTGTGTAAACTGGATAGGAGGACGACAGCTCAAAATGTACTCGCGACAGATCGAGACCGATGCAGACACAAGGTGCACCTGTGTTTCTGTTGTGGATCTTCATGCAATGCGGGCCGAAGGTCGTTGAAAGAAACTTTGTCAGCAGCTCGTGGCTCAAAGTGACCGGAGATGGAGCTTCTTGAGCCTCATCTTTTTATCACGACCACGGCCTTTGAGTTCCAAGTCAACTGAAAAGGAAAATTTTGTCTTCTTGCAGATCATGAGCTGAGGCGTCACTTGATCTCTGAACTGAGAAAATGGTTCCATTGTTCAATAAAACAATCGCGTCCAAGCCGAAAGGATGCGATACTGCTTCCCATGGATCAAATATCTGGCACTTCCATACAGACTTCTTCGAGTCTTGTTCTCAGGTGAAGTCAGCGCTTTGAGGAGCGAGTCACTCCATTGAAAAGCTCAAACAAAACAACATTGTTTCTTCAGCATGAAGAGGTCTTTGGCATTTATCCTTTCAGAATCACTGTGAAGAAAAATGTGCTTTGGAACCTGACTCCATCAAACGTGGAGTTGAAACAATGGCCACCGAAGACAGAATGGAGCCCAAGACACAAAACTGAAATTGTATCTACAGCTCACGAAGCTGTTGTCCGTTCGAAACTGCGGTTTCGAAATGTCCGACAAAGAATGGAAACTTGTTTCAAACAGCCAACGACTTTTTCGCAGATATTGAAACTTTATTGTGGTTGACAGTATTTCGCCTGGATCGATCTGTTTCTCCTATCCAAGAAATAGACTTTAACACAAAGAAGATTTTCATCGATCGCCTGACAGAGGAGCTTCCATAATAGACTCAGACTGTACAAAGAAACAATTGAAAAAGCACTGGTTGTCTTCAACAGTTATTTGGGTAACACACTTTCGTCTGAAGGCCATTATCAAAGATTGATGTTTCATCTTTTGTTTTGAATTACATTGATTGAATAGGTATAAATAATCCTAAAACACACTTGCAATGGATTGGCAGCGCTGTGTGTAATGAGGCGCACTGAGGCAATAGAGTGTACATTTTGTCGGAAGCTCACTTCCACATCAGTTCCAAGTGAGTCAGAGCAGCTCCAATCGCCAGTTCTTCTTTCCATCTTTCCTGCACCGTCCCGAAAAAAAGTTAACCGCAAACAACGACTCGTTTTTTGTGCTGACTCAAACAACACAATTCGCAAATGCCGCAAGATTTTACAGACTCCAATGAGAAATTCCACACCAACAGTTGGACAACGTCCATTTTCTCTTACATATAAAAAGATTTCATTTTCAAACGGCTTTCTCTTGTCAGCTTGAGCTGAAGGATTTCATGTCTTATTAATTTCACAGACACGCAGCTCAAAAGGAAAACACCTGGATTTGTTCAAAAGAGTAATTTTGCCTGTTGAAAAATGTTGTATGCAAAAACATAATTCAGTTGTCAAGCTCTGACAAAACAAATTATGATTGATAAGAATTCGGTTTTGCCTCGTCAACACCTTCAGTTGAAAAAGTCACAAACTGAAATGTAATCTTGACCAGACAAAGGCGAAGAAGGAAAAACCTGAATTTAATCTTTAATGACGACTATCATGAATACAGATTTCATTAACTTTTGATGTATCTCTGTGTGACTTGTGGAAGGCACTTTGTGCTTTTTGTCTTGGACAAAATCATGACAATCAGGGCAGCTGCAGGAATCCACAACCTTCACTGAACCGAATTCTTCTGCTGGATTTGATTGAGTTGCGTCGTGATGATTGCGGACAAACCTTGCCCTGCAGGTTGGAGGATGCAGAAGCCCCGTTCAAAGCGATGCTTCACAGTTTCAGGCAACAAAGTTTTTCCGTGTTTGAACGGGAAATCATAACAGACCTGTTGATCTGAGCACTTGCCCTGTGCCAAAGACAATTTGCCCCCAAACTTGCTAAATTTGTTCGACAGCCTTCGTTTTGACGTGTCAAATCAGCAGCAAGTCTGCTTTTTGACACTACAGTAATTCGAGATTCTTTCCAGGAGAGTAACATTTGAGGTGTGTTCGGATAATGGACCAAATGGGCACATTTTAATGGGCCAAGAGTGACACAGAGCCAAACGATTTTTGAAGAATAGGGCCTCAGTCATGTCTCGCGCTGTTCAAGTGGTCCTGTGCAGCGTGCTTTCTGCGACTTCTGTGCCCCTCTGAGTGCTCGCTGTGTCCTCTTGTAGTCCCCTAATGATCCCAGTATTTATCCTCCTACTAATCAAGTGTGAACTTTTACACCAAGGTCTCATTAGATTAGCCAAGCAGATAATCCAGGGACACAGGAAGCCTTGAAAGTTTTTATTCATGTTTCCCTCAATGCATTTCTTGAACAACAATGAATGTGACCCTCAAGTTCCTGCCAGCCTGACGTGATCACCAGATCATTCTCCCCGTTCACGACCTGCGGAAAGGACAGGTCCAGGAGATCTCCAGGGATGCGTTGGGAAAGAAAAGCTTTCTTGCAACGCTGACAGAAATTGTTGGGTCTTTCACCAACGCCTCACCGCTCGGCGACTTGCGATGGAGCAAACAAAGGGGAACAAATTAATCAGAGTTATGTGGCTGTTTCACAGTCCATTACCAGTTAGCTGTTTGTAATCTTTTGTTCTGTTTCTTTCATTGGATCCATCACATCAAAATCAGGCACTTTTTCGAAGCAGTTGATTTACCTGTGCATTATTTGCTTTTGAAGTCACAGAAAACGAGGCGAGGTTTTTGTTCATTGCTATTGATTGTAGGTGTGGGTTTCGGGCCTCAATGAGTCTTTTGCGACAGTCATTATTTACTACTGAACAATTCCGACAATTTGTCTTTGTGAAAAATCAATGCGAACAGGCATAACTGGAAACAAAGCAGAATCGACCCGCTCCTGCTGGTCTATGTCTTGTGTTGAAATTTACATGGATTTGCATGTCTTCCTTTGGAAACATATTGACTTGATTTGGATGGACCACTCCTCACGAATGTCTCTCTGAGTTCTTGCTACAAGCAAAGCTGAATCAGCTCAAACCTGCCACTTTCAAGTCCACACATTTCAGTGGACACGTATGTTTGCCAACTGCCGCTGGTTGTGGCATCTCGACCTTCGAAACAATTGATTCACAACTACCCCACACAGGTAAATTTACCCTGAAAAGACAAGCATCGAAGAGTCGAGACAATTCGGGGCCGGCCCGCACGCATGACCAGACACGAGTCCAAATTTAGAAACTTCCATTTGTGAGTTCTTTGTTTCGTTGGAAGTTATAACGAGGGATTACTCAAGCGAGGCACAACATCAGTCAATTGTCTTCGGCCACAAAAAGGGTGTCTTGTGTCTGAGAATCTGAAACAACATCGAGACCAAGTTAACTTTTGACAATGTTCTTTCTATCTGATTTGTAATGCAGACGCCTGGACACAATTGCTCCTTGAAGAATTCAAAAAAGGGAGTGATATTCCTCTCTTGGATGTTCTTGAAAGCGAAAGGTGTGAATTTTTGTGCTGTGCAGCACTGAATGGCGAAGGCGATGGCTTTTTCTGTCGCACTCCTTGCAGACTTTCAAAGAGGCGCAGCTTGGTTTCGAATTGAAATGCCAAATTTTCTCAGCAGCATTTCAATACGTGAGTGAAATCACTTAGAAATGCTATTACGTTCCTGAAAAGTGCTCTTGGTACACGAAGAAATGCCTGCTTGTGTTTCCATTAAATCACGCAATTTATTTTTGAAAGACCGTTTTAAAACTCCAAAATGCAGTTATAATGAAGCATAATTTAAGCGTATTGAAAACTTTCTTCTTCTAAATTGTTATTTCTATTTGCGAGAAGCGCCTTTACAAATTGCCTTCAACAATTTTCTTCAAAGCCTGCAGTGAAGCTTGTAAACGAACTGAAATTTGAAGTTCTTGCCAGCATCAAACTGAGTACAATGAATCTTTCACATCGTGACTGCGAGACGATCTGGTTTTGCACCATCGTTTGCGCGGAGAAAATGACCAAAAATGTGCAACTTGTGACACAAGGAACTCAGCTTCTACCTTGACAAAACAATGATGGCGAACATACTCAAGGTCAGTTGACCTGGTTCTTTTTCTGAGTCACATTGAAATTCTGAAACGAGAAAGTTTCCAACTTCTCAGTTTTGTGTCGGATTTGGCAGAGAGATTTCTTTCATATGTTTCTCATTGCTTCTTGTTCCAGCAGAAAGTAACGGCAAGCGAACGTACTGCGCTTTTGCTTGAGGACGGTGAACAATTCGGTTTTCCTGTGTTTTTCAAAACAAAAAGTGCAATTAGTTCTTGCAAAGTGTTTGGAATTCATGTTGAGGAAGGAAAATGACTCATAATTTACTCTGTTTGACTTTGTTCTCGACAATTATCATCCTTTCTTGACTAAAATACGTTTTGTCTCAAGGATGGTGCAAAAAAAGCAGAAAATGTGAAAGCAGGAAACAGATTTCAGTGTATTTTTGTGTCGCCACTTGGGACCTTCGTGTTGTGAGGAAAGGCCTGTTCTGGAAAAATGAATTCTGTTGTCGACAATGTACACAGAACACTCACCCCACACAACACGGTCACACAAATGGCATCCAGGTCCAGTTTGTGTCACGTTGAAGCTCCGTCGAAACACGAGTATTTTGTTCAACAAGTTTGGTGTCGATCTACGTGCCTCTTCTCAGCGGAGACCACGTCTCAAAGAAAGAACGAGAAGCTGGGGAAGCCACGTGGAGGCGAGACGCGCCTCGCGGACTCGGTTTGCCACTCGCACGCCGTAGTCTGCAGAACCTGAGATCAATGCGTTCGTCATTGAAACCAAAACGATTGTTCGGCTGACTGCACGCTTTATCCACCGAGGCTGCTTCGCGACTTTGTCTTCCCTGTCGCCTCATTACACACATTGCTGGCGCACATCCCGAGTGTTTTATACTCTTTAGTTTTATTGCACTAATGGAAGGTAAAAACAATAGAGCGACGATATCAATAATTCGTACCGGCCTTCAAACACAAGACGGTGCCCATGTCTTGACAAAAGTAAACGAGTGCTTTCTTCAGTGGGTTTTGTATCTGAAATCAATGCGACTATTAGAAGGTAGACAATGCTTTCCTCTACCTCTTTGCTAAAAGATACCGTAAGTTTCTCTTTTGTCTTCATGCACTGCGTACATGTGTGAGGAACAATTTCCTTCGAAATGGGTCTTTTGAACACATTTGTGAAGCAGTTTGGTCTGTTGGTGCAGTTGCGCACTGCATCAGACTTGAGTGATACAAAAAGAAAAACGAGTACTTCCTTCATTTTTTGAGCAGCACTGTGAGTGAAGATTACTTGGAATGGGGTCAAATACCTCTGTGAAAGAAGGGAAAATCAGAAAGGAAGGCATGGCAGGTCTGAGGTTCACAGTCACTTGGCTCAACTGCGCCATGGTTCACACGGCTACTCTGCCGAAGCGCTTTGTTCTGCGGGCCATGTTTGTTTGTGGAGAACATCTTGGATGTTCTTCATCCAGAACTATTCTGGCCTTGAAATTCTGTGACGTTCTACAAAGTGGATCTGATGCCCAAGTTTTTTTTTTCAAATTTCGGTGGGCTTTCCAAACCTTTGAGCAATTCGCCTTCGAAGCATCAAAAAAGCTTGGCCCATTTTTATTCTTTGGGTACCATTATGCAGATGTTTGAATGCATTGTTTGGGACTCGTATTATGTGAAGACACATGAGATCCAGACCTTAAGGTGTCTATATTAAGTTACTGCTGCATCCTTGGGTGGAAGCAATGGAGCTGAATCTTTGTATTATTCATACCTATTGAACAGGTTCCTTTGACTAACACACGCCTTGTGTGCAAGTGAATGCTGCCATTGTTGGCATAAAGCTGATAGAGTTTCCTTTGACTATAAAGCTACTATTGTGTTGGTATCTATTGAGTTTTGCTTCTGATCTGTTGTTTGAAGCTGTGAAGTTGGGAGACTATATCCATTGCAACAAAGGCAGCCGAATTCCCCGCCATTGTTGCAGCTACTTTTCCTTAAACTACAAAAAAGTTTGGTGTTCATTGTTCCAAACAAACAGATCCAGAACTTTGCTTGCTTTTGATAGGCAGCCTTTGTGGTGAAACTTTTTCTCTCTGAATCAGAATGGGGACTTTCTCCAGTCTCCACAAGTTTGATTCTTCAAAAGTCTTTTTTTCTCCCAGCAACAACAATCACGCACTTTGTCTCCATCTCCGTGGTGTGAGAGCGAGAACTTCGTCTTTGTGCGCGCGTCGACGTGGATTTTTGTTTCAAATGTACTCCTGTTTTTTTTTCGACAAATTCCAAACTCATCGTGGACTCTCCTCTGACAAACAAGAACACGCAAGCTGTCTTACCCCCAAGCCAATGCGAATACGAGACATCAAAAGTTTATTGCGACCTTTACCTTGGCGGTACAAATCGTTAAAGGTGTTCAGTACTTTCTTTCAGTTTTGTTCACAGACCCTGAGTGGAAGTAAAAACGAACTTTTCCCCTGGATTTGTACGCGGTAAGAGCCACTGAAAGAGTTCCCGCTGGTTCCTGCCATTTTCCGTGTTTTACCGATCCATCGCAGTCGGTTGTGAGCTTTCCTTGCGTCCGAAAATGAGA
>JAAUXT010145869.1_pt1 | contig 17414 bp, 16 predicted proteins | sample 7278171 | NCBI WGS metagenome assembly JAAUXT01 (sample SAMN14350112, study PRJNA611818) | marine sediment metagenome | isolation source: surface marine sediment (1.8m) | place: French Polynesia: Moorea | collected 2018-08
ATCACTAACTAAATTCACCAACTGAGGCAAAAATGGTAAGTCCACCTCTTGGCCTTCCATCGCAAAGACAACTATGGAAATCTAACACAAAACAGTCACTAATCCCATTCTTGTGCTGACATGTCAATCAATGAAAGAGTGAAATGCAAAATTGACTCCCAAAACTCGAATGACAAAGTCACAACGTCTGAGTCGGAAGCGCTCAACACACTGTGAAGAAGTCAATTCTCACACTTGACCAAAATTCTCGTGCTTTTTCAAACACCACTCTGACATCAGTCGTCTTCCACGCCTGTCTAAAATTTCTGTCTCACAGTGACCTCTCGAACATGTCATCGCTCTTGATTCTGCACATCTCGAGCGACATGTTCTCGAGGTTAATGTTTGACAGAAACCTTGATCGACAGGCGTGGAAGACTCCCTCTGACATCGTGGTGCAAAATCGCACTCACATTACGGTCAGCGTGTGAGATTTGTTACGACTTGAAGGAAGTCACTGAGAGCCGGAGCTGCCGACTCGTTTGCGCCAATATTGCCCTCTTCTCGCGCAGATTCACCCAACACGCAGGCGCCCGCTGAGCACATGCGGGCGTCATGCGACGATGAAAGTCGCGCAGAGCGAAGACGCGCATCCCTTTCTTGCCAGATTGCATTTTAGAATTGGGACAGCATGTATTATTCCACCATGTTATCAACTTCTCCCTATTTCTTGGCCAAAAGGAAACATCAAAAAAGAGTTGCAGCACCACGCTATTGTCGCTCTTCGTTTTCAATTCCACGACGTTTTCTTCCTTTGTATTGCATGCAAAAGTGAACTGCGGAGTTTGCGTGACAGAAGCAAGCGCTCACCTCTGAAAGCCATTTCTACAGGAAGGAACCAGGTCACCTGCGCAGTATTAGAGATTCAAATTCACGTAATGCTTCCTTGCGTTACTTGTGGTTGATGTGACTCCAGGGATAAGCGTATGGATAACATTGAGAGTCACTCAGTCGGAGGTAACAGGTTGTGGCAACTTGTCGATGGGACACGCGACGCGGTGCGCGAGACGCACCCGGCTCCAGCGCGCCGCCCGATGGACACATGACAAGGAACTCACGACGACGTCAACATCAGGTGCACCGACCGCTGGTGCTCATCTCGGAGGCAATGCAGTTTCCTTCACATTGATCTCCCCCTCGCGTGAAATAAAATGTGACGTCGCTGAGTTTGTCATTTTGGAGAGAAGCGCAGAGAGTGAGGAGCGCGGGGCAAGATGCTGCTCAACCGGCTTTTCCCTCGGACCAGAGAAGGCGTTGCTTTCATTTTGCCACTGTCAATCACAGAAAAATGATGCCACGCGTGAGACATCGACCAAACACCGCCAGAGAATGCCAGAAGGACAGCAAACCAGACTGAACGGAAAAACTTGTGTGACGGTACTGTTCCGTCCGAACAAACCAAACCTACACCGCGCTTTACGCCAACAAAGCGCTCAACTCCTTGTGTTGGCAGAAAACAAATTTCGCTACGGAATAGAAGTCACGAAAGTCAAGGGTAGCCCTCAGGTATCACTTGAGAGGAGAAAAGGGAGTTGATCGACCGTGAGCGGTGCACGAGCTTCATCCCAGCTCCGTCCGTTCTCACAACAATGACTGTTCGCCAAACCTGTTCAAGTTGGAGCGGTGCACAGATATCGACGAAACTTCAGGTACACCAACGAGACACAATAGCAGGCATCGAGTATGGAGGTAATGAGGCAAAAATTATTCTGAAGGCACCGAACCCAAAGAGACTGCCTTACAAGACCTTCAATAAGAGCACTTCGTGAACTCGATGTCAAGGAGAGGTTTTCTTGCTTGGAGTGCGAGTACTTGACAGCGATAGCTGTTGTCGCGCTTTGTGCTGTTGAAGCTGCAGAAGATCGTCTTGAGTCAGGAACAGCGGGAACTCGTTACTTGTTTTTCGACAAATCGAATTTGTGCATTTGCTGCATGAGCAATCTACTGACCATGCACCCTTGACTGATATGAGGTCACGCGCTGACGTTTGTGCAGGTCCAAGTAATTTTTTGTGACCTATGGTACGACCTGCAAGCCGACCATTTCTTCCTTACGATGGAACAATTGAATTACAGGAAACACAACTCATTCACAATTCTGTTGTTTTGAGGACTGTTTCACGGACCCACACATCAGATACATTCATGTGTTTTGTCTGTGAACAGACTCCATGGCAGCAGGTATGGGTGGCTATATGTGCATAGTTTTTTTTCAGTCCATTTGGCAGCGGTTCCTGCGTAGCTTTACGTGAAGACTGGGTGTCATAAAAGAAACTCGACGCCTGTTTTGGCTGGAATGTTGAACTTTATGGCCACTTTTTTGTACTCTCAAGTGCAAATTTTATTGAGAGTAATCACATTAGGATGAATTTTTCATCAGGAGCTTCGAAACAGCGGGTAAATTTCTTATACGTACAACGCGAACGACACTCAAGTATTGAGCGGTCTGAAACGTATCCAGGTTGAAGCCTCTCGCTGTCTCCGCGTTGGCGCGACGCGGCAATAATTGGGTGATTAAAAGTCGTAACAAGAGGATTTATAGCTGCAGCCACAAAGCGCACCGACGGAATGGAATCAGCTGCAAAATCGTGTGTCATCACTGAGTGGAGTTGAACATCCCACTGAGACTTTTCAGGCTTCAAAGGAGAACGATGAAACCGCAGAAGAAACACCCGCTGCAGCGTTTGGGGCCTCACCTACCGCCGAACAATGGTCATTCGTCAACGTGTGTTGTAAAAGCCTTTCCAGAGTGTTCCATCAAAACATGGTCCATTGCACTTTGCTCCCAGAATCTTCAGCACAAGCAAAAGCCAACACAAAGGGAGACATGTGAAAACCGGCGAAGATAACCAATGGAGAGTAATCTGTTTAGTTCTGGGAGCACGTCCATTGAAATTTATCAATTTTCAGCACAACACAGAAGTGCATCTGAGATCATCAATCTCTTTTGCGCCACATTTTTCAGCTCACACAAAACGTGGGCCCTGCAGCGTGAGACGAAAACTTGTCCAGAAATGACCTTTTTTTTGCAGGCAATCAACTTCTACCCTTTTTTCAAACTTGAATCATCCCGGAGATTGACGCAAAAAAGAGTTTGTGAACGAAAAACATGCCAAATTGCAGTGAAAAGAAACTTCGCTTGAGAAAACTTACTGCAGACCAACTCAGGTCGGGTTCAACACACAGAAGTTCCTTGATCTCACTTTTCAACAGCCAAAGCGGGCCATCAGTCAGTCTCACAGAAGCAAAGGGGCGAACATGTCCCACTCATGCAGAAGAATGCTCGACGTCTAAACCTACACAATCGTGCAAAGTGCAAAGCTGTGCAGTCACATTCGAGACGGGACGGATGCTTCAACACGCGTGGAGGACCTGTTGACGTGACGAGAACCTGACCTGCTGCCTCTTCACTTTCAGCGCTGTTCATTCTCGCTGTGCACGGTTTCCAAGGCTGCAACTATAAACTTGTGGATCCACGCCCCTTGAGTTCGTCTACAGCGTGAACTCTGTCAAAGCACGGACACTCTTTCTCATACAAGAATTTCGACGGCTGGAAATCAGCATGCACAACATGAGACAACCTGCAGTGTGTTCTTGTCTCACCCGTGCGATCTCCTGCAGCCTGAATTTCGGAACTTGACGAAGGGATGACAATTCACTACTTTTGTTTCAGTGCTGCACCTGCGCAAACAAAAACGCAGCACGAGGCGTCCCAAGGAAACAAAACGACCGCAGGTAGCGAGGTGCAGAAGTATCGACTTCACCTTCAGGTGCAGCATTAAGAAATAATGGAAGAAAGATCCGAACGTAAATCAAGCAGAAATTCTTCCAAAGGAGAAAAATCCATAAGGGACTATTTCCAGTTGCTTTTACCTCCAGTACTTCTTGAACTTTAATGTGCACCAAAGCACATCAAAGTTGATTTAGTGGAACATTCGCTTTTGGTGTTTTCTCTTCCAGTTCTACTTCCAGCACTGGCCTGCAGTGGCCGGGCCAGTGCGGCGCAGACATCAAACCGGGCAACATTGGGCCGTAATCACACAGAGAGAAATGTCAACACACAGAAGTTTTTCTTGTCACGAGAGAAACTCCACAATCAATGCTATAAATATGAATAAGCCTCAAAGCGGAGACAGCTGTCTTGAAAATTAATTACGGGTTGTCGCATAAGAGCTAATTACACGAGATAAAAAGGACGTAAACTGACAATAATCTTGAAGGATGCTTCACTTAAGATGAGATCAGATTAAGTGCCAAATATGAAGCGAACCTGCGGAGACCTCAGAGGAGTGACGGCAGGCCAATTCGTCACTCGCCTTGTCTCTGACAAGATGAACATTCACGCCAAATACATGTAAACATGTCCTGCAGTGCTGCAATCAACTTCAGGACTCAAGAACTCGCGTGCTTGTCCTCATTCCACGCTCCCTCCAAGTGTCTTTGCAGTGGATGCCCAGGGCCAAAATGCAAAGGTCTTGGACCCACAGTGGTGCGCAATAGCATGCTCTCACACCCAGACCAACAAACTTGAACTGAAGAGCTGAAAAATTCTGAACACCACATGAACTGGGTGTCCGGTGCCAAATTTATGTCTGACAAAACGCTTCCGCTGAGTCGTGTAAAAGCAAAAGTTGGCGTCACTGGACCAATCTAATTTGGCACACAGACGGTGTGAAGTAAATTTTCAGACATTCAACGTTGTATGCATCCCCTCTGGAAAGTCCAGGGATGTTTTTGCAGCCTGATGAAATATTGATGTTACATGTGGCTGTGGAAATTGGTTGGCCATGAACTGGTCATAATCCTGGAAATGATACCTCGGCTTAGTGAAGGCTAAGCGCAAGTCTTCCAGGAAAAGGATTTAATGTCACGCATACTAAGCTCGGCACACGAACGCTGGTTGAGCTTGCCGACTTTACGAGATTACTCAACCCATGAAGAAATGCATCAGGAACAAAGCATGTTTCGTCGGTTTTCATTCTGCACAGAATTTCGTGAGTTACACGTGCAAATTAATGAAGTGCAATTCTTGCAACCCTGGAGCTATGGTCCCAGGTGCAGCTGACATGAAAGCATGACCACGGGTCTCAGAAGCGCCGCTCAAAGAACCACAAATCGAAACCTTTCGTACTGGAGGCGCAGAACCCTTCCAGACAAGAACGATGTTTTTGCGTTGCAAACTTGCGACATGCAAAACTCTCGTTGAGAATCTGAAATTGAATCGTTACTTTGGGCGGTGCAGGTGTGAAACTATCGATCTGTGGCACATCGAACTCCTCGATTAGCTCGTTCAATCCGACCTCTGTCACTCCAGATCAACCGACGTAAATTATTTAGCAACAGCGCGAGGAATTGCGAAGGTTTGTCCCATAATTTTCATCCTTTGGTCTGGAAGTTCTGAAGAACACGAGTTTAGCGTTCATGTCACATTCTCGTGCAACAAAAGGAACCAGGAAATGAAAATTGAACAATCCCAAACGAAAGACTCAATTTCAAATGTTGTGACAATGCATGCCAACTCAACGTGCAGACAAGCATACCTCGTAACTTTCGACAACCTGCACAAAAGTTTCCTTTCTTGGAAATCTCACTCACGATGACATTTTGAGCAAATTTGCTTCAACTGCATGATCAAGTCGCAGACAATACAGAACTGCTCAGCTGATGCGTTTCGAAAAAAGGGAAACCCTCTTGGACATCCTGCTGGTAAAACCCTTAGAATGCGGCTGAGATAGCGTTTTTGTGTTCATCAAGGGAGTGAAAGGGCTCAGTCCTGGAGAAATCTTTGAGGCTCACAGGCACAAGAATCAAGTCTCATTTTGGCATTCAGCATGCCATCTCAAAAAAATCTCACAAGTGCCAATCACTTTCAGAGACCAAAATTTCAAGGCAACTCACAACTGATGCCAAAACAACGCTGATGATCTCTGTAAATTCACACCATCCAAAATCAAGGAAAACGGCCTTGTGTGTCTTTGGGAATTTTATTTTTTGAGCAGATTTTCCTCAAAAGGCGCGTGCAGAAATGCAAAAAGTGAAATCTTTGCTTTTGTCAAAGACGCTCGTGGTAACTTGAAGAGCATCACCACACAAGAAACCCGAAGACAACAGTGTCACAATCGCTTTCTGTGAACAAGCTTTGAAAACGAACCTCCTTCTCCGTGTGGTGCCCAGAATCCGCTCTTGTGCACTCCGAGCTTGTGTACGTGTCAGGGTCCAAGAAACAGAACCCTAAGAAAACACAGAATATCAATAAATCCCATTAAGAGACCCATGTTGATTTCGCAACTTTATGAATTGCTCTGCATGTGTGAAATTGACAAGGAAAAGCTGACTCTGGGGCCTCAAGCTTCCTGCGCCACTGGAAGGACTTCAACGATTCGCTCGGTCTCAAAAGACTCCACAAAGTCAACATTTTGAAAGACACAGCGGCCAAGCAGAGAGAAGTGAAGCTTTGCCAGAAACCGCAGACGTATTGATCCTTGTAACAAAGTGAAATTAGATCCTTCACTCTTGCTCTTCCGCTCCCCAGTTTCACCCAATGAAAGGCATTCAAGGTTGTGCTGCCTCGCTGAACACTTTTTACATTCCGGACGTGACATCTGGGCTGCAAGTTACCTGAATTCCACCAAAGTGGTGACATCGACAAACAGGCCTCACTCCTGGCCTTATGAATTCAACGTGCAGTCAGAAATCTCAGATTCCCCCGATGCTGAACCGCCACAGTGTCCGATCCTCTTATCCTGTTTGGGTCTCCTCAAGTGCTGCTCAGAGCACTTTCTCCTTCAGCCTTTCCTTCCAGCTCTCTTTCAGTACAAGATTTATCCAGTACTTACACACCGTACGTCCGCGGTTGATTCCGTGTTCCTTTTATGGAACCGATGTTTGCTTTCATGTGGCTTTATTTATGACTCCATTAAGAGAATCAAAGCCCGAGGCTCGGAGTGTAATTCCCAATATAGCGACACCTTCATTGCTCATTTCACCTTTCGGAAGCTCTCCCTTTGGACGGGTCAGCCCGACCCAGCTCTGCTCGGCCTCGTCGCGCATCAGGTCTGTTGGAAATGGATGTCCGTGTGTGGTTCCTCTGAAACTGACGGTGTGCGTTTGTGTTGTGAGTGGGCACCAGTGTACTCGTACACTCGTCAGCGCTTTCTCTGGAGGAACAAGTCGTGAACGAAGAGTGACAGTACGTTGCTTGGAATTCTGTCTGTTTTTGCTGAAAAGTTTTCAGCAAGCAGCTTTGTTTGTCTTGTGGGAAGGTGACAACGGAAATTGATAGCGTTCATCAAATTTTCTGTTTGAAGTTCAACATGAGCAACGCAATGCTCAGCTTGAATTTGATGACGATCTCATTGTGAAAGACCTTTCACTTCAACAACACCCAGCATCCAACATCCAGGGAATTGCACCTTGGAGCGGCTTTGGATGCATTTTGCCATGCCACTGAAACTCGGGCGGAAACACAGCGTTCGAACCGCGTCTTTCCTTGCACGCGAACCGTTCGCTTTCCTTATACCTCATGGTGAAGAACATTGCCTGTTGACATGCAATGCGTCACAACGAAAGTCACTGCGCACAAAGTGATCAACACCAACAGGAGACTTGCGCGCGCAATATTCAGAACCTAATTTCTCAAAGGGCTCGTTTATGAAATTGCTGGAAACACAATGGCGGGTAAAATGCTAATGAGAGACTTCCTTCTGCATGTAATGAGCCGAACAAGTTTCTAATTTCCCAACATGAATGACAAACAGCTTCTAATCAGCTCCCAAAGGAAACACACAGAAACAGAATCCACGCTTTGGTCTTCGCGACATTGTTGAAGTCATGTGCTCTCATCTACATGAATCCTTTTCCTCTTCCACAAAATCTGAATATGACACATGTGTATTCTTCATCTCAACCAGTCAACCAGGAACTGTCTCAGATGAATTTGGTGCGGGGAAAATTTCTCGAATTCACCAACAATTGCAGTGCAAACAGAGGATGGAAAACAAGCCAACTCCTGGTTTTGGCAGATTTGGTGTGTGTGCAACAAAGATTTCAATGCAAGGACCAGTTTAGTGAATCAGATTTTGTAAAAGTGGCACATACCCCCTGGGGCGGGAATGACCTGCCCAGCAGCTTCACAGATACCCAGTCAAAGAACTGACAAGCCATTTCCCCGTTGGTCAACTGTTTCAAAGTGAAAAGACGAAAGCTCAATTGTTGCAAGAATTTTTCCACAGGAAGAAAAGACAGCGGCCGGTGTGCCACACGGGTTAGAAGCCAGTGACTGAGTTCAAACCCATATTGTGGATGCATAGGTAAAGGGGTTTGGTCTGACAGTCAGGGAAACACACACAACCCAGTAGTTCCGTCTTGTTCAAGCGGACTCAGAATCGGACCGGCGGTGGTGGTGGGGGGCAATCTCGGCTTGACCAGCGTCCGCCCCTTGGAGGCCAAACGAAAGGATAAATCTGGTTGGTGGGTCAGGGGCTGCAATTTGGAACCTTCAACATGATGTACCTGGACAGGTGAACACCTGTGTCAAATTTGAAAGGAAAGAGGATCCAGGGCGTTCTGAATCCGCTCGAGCTTGACTACATGGACCATCCGTTTTACAGCCAGTCAACATGTCACGAAATGGGTGGTAAGGAATTGAGTGCTCCATTGGTCTTTTTCGAGCGTTTTCGCCTGCAAGTGGACAAAAATCACTTGGTTTTGTGAGGCAGTGACATTGTCGTGTTGTTCGCCAACAGGGGCAGCACGAAACAACGCGAAGTCAAGTTGAAATTCAGCTCAGGATCTTCTTTTTCACAGCCTCGTGATCAAGTGAGAGGTGATCACAGAACCAACTCCTGAGACTTCGACAGGAAGTCCCGACTTCTTTTCCCTCGCCTTCGTGAGGATCTGTCCCCACAAGAGGTTTTCTGAATGTCACACACATAAGAGTACACACACGCGCACTTACACTAACCAGTTCCGAGGTTGCAGCCTGCACGGTTTACACAAGGCTTTGAGGACATCGCGAGTGTGATCAAACCGTCTGAGGCAGTGGGAGAGTTGCAAATTTGACAGATGTCATACAGCTGAGACAGTTTGTGGTTGTCCCTCACGCCCGTCTTACTCCCAACCGACAGGAATCCTGTTTCTAACAAACGAACAAGGCCCGCATCAGCACGGTGTGTCCTCAACAGATAGTGCATCGTGGAAAAGAAGTAGTGAAGGCTATTTCAAGTGGAAAAAGGTTCGTCTTCTGTTTTGAGATTTTGTTTTTGTTTTGTACAAGAAATGTCAGACCAAAATGCGTGTCCTTTTACGTTCACAGGTGCAAGGTGAGCACATGCCCCTCAGCTTCATAAGCAAACCAGTTTTTGCAGTGTTCGTGCGTGTGTCGCTCCTTGCACAATTCCTTGGCCGTGCGTGACTCGGCAAGGAACTTCGTTCCCAAATGCAGGTGGGCCTTCTGTGACGATCCGCAAAGGCCCTCAAGTTCCAAAAAGAACCACCCGCTGTGTTCAGCGTCGATTCTGATCCGCCAAGCCAAGAGCGGTTTGCCTTTGCATGCCAAAATGTTGAGATCACCCACATGTACGTGACTGCGTCGCGACCGAGCCTGGGTTTTCTTCGGTATACGAGGGACACCACACATGTGCACTGTGCAGTGTGAGAAGACACACACACTCAACAATGTTGAAAGTTCAAACATGACTTTTGTGTGTTCTCCGTGAAAAAACCAGGTCAAAGTCAATGTTAACCTCTACAGCAGCAACCACAAAGTCAGAAATTTGTTTCGAGACAATGATCTCTCACGTCATGCAAAAACACAGGGAAGGGTCAGAGACTGCTGGGTCTCTGGTCACCGATGGTCTCACACGTATCAATCTCTTGGAGTGTCTTGTGGGCCAAACTGGGTCCATGACCCACAAACACGTACTCGTACAATCCCCCGCCAAGAAGAATTAGAGAGCAGAACTAATTGACAACGCTAAGAAAGCAAAACTGAACAATTTTCAAACGAGAAGAATGGAGATTGAAATTTGCTCCCACAAGGCAACTATCTTTCACTCTTCGGAGTCGCTTCGGGAAAACAGAAACTTTCTGAAGATCAATTGAAGTGTGCGTGTCCTCCCAAGAGATTGCTTGAATTTTTACACGCAAGCAATCAGAAGACTGTGGGTCGAGTTGGGATGCCCCCCGATTTTAATCCAGTTGTCAATCTTGCACGAATCTAATTCACCAGGCGCGCCCACGGGCTTCCGTTGCTCAGCAGTCGAAAAATGGAACAAGAATGCTACGCATAAAAAGCGTGTGGTCACATAAACGTTCGTTGTTCATAAATGCCTAACCCTAGACCCACTTTTCAGCCAAAGCAGGTCTAACCGGGGGTGGGGGTGGGGTTGGACCCACTTTGGGAAAAATGGCCAGAAATGATCAGTGATGTTCACTGACTATTTTTTTTTCAAAAGCGGGTCCAACCCCCAACCCCCGGTTAGACCCGCTTTACACATCTGGACGGACATACAGACTGATGGTGATTACATTAAGCGTGTGGTACACGGCCCTTCGGGCGACCACACGCTTAAAAATACTTGGAAGGAACTGTTTTTGCGTCACGCAGTCCAATATGACAAATCTGTTTGGTCTTGCAAGGTGAAACTTCTTCTTGAGCAGCAGTAATGCATTTTGTGACCATTTCTCGAATCCGTTGCGTTTTTCGTCGGACAGAAGAAAAAAATGTCACAGTTTGGCCAACCAAATGCAACATTTCGACGCAAAAACGACGGTCGTCCATCGGTTTGCGCCCTGTCTGGCTTGCTTTAACAAGACACAGCTCTGTTTCATCACTCCAAGTCCATATCGCAAACAATGGCCAAAAAAAGGGTTTCACTTGAAGGAAGGAGATCAGGTGCATGAAGCACACAACATCATCCCATTCTCTGTCGCTGGCTCTTTTTTTCCTCAGGGTGTCAAACAAGCTTTGGTGGACTGTGGTTTGTGGCAAAACATTTGATGCGCACTGAACACTCTAGTTGCCGCAAGGACAGGAACAACAGGGCAGATCCAGGATTTTCCAAACAGTGACCTTCCAGGCAGGGAGACGATTAAAAATGTGGCAAAGAACGAAAAGAAAATGCGTGCATCTGCGGAACACAATTTAGGGAGGGTGGTGAGGGCCGAATTTCTCCTGCTCCCCTCTGGAAACCCCCTCGGAAAAAGAAAACCGAGTCTCGGCGGACAAGAAAAGGTTCGCGTTTCAGATCTGTGTCTCTGTAGCCCGTGTGGAGCGACAGAAACTCCAAAAAGAATTCAAACCTCGAAACGGCACCAGATGAACTTCTGCTGGAACCAGTCATCATTCAGTGCGAGTGGCAGTCAACAACTCTTGCTGCTCTGGAGGACACGGTGACGTGTGATCACCTCCATTTACCTCGTCAGGCACACATACATTTCACGTGACTCTTTGGACAGGCACTCCAGTCGCAGCTGCTGGACGGAGGAGACTTCACAACCATCGTTTGTTGCGCCTGAAGAGAACCCAACGGCAACTCAAAGGCCATTTTGATCCACAAGTCTGCATGGTGTTTTTTTTTCAGAAAGCGCGTTTTCGACAGGTCCTCCCCTTGAGCACGCTCCAGAAATGTCCATGTTCTCTCTGCAATTTGTTCATGATATTTACATTTTCGTGAAGAGGTTGTGGTCAGGGAGGCCTCCGAGAACATGGACGTGAGACAGTTTTCTGGAGAGAAGATCTCCGTGCCTTGTTGATGACAAATTTTGCTGCAGATGACAGGAACATCACAGTCAGTAAGATAAACTCTGAGCTTGATGAGATCAAATGATGAAATAAATCAGCAGAGCAGCTGGACCGCGGCCTCTTTGATGAACCCATCTGCGTTGCCAAAACAACCAGGTCGCATTCATAAATTTCGAAAATTGCACATGCAAGGCAAAGTGAATGACAAATGGTCAAAAAGAAGCTGCTGTTTCTTCATGAGGAAACGACTTCGAGATCCAGCAGCGCAAAAGGTTCTCAAGACCAACAGAGCACTTTCTGCATTGAAACTGATGGGTTTTTGTCCAAGAGGCATACCCTTGGGAAACGTGAGACAAAGCGAATCTGTCCATGTTGTCCTTTTTTGAACTTATTGAATGATTGTGACATTCAAACAGAATCATTTTTCGTAACTCGCGGTAATCAGTATCTTCGTGAAAAAAAGAACTTTCAGCGATCAAGATCTGGTCGCCAACTCTTCACACTTCTGATTTCAACACCACAAACTTCTGTCTTCGCAACAACAAGCGTTTTCAAACCTCGCAAAGCCAGCAGTTCCCAACGTGCACTTAGGAGCTGCTTTATCAAAAGCTTTTAATACACTTGACTTGTGTGAACCCCACACACGTTATCGGCCACAAACGTGAACCGAGCTGGCTTTCTTAATGGGAGGTCCTGACACCCGCCACACAAAATCCCATTCCGTATTGATTCGCGTTGGACTTCCAAGCGATTCGTCTCGTTGACGCACAAAGGTTCGTGCCAGCGCAACGCATCAGTTATTCACGCTTGTAATTTGCAGACGATCTATCTGAAGCGTCTTGTGAGGCGAACAACAACAAAACAGACACAAACTGAAATCACAGAGAAGATTTGTGGTTTCACATCGGCCTCTTGTTGTCTCCAGTGTTTTTGTGAACTCATCTGCCGCTGCATGCATGCCATGGTGCCCATGAGTGGACGGGCCTACGGTTTATACACACACACATACACACAAACACACACACACACACACACACAAACACACACACACACACACACACACACACACACACACACAAGGCTCAGCCAGGTGAGACACGCGAAATCAGATGTCGCTTCTCACTGCAGATGAAGTTTCCCTTTCTTCGGGAATGAAACACTGAATTCTCGTTCCATAAACCAATTCAAATGTTCAAGGTGACCGCAATGCAAGTTGGCAGAACAGGCTGGTCTGTTGATAAATTGGGTTACCGATGTCCTCCGTTGGGCGAGCCGCAGAGAAAGCAGTGCGCACGCAAACGTCTTGTTCGAAAGGAAGCACGGAGGTCTGACTCAGGCTCCTTTCCGTGGACAGCACTTATTAGTTGCCTTACCTCGGCCACATGAGGCCAAGCTCTTGTCCGAAAACGGCTGATTTGGTTTGTCTCCAAACCGGATTTTGTACTTTCACCAGTTTTCTTCGCCAGGCGTGGCTCAACTGGAAATTGACAGCTTTGTTCTGAGCAAAAACACTGTGTTGCAGAAACGAAACTGAACAACTAGCTGTGATTGTGCGAAGTCCCTTTAGGGCGAAGCACCCAGTGGAAGTGCGGTAGATCTACAGGCATGATGGGACAGATGTCCCCTGTCCCCCCGGGCGTTTGTCCCCTCATGTGCCCCCACCCTTTGCATGACACGATTTATTTTCGGCAAAGCAACCGAGTTCTTATAGGCCAGGTGGCTACCAGTCTGCAAAGGGTCAACAACTCAGGTGATTGATTTGTTTCATTTTTAAATATTTGTTGTTCACATTTTGTGTTTTGAAGAAGAAAAACTTCTCAGCCAAAATAACACTCCAATCAAACAAATGATGTGATTCTGAGCTTGTTTTATGTACCTGAAGCATGGAAGGGACTGCGCACTGTATACATAGTTGCCTTGAGCACTGATATCTCCAAAGCAGTCATCAAGATTCGAGAGCTGACTCCTTTCCCCGAAAATGACCGCCACAATTTTGTCTCTGCGCTTTGAATCGTTAATCTGTGTTTCAGTCAGCTCTCACTGAATTCTGGATCCCGCAAGCACAGAGTACACATACTGTGACCGCGCCCCTGTAACTCAATCTGCAGTCGCAAATCATGCATTTGACAGACTTCTCTGTCGTCTTCAAGTTGCCACAGTACGTGGGCGACAGGATGTGTATGGTACGAGTTAATGACAGACTCGCAGGCTTTATGGGCTTCTTCCATTAAATCTAGCGGTTCTTCTGCGCAATTGCAAGGCAACACCGTCAATAAAGACACTTTTTTCCTCGGGTAATGAGGTCCAGTGATTCTCACATTCACTGTGGATTGGCATTCTTCTCGTGCACGGGGTGTGAACAATCTGGAGCGACGGAAGGTTGTGGATTAACGTCAAGGTCCAGAGCATGGCAGTTTTCTGCGACTGTTGACTGCATGGAGAGACGACTCCATGCACAGCCCGTCAGCGGCGCTTCCTGCACACTCGGAGCGCGCTGTCACCCAGGTGCGCGCTGTCACCCAGGTGCGCTCACTTCCACTTCAATTCTGCCCAGGTGCGTTTGCTCGTCCTGCACTGCCGCAGTTGCGTGTCACGTCAATTCTTGCTTTCAGCTTCCGCGCCACTTTCTTGAACCGATTTACAACGCAACAGTGCCCAAAATCCATTTGCGTTTCTCTTTCCTGGACACGAAGGAAGAATGGTTTGTTGTTGCATCAGCCCAACACCAGCCAGTTTTCGTGGTCTTCATGGGCTTCAGGTTCCTCATCTCTTGACAGCTCCGAAACGCCGATCAGTTGCTCCACGTGGCGTGCCGAGCAGACCGCAATTGGTTTAGGGTGGCAGCGCTGCTTGAAAGCCTCGCACAATTGCGCCGATCCTGCTCAGCATGAAATTAACTTTGTCTCTTCCTCGAAGGTTTCATGTTTGGCCTGCTCTCTTGAAAGTCATTTCGCCTTGCAACAGCTCACATTTCGACACTTGAACTGTGCCTAGAAGCTGTTTTTTCTGCAATAAAATCGCTTTTGGGGGATGACCACACCCGCAGACCTTCCGTTTTTCGTTGGAATCGTAGAATCGATTTCTTCAACGCGGCAGATCGATTAAAATTGAAACAAATGCCACACAGAACCAGTTTCCGACACATCGACTGCGCTGAGGAACACGTTCTGCACTTGGACGTCACGGACAAAAAGACAGATTTTTTGTCTGCACACAACGTTTTATCATGTGTGACGTAATGCAGCAACAGAACCGCCGTGCTGCATTTTTCGAAATCCACTTTCCAATTTTAAGCCAACGAAGACCATTGAAGCCGACTTGGCCCGCACAGATTCAGCTTCGTAGTCGTCTCCAGTGTATCTTATCCATTTTCTCAGTCAGATGCCAGTCGCAAACGGAACTTGTCAACATAAACCTCACACCTCAAAGCACCAAAACTATTTATTGTAAACGGTCTACAAACACTCCATGCTTGAAAAATCCTAGCAAAAATAATTTTCACCGTTGAATTCGTAGAACTTTTCACATGAAACATCTCGTGCACACCAAAAGTACTCGCACCTTTGTGAGCATTCGAAGAACAAAACTTGATAATACTGAGCAATATTTTGTCCACTGACATTGCTGACAAACACTTCTCCACGGATTAGTTGGTCAGTCACAATTCACCCAATCTGCATTCATCTAACCTGAGTTTTGTCATGATTTTGAGCGAGGAACCCCCGGTACCACATCGCTACGACTTCGCTACACGTTCAATCGATCCTACGCACCGAGTCTGATTTCTGGCCGACTCTACAGTCGCGCTGCTCCAAGCGACGTCGCATTCAGTAGTACCTGTTGTAGTTGGGCATTGGAATGGAGTGTTCATGGTCCTTGAGCAGATGCAACATCACCGCCTGCAATGCAGAAGAAGGCTCAGCATATCACGGATTGATGTACAGTCACACCTGAAGAAAGCTCGCACTTGGTCAGCTGTTCAGCGAGGTCTGAATGCTGTCGCGATTGCTTCAATTCTTCCTGGTGGCAGAACTCACCATGACGGTCCACTTCCTGTTCTCCGCCTCCTGCCACACGAGCGACCTCTTGCGGTCGTAAAACACCTCGTCGCTCACCTCCTCCTGTTTGCGCGGCAGACAGTGCAGGAACTTCCAGTCAGGAGACGCTTCCTTAAGCATCTGCAACAACAAGCAATGTCGCAGTTGGTGACAATTACAGTGATGAAGCTGACGAATGTTGTTGTCATTTGTTAGCCAAGTAAGGAGGAAGCGCAAGACGACGTGCGCGACGCCGAACTCAAGTTACCTTGAGATTGACCTGGTACCCTGCGAAGGCGTCAAGCCGCTGCTGCTTCTCTTCCTCCTGCCCCATGCTGACCCACGTGTCGGTGACGATGACGTCGGCGTTCTGCACCGCCTCGAGCGGGTCGTGCGTGAACAGCAGCTCCGTCCGGTACTGCAACACCCAGGTCGACATGCCAGTTTTTCATGAATTTCTTGACAAAGCTGCACACAACTCATTCCGGCAGTGAGGGGCTTCTGCAGACAAGTCACACAAAGGCCATGCACTTTCGTCACCACTCTCTCCTGCATTCAGATTGAAGTGTCGAACCTTCGCGGCGAATTTGACGGCGTCCTCCACGACCTTGGTGTCGCACTCGTATCCGGCGGGCGTCGCGACGCGCAGATCCATCAGCATCTTGGGACACGCCATCATCAACGAGTGCACGATGTTGTTGCCGTCGCCGACCCAGGCCACCTTCAGGCCCCTCAGATACGTGTACGTCTCCTGCAGCACAATTAAAGCGTGTAACTTCACCACACAAGGAACTTTGCGTCACTTTGGCTATGAGAATAAAAAGGGCAAGAAGCACACACCTCCAGAGTGAGCAGGTCGGCCAGTATCTGCAGCGGATGGTAGGTGTCGGACAAACCGGAGATGATCGGCACCGACGCCTCGTGCGCCAGCTCGTCCAGGATCTCCTGTCCATACACGCGCGCCAGAATCAGGTCGCAAAACCGGGACAGTACCCTGTGAACAACAAACAGCCACATGCAGTGTCAATACTATTGAAAGCTCGAAGCAACTGATCTTCGGAGAGAATTTCAGGCGTGCTGCACAACAAGACTGCTGAATTACTCACCTTGCGCTGTCCTTGACCGACTCGTTGACTCCGAGATGGATGTCGTCTGGACTTAGAAAACACGGTTTCCCACCCAACAAGGCAAAACCTGCACAAGGTACAAAAAGGTCGAGTCCTGTCGACCGCATGTAAACTTTCAACAAAGCGGTGCATGGGTTGAAAACCAATACTGACCAGTCTCGCTCGACAACCTTGTTCTTGTGCTTCTCTTCTGAAAGATGAGGGCGCAGCTCTTTCCCAACAGAGGTTCGCACAGCTGAAGAGAAACACGTCAATTTCAAACCAACGCATGCCAGTATCCGAGAACGGTATCCTGTCAAACGGTCACTGCCTGTAGTGATATCACAAACACACTGGTTGGTATCTCAGGTGAGACTGCCCCGGTGGCGCGAATCTCTTGCTTTATTTAGTACACAGTGCTGCCATCTGTCAGGCGGTGGTTCTGTTTTCACAGCTGGTGTGTCACACCACACTCCTCCCCCACTAGGGG
>JAAUXT010151746.1_pt1 | contig 17412 bp, 18 predicted proteins | sample 7278171 | NCBI WGS metagenome assembly JAAUXT01 (sample SAMN14350112, study PRJNA611818) | marine sediment metagenome | isolation source: surface marine sediment (1.8m) | place: French Polynesia: Moorea | collected 2018-08
CCCCCCCGCCCCACTTTTTCCCCCGCATATGAATCATCAAAATCGGAGGGGGTGATTTCTCAGATGGCGTTGGAACCGATCCTCCTAGTGAAGGAAATCGTCTGTTTTCGGTCGAATGGGCATGAGAGAGTGTGAAGAGATTTGGGGGAATTGCTGCCTTTTGTGTTGACATGTCCCAGAAACTCGTCCATGTGTGGCCTGAGGAGGTTTTGTTCGCATTTCGCACCCCTATTGGTGAACATAGATAATCTAAATTTGCATCCGCTGATAACATGGATTGGGATTTTGTGCTGCTGCCTGGATTGCTGCAGTGTTGGCATGTATTTTCAGACCTCAAGATAAACGGATGTGCCTTAATTTTGCGTACGACTGAAGAGATCAAGGAAAAGCTGCGCAAAATCGGACGCTGCCACTTCAACTGCAAACACCGATTTCATTATGCCGTCGCTCAGTTACATCTTGGCACTCTGACGTCATCAATTTGCGACGCTGCAGAAGTCATGACTCTCCTCAGAATGACAGCTGGCAGAACATCTGGTTGGTGGCACCAAAAGTTGGGCCTGGTTGTCCTTGGGTGTTTGTTTGTTCTGTTATATTTCTTCTTCCTAACTGGTGCGGTGGTTGATCAACGAATGGTGCCTCGTGAACCACAATTTGAAGCAATGTCGTGGAAGTCAGGGGCCTCGGCAGGGCTTGAGCATCCGAAGAAGGGTGCCCACCAGTCAGGACTCTTGTGCAATCAAAGTTCAAAGGATCTGGCTGCAGACGAAGCGCAGTTTGAATCGAACCAGAAGCTGAGGCTGCAACAGGTCAGATCGATGTGCAGTGACTGTCGCCAGGTGGAGGCCATGTACGGGGACTGGCTGGACTGCAGCCATCTGCATGCCGCCGAAACATTTAAGGCCAAGCGCCGTGAATGGCTGAAAGCATTCTACGTGGATGACACGCACAAGGTGAGAGTCCAGTCAACTTCCATCTGCGGGGACCCACTTCATCAAACGTGAAAAGAAAATGAGAGGGGTGTCTTTCTCCCCCCCCCCCCGGATCTGCCCCCAATCTGGCTCATGAGATCTTCAGTTTGATCGTTTTGACATCTCCGAACGATTAGATCTGCTCTCTTTTCGCCAGGTTATTTACTGCCAAGTCCCAAAAGCTGGCTGCACGACATGGAAGAAGACATTGGGTCGTTCGCTGGTGCACCGAGAAGTTTCGGACGACGAAGTGCATAATCCTGTTTTGCTCAGAAAAATGGGGCTCAGATTCCTAAGGGACTACTTGGACGATGAAATCGAGTTTATGCTGAAGAACTATTTCAAGTTCATTGTGGTTCGACACCCGCTCGAGCGACTGGTGTCGGCCTATCGAGCCAAGTTCGAAGAAGCGGTCAAGTGGGACTTCCAACAGTACATTCCATTCATCTCGAGCCAACAGAATGGGACTCAAGATTCTGCTATGTCGTTCGCAAAGTTTGTGGATTACATTTTGTCGATGGAACGAATTGCTATGACAGTGTTCAGTGGAACTGGTTCTCGGCGTGTGCCAGTGCCCCAGGATTTGCCAGTCACGAAACTCCTCAAGGAGGGCCAAATTTTGGCAGACTTCACGCGCAGCAAGACAGGGATTCCCAAAGGCTGGCGATTCCTGAACTCGCACTGGGCGCAGTATTCCACATTGTGTCATCCTTGTGTCATTGATTTCGACGCCATCGTGCTGTTTGAAACGATGAAGACTGACGCTTTGTCTGTTCTCCAAAGACTTGGATCCAACAAGTGTCTGGATAACGAATATCCAGAGTTGTTCCAGGCTGAGGAAATGTCGTCTTCAGTGACCAAGTTGTATTTGGCACAGTTGTCTACCGAGCAAAGGGTCGCCTTGAGAAAAATGTACTCGCTGGATTTCAAACTGTTCGGCTACCCTTGACTATCCTGCGGGACCAACGTCCTCATGACAGTGGGACCGGCTCAACAGGGGAGGTCCAGCGGGCTGGGGCCTGGAATACAAAAATCTGGGATCTGGAGCACAAAACTAGGATTCACAGAATAAAAGTAGACAAATTGAGAATGAATGGAAAGTTTCTTGTCGTTGTTGATGCAACTTTCGCAAGAACCGCCATTGAACCCAGAAGGTGCGGGCGCCAGTGCTGTGCTCGCACGCGCTGGGAAAATTGTTGAAATTTCCGTACGTTTGCACCCTCCTTCTACGCAGCCCAAGTCCGCTGAAGAATAGGTTCATATTCGCCGTTTCGTGACCTTCCGAGATAAAACCAGCAGAAAAAGGCGGGTCAATTGTGATGGCGAGATCAACCATTAAAATTTTAGCTGTCACCGATCAGCCGGTCATCGAACAGTGTTGTGGTATCACTGGAATTTTACACAGATGCAAAATGCAAATGCTTTTTATCATTTCATTTGTTCTTTGGAACCTCGAATTCTGAATTAGAGTCCACTTTTAACTTCGCAAATCATTGAGCACGAAAATTAGAACAGCGTTCCAACAGAACAAACACGCTCACTCAGTAGGTCACGCAAAGTTATGACCTGCGGAGTTCGCTGCTTTGTTCCACATATAACATACGTACTCGCACGCTCGTATTTCCTCTTTGTAGACGTCCACACTGCCAGGAACGACGATTTTCCACAGGCAAGCGAGTTTTGAGCAATTGTTGAATGTGCGTTCACTGTTGTTTCCGCGTTGGTTGTCAGTTTCTTCACGGACTGTAGAGTTTGCGTTTGTATTGCGTGGAAGGACGAACACATGCAGCTACGTCGCACCTCGTCAAACAAACGTGCCACAGGTTGAGTTCTCGAGTCGCCTCGCGGGAAGGTTCGTCAGTGATGTTTTGTCGTTGCTTCAGGTCAGACGCCGCTGCCATCCAGAACCCACCAGATCGGTGATGTTCGGGGAACAGCACAGCCAAGGTTAGGATCGCAGACGTGTGCGGAACTTCAGTACGAGGGGGATCCCACTGCTGCCGCCGATCAACATGCAGACTGGCCTTGCGCAAGCGGGGTATTTAACCCGGATACTTTTGTGTACTGACCGAAACAACATCAAAAACAATAACAAATCGGTACACTGTTAGAACAGAACTCCTTCTTGGTCAAGTCTTTTTCCAGTCAATTTGCAGTGAAAGTACAAAGTCAAGAAAGGCCTTCGAAGTATTCGCCTTCACTCTGGACGCATTTCCTCCATCATTTGGGCCAAGAAGACAGCATGCAGTGGGCGAAGTCAGCACTTGGTATGAGGCCAATTTGTCTGTCCACGGCTTCTTCCAGATCGTCCAGATTGGCAAATCTTCTGCCTCTCAGAGGGTTCTTGATTCTGCTGTACAACCAAAAGTCATTCGGCGACATGTCCAGGGAATAGGGCGGGTGGGGGAGGACTTTGGTGTTGGTTCTTTCCAGGAACATCTTGGTCAACTTTGCCTTATGCGCCGGCGCATTATCCATGTGCAGCCACCAGTCATTGATCAGCCCTGGATGCCTCCTCCTCATGGCAAGTCTCAAGCGATGCAGCATCTGGATGAAGAGATGTTTGTTCACAGTCCGACCCCTCACATACTCATGGTACACCACTCCTTTCCAGTCAAAGAAACTGACTAACAGAGACTTCCCAGTTGCACAAGTTCTGAGGGCTTTCCTTGGGTGTTCCTCTTCTTTGGACAACCATTGTGATGACTGGGTTTTTAGCTCCAGATCGTACATGTATACCCATGCTTCATCCATTGTGATAACTTTTTTCAAGAAGCCAGGATTCAGTTCCAAGTGTCGGAGATGGAGTTCACTGAGACAGAGGCATTCATTTCTTTGTCTGTTGTTCAGGAGTCTGGGCACAAATTTCGCGCATTTCCTTGTCAAACCCAAGTCCTTCTTCAGGATCCTGTGCACTGTTGTCTTGGGAATGTTGAGCATTGAGCTCAGTCCGAGACATGTCAGTCTTTTATTGGCGCTCACCATGTCTTTGACAGCCTGGATGTTGGTTGCACTCCTTGCAGATCGCGGCTTTGGTGTCCTGTGCAGATCTGTCACTTGGTTTCATCCAGCCTGGAACTGCTTGATCCAATTTTTGACTCGCCTTATGCTCAAAGTGTTCACACCATAAACTGTCCGCAAATTCAGGAAAATGTCATCTGGCTCCATCCCCAACTTCAGCAGGAACCAAATGTTCACTCTTTGTTGAAGTTTCAAAGGGATCTCCTTGACACGCTTCATTGTGACGCTCAAAACGTCCTTCTCCTTCAGCGTTTTTCAGCACAAAGCTTTCAGGAATGCACAGTGAGTTCAATAGGGTTCGATCGGTGCCGATTGATTGACTAGTTCATAGTCAAATGGCAGTGCAAATGCGCAAAGTCTGCATGTTGATCGGCGGCAGCAGTGGGATCCCCCTCGTACTCCTTGCCCGCACCACAAAACATGTCAAAGTAAATTCCCATTTGAATTTCTTGCGTGTCAGTCCACGCAAGTGATTGGTGAACAGGCGTGCACCGCTCTCGCGGTCTTCAGCAGCTCGATTCGCAGATCTGGCCCTCGCTGCTGAACGATGATCCCGGCGCAGCGCAAGGTGGGCGCGGCGCACCCGCCGGTGCTCGCGCCCATGGCTCCCGGCGCGCCCGGCGTCACGTCCGCCGGCTACGAGCTGAGCTGCACCTGGATGACCGGCCTCGCCTCTGTGGGTGAGTTGAAACACGTTGCTTCCACTTGTGCAGGTGGACACTTGGGATGGGAACTGGAGTCTTATTCTTTCATTTTCCTGTCGAGAGCTCATCCGAATCTGGTCAACCCGTAGCACTGTGATGTCAATTTGGTCAAATCGTGCTGCTGACTATGGACCAAGTAACCACAGCTAGCTTGGTCGTGTGCAGGGATTCATCGGGTGGTGCGAGTGGACGACAACACGATTGCGATGAGCGGAGAACTGGACAAGAAGTGCGTGGTTGCGGTGAAGGACCTGCGCGGGGAGACCATCTCTGTCATCACACTTGGCAACGAGCAGGTGTGTTTGTGCACTCAGGCGTTCGGCAGTCCTGGCCCTGTACCTTCCACCTCCTTCTGGTGGTTTGAGAATCATCTCGAATGATACGTTGCAGGTGCGAGGTCTGTGCGTGCTTGACCTGCACAGGACGACGGTCGTGGTGATCACGAAGCGACACCAGGTGGAGTTGTGGGACCCGCTCGCGCGGAAGCTGCTGCACCGACTTCCGCTGCCGCACCTCGACCCCTGCGCCATCTGCCTGTCGAGCTGGGACACCGTACTCGTGGCCAGCTGGAGTCAAGCACATGCAGACGTGGACAGGTGATGTTCCTTCGGTTTCCTCAACAATGCAAAAGTGCCGCATCGTACTCACTTTGGTTTCTCTCGCGAGATCGCGAAATGCATTCCTTGACGTAGATTATTCATCGTGCAGAAAGCTGCCCAAGACGGACATCCTGGAGCTGCAGGCCACTCCGGCCAAAGTGCGTCAGCTGGACCACAAGCTCGAAATCAACCTGACGTGCGTCTTCAGCATGGTGAAGGCGCACAAGATCCTGGCCATGACGTCCTTCAACAACGACATCGTGCTCGCCGTGGACTACCTGACGGGTGACTTCCTGTGGAAGGTGGAGAATCGGGAGTACGAGGGCGTCATCATCCGACCTAACGGCATCTGCAGCGATGACGCGGGCTACATCTACGTGGCGGACACGGCGCTGCCCTACTGCAGGGTCTTCGTGCTGTCGCCCTACGGACAGATTGTGAAGAAGATCCTCAACACAGCCGGGTGGTGCGATGACATATGCTGGATTTCCCATCCTGACCGGAAGCTGGTGGTTCTGCACGACAAAACTGGACTGGACAAGCAGGACGTCAGTATGTACACGCTGGACCCATTGCCACCGCCCAAACCGCCGGGTATGGACACTGTGTAAACTGCCTGTTTCTTGATAGAATCTACAGCCAAGTGCTTCGAAGGCACCACACCTTTTTCGGAAGGGATCGTTCAAGTCCAATGCTCAAAAAGTACTGCTGGCTCACAAGATGTCTTCCAGCTACTTGCCCACACTGCTGAACAAAAGTTGCCTTTGGTGCTGAAGAATTCCGTGAGTGCCTCGTATCAGCGAGAATTCGAGTGCCTTGTGCGCGTTGCAGTCTGCAAGCCTCTTCCGCGGTATGTACGGGTATTTCATTCACCACACAGCGGCTGCAGGTATCTCTTGACGCCGGCAACGCTTCAAAGTCGCACAAATACTCTTGCCATGATATGGAACCAACGATCTGAACAGTTTTCAACCTGTTATGCTATGCAAAAACAGTGTGCCATTGCTTCCCGAAAGGGCACATCAGTACCAGCGAAGATGAAACGACGTTTTCAGTTGTTCTTTTGTTGTGCAGTTGAGAATGCACTTTCCGTGCTGCTGTGGTTTCCTGCTCCTGACACCGTACCGTCTCGTGTTTTAGACGTACTCGTGTATGAGATGCACCTCAAACAAACTGCATGTTTTCAACATTCTGTTGTGTGAGACATACCATAAGTTCATTTTCCCTAATTTATTTTCAAAATTTATCAACTTGACTCAAAATCCCTCAATTCAGAATCATCTATGCAATGTATAAATAATTGTTCCCACTTTTCCTCAGTCAGTCTTTCATCTATATCCCAGTTGGAAGGATCTTCTCATTTTAAACTCACTAAAGAAAGAAGTCTTTTTTCACTGCACTAAATTGTCATTCTCCCTTTGTATCTCGTACAGAATCTCAACGTACTCATTTGTAAGATGCACCCCTTTTGATGTCGGATTTTGAGGCAAAAAAGTGCGCCTTATACACGAGACAGTACGGCACCACTCTTGACTTTATCACTGATGTGTTGTGTCCCGGAACGCAGTTTTGTGACGAGCTAACAGGGACATTTGTATTTTCCCTCATCGACTGTTGTACGCTCTTTCTTTGCTTTCGCTTTTCCAAATGCCTTTGGAGACCGATCTGCTGCTGTGTCCTTTGCCAGGTTCTGATCTGAATTGAACTCGCGTGTTTTGAAAAGAGAAAACCAGCTCAACGATATTTCTGGATAAGTCGTTTGTCGTGTTGTTCTGTGCCTTGAAGGCGTCAATTCGTCTGACTAGAAAGTTACAGTGTGTGTCTGCCCTGCGTACATCTGGAAGACATGTACTCAACTTGGCGACAAAGAGGCTTTGCCCAGGCGCGTGTCTGTGTGCCGTTAGAAGTAAGCTTCTCCCAGCAGTCTGGATATTGCTTTTGGTCCCTCTTCTTCAAACGTGGTCTTGCTGATGCACGAGTCCTCCTTGAACGTGGACATGTCACTGATCATGCTGCCTCCGAACCATGCCATGTTGCCCTGGTCTTCTGACGTGACGACATCAATCTGGATGCTTGGGGGCGTCAAGGCCATCACCTCCTTCTTGAGCTTCTGAGCGAAACCTTTGATGAGTGAGTTTCCCCCTGTGATGACCACGTTGGAGTAGAGTTCGCGACGAATGTCTATGGAGCAGGCCTGGATGGAGTCATAGAGAAGGTTGTGCAGCAGCAGCTGCTCCATCTGGTGCCCTGGGAATCGGAACGAACAACTTTGGTGTGGAGAACGCTCCTGAGCTTGGCAGTTGAAACAAGGTGAGCACACGGAGAAGCAAAGAATCACCTTTCTCAGGCTCCGAGAGCCTGAACAGCCCTTCAGGTGCAGTGTACTCCTGCCCAGTCAGTGTGAAGGTGGTGCCGTCTCGCGTCGAGAAACTGTACTTGCGTCTCGAGTTGACCACATCCGGGTTCTCGAGCAGCTGGCAGTACTGCTCCTTGGCCTTCTGGGCTGCGCTGAAGTCAGCTGCTCCCAGGTCGGAGAGCAGTTTCTCCGTCACCAGTCTCCCTGCCCTCGGGGATACTGGAAACACAACAGCAAATCGGATCAGCAGCTTTCGCAACATGGTGTCAAGGAATTTGTTTGGCGGAGGTGCTGTTCAGGAAGGGCATTCCTGAAAGCAGAACTACGCCAACTCGAACGTGGGCAGGTGTGCCCTGTGTTCACCTGCGGTTGCGTTGCGGATCGGAAAGCCCTTGTAGATGGGCATAACGGTGGAGGTGGCGCCTCCGGAACGTAGCACGACGCCCGTCGTGCGGTCGGTAGCGTACAGCGCCAGGATCTCGCGGTACTGCAGACACGCATGCGGCACCGAAAACTTCTCAAACAAGACCTGCAACAAACCATCGTGGTCACAGCTGTGTCAGAAACTCTGCATCGTGTTCAGAATTTTGTTTTCTACGCATGGAACAAGAAAACAAGCTGATACCAAACCTGCAGAATTTGCTGTGCGTGTTTGGACTGCGGCGCGAAACCTCCAGACATCATCACCGCACAGTCGAGCTGGAAGTTCAAAAAGCTTTACGCCTCATAATCCAGAACAACTGCTCGCTGCAGAATGAGCAAAAGCGATCAACTGTTGCGCAATGGGCACAGGGTGTGGCAGTACCTTCCAGCCCTGGTCCTCCGTGGAGACGCCCAGCCTGTGGAAACCGTGCCTCCACAGTTCCTCCATCGCGTCCCAGTCCCGGATCACTCCGTTCTGGATCGCCGCCGACTGGTGGTCCAGTAAGACACCGCTGAAAACAGAAGCAGTGCCGTTGTAGGTGACGTGAAGAAAAGAAGACGCGAGGAAAAAAACTGGACGAGACAGCTTGAGCGAGACACATTTTACCTCGCCCCGTACGCAGCGCCAGGTACGGCTGGGAAGACGGCGCTCGGCGTTTCCTCGCCGGACAGTCCGGCGCGAATGTTTGTCGACCCATTCTCGACCACGACGACCGGAAATTCATGCGTCAAGTGGTACTTCTGCTTCAGCGATAGCTGGTGCTCAGTCGTCTGATAAAAAGAAAAGAGTGTCACTGCCATGGAGTCTGAAGTTCTGTGAAGGCAGTACTCGTAAGATGGTTTTCTCAAGTAGGACCGGTGGAACAGTTGTTGCGTGTGGATCGCCACGCAGCGAAGGTAAGACGCACAAAATGCGTGACCAGAAATGGTACACTCAGGCGGATCCAGGATCGAGGCCTGCAGGGGGACCTCTCTGGGAGCCTGAGGGGGCGGATCTCCAATCCTGAGAGACTTCACGTGCAAAAGGACGCACATGCAGTGCCTGTTTGGGTGTCATTGTGTTTTCTCGGGGGTCGCCCTGTGGGTCCCCTGGGTCCGCCAGAGACGCCGTTATTCCCTGACGAGGAAAACTCGGTCCTTGACGTTACGAGACGTCGGAATTTGTGCAGAACTGTTTGGTACGTGCACCAGTTGTTTTACTCATTAAAATATCAGGTTGCTTCAGGCTCATGTTTTGCTTTCAGCTGAACAGGTTCACTTTGTGCTGAAATGGAAACTCGGTTCAGCATCCTTGTACAGTGCAGGGTGATCTGCGAAAAACTTCAAACCAAGGTGACTCCATTGAACAAAGCAGACTTCGAGTCAAGCGAGACCGACCAAGCTTCAACTTTACCAGTTTTCTGCCCAATTTGCAAGCCATATGCGAGTCGTTGGTTCCTTCCGCATGCAATGCCGCACTGCTGCAATCCTGTCACCGTGTTCCTGTGCGATTCGTTTTGCACATATAAACGTGTGAATAAGGTGAAAAGAAAACTCTTTGCTCACACACGATACTGCAGAAATACGAGTGTACGAATCCCCTTTTGGAGGTGTGCTCTTTCGTGCAACACAAATATCTTCAGACCGTATCGGTCTCATTGTTGCCTCTGGTTCGAAGGGTACGCACACTTGGACACCCTTCGCTGCTCTCGTTCTCATCAGGACCACAAGAGATTGCTCAAAAAGTGTAGGGCATGCAAACGTACGAGGCCTTTGCATCTTATCCAAAAGGACAGTCGCGTCCGAAGGACTGCAAAAGAAGCTGGAGACATTGCGTCCTGGGAAGGACCCACTGCTACCCTACCATGTACCGGAGGGGTCAGGACCAGGCCCGGGTGGGGTGGGTCCTATCTCTATGGATCGGGCTGAGCCCAGGTAGGTCTTGCCTCTGACCCAGGCCCTCCCGGGGTCGGTGTACCAGGCCACCCACTTTTGCGCCCGCGCGACGCACATGTGTTCAAAGCTCTGCGTGCTTTCTTGTTCTGCATGCAGTGTGGCTGAAGCAGGAATTTATTTGAACGCCAATGTCATTGTGCATGCCTGTGTGACGAATTTGTTGTCTGAAATGAATCACCGTCACTCACGTGTGAAAGTATTTGCTTGTTGTTTTCACCATTGTGTGTGTGTGTGTGTGTGTGTGTGTGTGTGTGTGTGTGTGTATGTGCACATGCACTGTGTGTGTATGTGTGTGTGTTGGGTTTGTGTGCATGCACGAGACTTATTGCAACAACAATCGTGAAAACAACAAATATCAAAATCAAAAGCATGCAATTATTGCCTGTTCTTCCGTGTGGACACTGCCGTTTGTGCTTTCCTGTTTGTCGACGATCCAACACTCGTTCTCTACCTCTCTTGGTCTTTCGGTTTCTTTCCCTTCTACCGGTGCAGTGTCTTCAATATCAGCTTTTGATTCCATGTTCAGTCCAGAATCAGAAACAGTCAAAGAAGTTGCAAGCATCAAATGGTTTGTCCGCCGTCCAAAACAAAAGGTCCCGACGCAAATGTTTTGGATGTTCAGCAAAGAGAAAGCCGGCGTGGGGCTGATGACTCAGACATGGGCAGGAGTGCAAAACCTAAGTTGTTTGATCCAGGCTGAAACTAGGTCACATGAGAGCCTCCATGCGGCTGCAGATGCGCGCCACAGTTGGCCCATGGTTGTGCGCGGAATCTGAGATCCAGCCTTCCGCTCAGGAAAAAACTCAAAATCCATCCTGTATCGCAAAATGACCACGAAAGTGCATTTTTGAGTTGTTCCAAAGGTTGGCAAAGTGACCCCTCTCGGAGATGTGTGGAGGCTTTGCGGCACATGAACCCCATGTATGCAGATGTCAGTCGTATACAGTGTTTTTTTTTTCAGATCATGAATCCATCTGAACGGTTATACACTGTAATATTAGAACACGCGCCCGTTTCTTTCCGACTTCCGAGAGTTGTGTGTCTCTGTACAAGTGTACTCGTTCTGTCCAGTCACTGCAGTGTTCAAATTTGCCTTCAGAAAAAAAGCAATTCCTTGACAGTTCAAATACTCGTATTTGCTTGGAACTTCGGACACACACACTCACTCACTCACTCACTCACTCACACATACAATTCTGACATTTTCGGTTTTGTGTGTTGTTTACTTTCAGAGAGTTGTGTTTTGGAAACATCATCGCCAGACTTTTGAATAACAAGCTGAATAACAATTTCCTGAACCAGCGAACAAAGAAATGAGAGTCACTTGCAGCGCGCGCCAAAGGATTGCAAGCCATTTGCAAACGCGAACGGCAACTCGATGTCTATTTTCTGCAGAAGCAGAGGAACTTGTCTTTTATTTCGACGAGCGAGAGTTTGAGTTCTTGTCTGAACTCGCTTCCCGTGAGGACGTAGAGGACGAAGTTGACGGAGTGGTTGAAGTAATGCATGAAGAGCACCACCGCCCAAACCAACCTGCATGCAAGTGCGTGTACGTACTCTGGTGCTTGGCTGGGTTGGAGCAAGGCGCGCCATGATTGCATGTCTCGTTGAGTGGAAGTCGAGGCAACATCAAAATCTTTGAATTAGAACTTCGATTGTTCTTCAGCGTCAATTTGAATATAAAAATTTCGCCTCCTGCACAGAAACTTGAGCCAGTCGTCTGTCTCTCACCTGTTGACTGCGGCGTCGCGGGAGGAGCTGTCGTAGTACACAGGAAAACTGTACTGCCAAATGTACCAGATGCCGAGTGGGGCGCGCAGGACGAGGAACGCGAAACTGATGCCTGCAGGAGAAAGGTCGCGTGAATGATGCATGCAGGGAGTCTGTGGTTCGTATCGTCGCACTCGCATGCAGCAATATGGAAAAGTCAACACGACACAAAGTTGTTTCACTTTCGGCAGAAGAAAGGAGGCTGAGACCCAACACGGCATGCAAGAGCAGTGCTGTCGGGGTCTCTGTCACGCAAAATAAGAATATCCTCCCTCCACCCCCCAGAAAGAAACCTCTTGTTTTCAATGAATCAATGAAACACTTCTACTTTCCTAACATGGTAGGAAGAACACCGTAGACGTTTTGCTGGGAATCCTGACTCAGTTTCTTAGCTCGCTCCTGCGAGGCCTGAACCATTTTGATGATGATGACAATGTTGCAGGAAAAGATTGTGACAATGGGGAGGAAGGGATCGATGGTTTCGAACAGCGCCAGACGAACTTCTTTAAGAAAATAGTCCCAGGCCGGATTACTCGAACCTGCAACACCGGGACAACAACGGGTTTACACGCAAAAACCTGCTTCTCCTGTGTGCAGCTTTGATGTTTGAGATAGCGTGGGGACTTGATCTTGCAACATGTCTTCTTACCTGACACAGAATTGCATTGAAACTTCCCAGTGCCCTTTCCGTCCTTCGTGCGCACTTCATTCAGCGTGAAGGCGAAGATAAACGGAATATTAACGAGAAAGACCAAAGCAGTGCACGCGAGGATCTGCACGCGCGCCTTACGGTGTGTGAGGATGATGCTCGCTTTGAGAGGTTTACAGATGGCAATGCATCGTGCCACGGTAAGAACTGAAAACACAGAATCAATCAATTGAACATCCGTATCGAAGAGCACTGAACATTTGGTTCGTTGGTGCTTGATGCGAGATTTCTGTTCAAAGTCAGGTCAATTTTCTTACCAATGAGGATGTACGCCGACAAAGTGGAGAAGGAGTAAATCAGATAATACCAAATTTTGCAATAGTAGACTGAAGTCGAGGCTGGATCCACTCCCCAGATGCCTCGACTGAAGTGTCTGCACACCAAACCAACTGTTACCATCATCAGATCTGCAATTGCTGCAAAACCCAGATTTTTAGGTATCACTGTCATTCGCTTGGCGTGGATGGCGGCCAAATTGCACGATTCAAAGAGACAGTGAGGTTCCAAACAATTGCATTTCTTTCTTGTGAGAGCGCTTCATGTTCGTGCTGGTTCTGTCAGTGGTGAATTGCACCAAACCTTTGAACACAAGTTGTTTCTGAACAACTCTGGCGCTTTTTTCAACACAGCACACGAGGAAATTGTTAATTTTGCATGACCAAAATGAAACTTTTGTGCAAAGATGGTGGCACTCCGAAAGCGACAGGTTGTCCCAAAAGCGTGATCGAGCAGCCGACCAATGGTCCCCACAGGCTCAAACGGTGTTTCGCCGCAGCCGACGCCTTTGTTCCCTTTTGGACTGGTTTCTGAGCACCTCTTCCTGATGAGAGGTGGATTGTCCAACAGACACAGCTTGTCGGACCACACGCAACAAGTTGTGGACGCGTGTTAACTTGAACTCCAATGCATGTACATTTTCTTTGTCGGAGAGTGTTGGACGGGTGGCTTATTTTTACTCACCCAAGGCGATAAAATACACTGTGCTGACATTTTTCAGCATGTTAGGTCTGCATAACGCCAACAAAGTAAGGACGTTGCCAATGATTCCTCCAAACACGTTTACTCCGTTTCCGATCAAATCCACGTACCTGAACGGGAGGAAATCACCACAAAGTCGTGTCGCCCACACATCTCATTTCAGAACCATCGACAAGGATTCTCTTACCTCGTGGCCACGTCTTCAGCGTATTCTTTCACTGCAGGCTTCTCCGCATCTCGTACCTGATCAGTCTCCTCCAACGTGCCATTGTCGGCAAAATTCTTTTCAATATTAACAATTAAGAAAACGAGAGCTACAAGAGTTTTTAAAAACTGCATCTTACATGCACTTCAAGCACAGCACGGAGAACACATAAAATTTTGTTGACATCGCAGAGTCAGGATTTCTGTCGCGTGTTGCTCTGCACGGAGCAGTTCTGATTTATGAAGTCGTGCAAGATTGGAGCAAAGCACAGCACAAGAAGCTCCAGGTTCCTTTCTGAACATTATTCAGAATCATCAGGAGAATCCACTGCAAGAATTGTATTTTGTTGTTATTTTTGTGAAATGTTGGGAGGGGGGTCTTGGTTGGGCAATTTTTTCGCTAGAAATGACTTGACGGTAAATGACTTAAAGCATGCAAACACACAAAATTGAGTTCTGACTGGGATGATGTCTCTCTGACATCAATTGCTCAAAATGACAACACATTTTATGCATTTACCCCACTGGAAAAACATTCCAGGAAAAAATCACCCAGGGCTTGCAAGACATTCATTTCCAGATGTATGAGTTCCTTTCCGGAGAATCCTTTGCAACAACAAAGAAACTGATATGGGTGAAAAAAATTCCCAATTTTCCTCTGAGCGTCTCAAAAGTGCAAAAAAAAAAATTGCTGGAAATGACCTGAACTGGTTCAAGATGTGCAAAAAAATATATTCCCACAAAACTGAGTTCAGGTCAGGTGAGATCTGAGGTGAGGGAGATGGTTTGAGGTGGAGGAAGGGGCTCTGAATGGGGAAGGGGATAAAATTGTGGATGGTTGCACACATGAATTCAAAAATTCCTGGTTTTCAAGCCGTTTGCTTCATCCAGATGGCCTGCGACACGACCATCAATTGTCCAAGTGAAACCCAGAACCTGTTTGAATCAACTTTCCAAACAATTGTAGTTGTGAGGTCTCCTGGGGTGTTTCATCCGAAGATTTTTTTTTTCAAATGAAAATTGTGCAGCCTCTGACACGACAGACCTGTTTCCTTTCGAAGCATCTGTGCATCTCAGTTCTAAATGTGTACAGGCGCAATGCGAGCAAGGCAAAAGCAGTTGGGATTTTGCAGACCTGAGCCAAAGTGCCCATTTTCCCTGGATGTAGGGAACCAGAATGTTGATTCCAAGCGTGTTGTGTCAAAGAAGTACCAAGCAGCGTTGTGGGCTCCTTCGTACCAAAAGAGTGCTATTCCAGACTGGGGAGTTCTCAGGTGAACAGGGTGAACGCAAAGGGAAACTTTTGTCAAGCTGTTTTTGTGATCAGGTTTTCTTGTCTCCAGGTAGCTTACACTTGCAGTGGAAACAGCAAGAATTAAAACATCGCCGTGACTGCCCTCAGAACCTGTTGCTTCGGAGGCAGCGCACGCACGCTCGTACGGCGTGTCCAAAAGACACAAAAGTGTGATGCGAGGATTGAAATTCCCCAATCAATGTAATCTTTTCAAATCCTGTTGTCTCTGTACGAATTTAAAACAGAGACCAAGCAGCTTTCCTCCCTTGACGAGTGTTGTCAGTCAAACATAAGACGGTTGAAAGTTGTCAAACTCAACTTTCTGCCCCCCCCCCCCCCGAGTTCGGTGGTGTCTCAAAGTTTTCTCGGTTTCAAATTGATCCGATTGCAGCGCTGACTTCGCGCTCCTGGAAAATTGGGCTAATTTGTGATGGTTGCACCAACATGGTGTTTTTGACAACAGAACTTTGGAAAATAAATTTGCTCCGCAGAAATCGGTATCTGGGCGTGACACACGATCGGAGGCGTTGGGAGCAATCGCAACAGAAATGCTCAAACAAAACTTTCGAACTGCAATGAGGTTCATCCGTGATCGACTGCACAAACCCTTGAAGTCCACTTTTCCGACAGATCAGCCGTTCTTCGTGCAGGAAAGGAACGAGAAGATAACAAGGATTGGAAAAGAAAAGCTGTGCGTGACTGTGATTTTCTGATCTGGCAGCAGAATCAGGTGACCATTTCGGTCTGCAGATTTGTTGTGTACAATACCGTTTCGGGCTACTTTTCCGAAAGGCCTGCCAACGTAAGCGCGTACATTCCACTTGTGCTTCCAAGCATACCAAGTATACCAAATCTAACAATCATCCGTTGTGGTACCTTTCCGGCTCCGAGAGATTTCTTTGCAACAAAACTTTGCTGAGCGTGATAAAGAAGCAAGAGGTTATTATCGAATGCTGATTACCGCCCCACATAAAAATATGTGTGGAGAGGTGAAAAACAAACACACACACTTTGGACTGATTCCAAACGACGCGAACCTGTGATTCGAAAGGTGTGGACTTCGGCATGATGTCGCACAAATACAGTTTCAGCCACGACCCAGGGCTCTACAAGTACGAGGGGACTCTCACCCTGTCGTCACACACCCCGCCCGCTGCTGTCGATGCCGCCAAGACGTTGACCCTCACTGACCAGGACCTCATGGTCATTTCCTATCCCAAATCTGGTACGTGCTTTCGGTACACTTCCGTTTGAAGACTTCATTGTGTGGGTTCGACGGGGCGTCGCTAAGTCTCGAGCAGAAAAGATCGGATTCTGTGCTGCAGGTCAGACGTGGATGCTGAACCTGGTGAACCTGGTGTACGCTGCTGAAGACCCAGACACGCTGAGGCGCACGCACACTGAGACACCATGGCCGGCGGACAGGGCTGTGTACGTCGAACTGCAGTGAGTTGTCTTGCTTTCCCGCAAACTGGGGTCCGTCCAGAATCAGCAAGGGGTAAGCCCAGTCTCGGATGGGGGTAAATTACTTTTAAAGTACAGTAGGGGAAAACCCAACTTGAGCATTGTTAATTTTCAGGTTTCCAATTCACGCAAGATGCGTCGTTGCATCGTCAACAATACGTTTCGGCACGACAGTACGGACGTTCAGCAAACACGTCACTCCGTTTCCGACGTGCCCCGATTGCCAGATCGGTGACACAGATACAATTTGGTCACTTGTCATTGGCTCTCAGGGTGTCTTTGGAAACCTGGTTTGGTATCTATGTCACCAATCTGGCAATTTGGGCACTGTGCGTATGAAATTTTAGGCGTGCTGAACCTCCCCAGTTTGTCTGAACAAAGACCCTCTCCGCATTCTTGAGTGCATGATTCTGTTGAAGAACCTGCACTGCGCCTGTACATGCAGCTTCAAACGTGAAGACAGAAGGTCGCACAAGCAGCACACGAAACTGCTGAGAGCTGAACCAGTGTGAACGTCCTTTGTTGCACCAACAGATACCAGTCTGGACTTGGCCTGGATGTGTTCAACTCCCGCCGCCCGCCGAATCGTGTGATGAAAACTCACCTCCCAGTGCGATTGTACGAGCAGGCGCTGCGAAAGTCAAAGGCAAAGGTTATACAGGTGCGTGGAAACCCAACCAAAATCATTTTCGGTCCAAAATTGTCTTGATCACGAGAATGGTTGCGTGTCGAAGCGATTGTTTTCAAACAGACTGCACTCTCACCCAGGTCGTGAGGAATCCCCTCGATGCTCTGGTGTCGTACTACCACTTTTACAAGGTGAATTACGTGATCGGAAATTTCACAGGAGATTGGGAAGAATTTTTCACCATGGTACGCAGACAGACAGACAGACAGACAGACAGACAGACAGACAGACAGACAGACAGACAGACAGACAGACAGACAGACAGACAGACAGACAGACAGACAGACAGACAGACA
>JAAUXT010040627.1_pt1:0-12500 | contig 17408 bp, 17 predicted proteins | sample 7278171 | NCBI WGS metagenome assembly JAAUXT01 (sample SAMN14350112, study PRJNA611818) | marine sediment metagenome | isolation source: surface marine sediment (1.8m) | place: French Polynesia: Moorea | collected 2018-08
GAGTGCACTGGCAAAATCATTGGGATGAGTTTATCCTGTCCACAAAAAAATCACGCCTGAAAAACAACGTATTTTTGGACAAAAACTAAGAAATCGTGGACATCCCTCGTACACGTAGAAACTCACAAAACAAGACTTGGGCCGTGTTCGATGTGCGAACCAGAAGGAACCAGAACCAGAAAAGCCTGTCTCTTGATTGGTTCTTGCATGTTGCCAACCAATAGGTAGAGAGAATTTCTGTTTCTGGTTCCTTCTGGTTCGTAAATCGAAGACAGCCTTGGTTCTGTCTCACAAGCAGCGAAGGTTCGCAGATTCATTAACCTCTATCAAACACGGATCTTGCCTTTGATGTGAAGCTCTGCAGGGTTTCATCCATGCACCCAACAAGAACGTTCTTCCCAATGCGCTCCATGCCGACTGGCTGCGAGTTGAGTTCGATGGTTGGTTTTCCAGCCTTGGAACCTCTGAAGCAAACAAATGGGCAGGTAAAGAAGCCATTCTCCTCGGCCACAACAAATCAAACATGTGTACGGGTACCATAGGCACACCCAGGCACGCCCATATGTGTACACACGCGCACACAACTCGGAGTCACCATTCGGACTGGCGCCTCACCTCTTCAGTGTGTACACTGCTCCGTTTCTGCAGGCCACAACGACCCTGTACTCGACATCGAAGAGACCTGAGACGCTCAGGAACACAGGGACCGCGGGCATCTCCACCTGAAAACGTGACATGCATGATGTTGTCGTTCACGCGTGGACTCCATACAAACTTCCTGCATGACTGGTACAGCGTTGTTTCACCGAGGCTGCCACGCCGTCTTTGCTGCACAAACAGGTCGTTTCCCAGTGCAGTGACACTGGCACCCTGACTCACAGCATGGAGCTGCGGCCTCAATGTGAAAACAGCTCCGAGACGCCACTGACCGTGGAGAGGACGGTGAAGGCCTCGGGGTCAAGGACGTAGACGAAGCCGCTCTCGGTGCCCAGAACGAGGCAGCTGATGGCGTCCTCCTCGGCGTGCGACTTCTTGAGCGTGCTCAGACACGTGATCACAGTCTGCAGCAAGATAATGACAACCAAATTCACAACGGCTCCACAGTTCCAACAAACGAGGCACAATTCTGTGGGCGCTGCTCTGAGCCAAACAGTCGCCGCAAAAAAAAGTTTCGTCCAACAAGTTCATTATCCCTTGTGCTTCAACTGAGACTTATGGCTGCAACAGCACTGAAAGTCGGACATTGACCCCAGGCTCCCTTTGAGGAACAAAAGCACGGCTGGGATTACCTGTCTCTTGAGGGGCGAATGTTTGTGCAGAGAAGCGAAGGCCTCCATATCCTGCGGTCCGAGCTGCAGGAACTTCTGAGAGCGAACAGTCAGGTCTGCACCGTCGCTTCTGCAGGGAAGAGAAGCTCTGCTGAGCAAACAGCCAATGATGTCAACCGGAATGAGAGGTGGACATGTGCCCAGATTTGACACCGTGTGTGGGATGAGAATAATTTGAATGGAAAACCTCAGTTGAGACGACCATGATACAACTTTCAAAACCAAAAAAGGAGAGAGGGGAGTAAATTTTGATGGAACATTGTTTCCAAGTTTTCAGACAAAATCTCCGATACTTGCAACCCTTACGAACTGATCTTTTTCGACAGTTTTAAAGTTTGTCGTTGGTGTTGCTGCTATCACGGTGAAGCTATCAAACTAAATCTTCAAGATGTTATCAGCTAAGGCCCACCATGCTCTTCGTTGAATGGGAAATGACAGAACTCAGAAGATTGAGGTGGATAGCATTTACAGAACCAGTTGGAGGAACAGGCACATTTTTTTGAAAACATGAGAATGAGACTGGGTGTTTGGATTCGGAACACGTGTACGCACCATTGGAGGAAAGTAAAAATTTGTAAATCACAAAAGCCCAACACCAAACCCAGGAATCACTTGTTCGACTATTTTGTTAACCTGACGAACCTATAAAGACAAGCATAGATAAGGACAGGCTCGATCGACACAAAGAAAAGAACATAGAGCGTCAAAAAGTTCGGTCAAGCTGCAAAAGTTGTACATCAGCCGAAGATTGCATGACAAGAGAGTCGAAATCCATTTCAAGAACTCTTCAGAGACAGTTAATTGTGAAACCTGTACCCTCTTTCTCTTTTGACAAACCTGTTGTGAGGGATGCAACAACAATAAAACATGTCAAGTGGCAAGTTTGTTCCAGTCAAAACGGACCCTTGCAAACAGGTGACAAGAGACAAAGAAACTCAAACACAAACACGGGGTTGACAGACTCACCGCATTCCGTCCAGCATTTCGCGCAATACACTGATGTCAATCTTCTCCTGAAAGCAAACTTGCTGTCATAAACATTTGAACTTTTTCTTCCTTGACAGAAATGTCAATTCCAGTGAGGGAAATTAGAATTTGTTGGACAAGAAAATGTCAGCTTTCGACAAGACAACGTTTTACCTCTTTGACTTGGTTCCACAAGTCTTGCTCGATCGGATTGACTTCCAGAGTTGGCAGCGTGAACTTGAAGTACGGCCGCAGGTTTTTGTAAACGTAAACATACGGGCCAGAAGCCACCGCGATTGCTGCAAAGACGATGAATAAAACAATCAATCCTTTGGTCGATGCCTTGATTCTAGCTTCCGCCACCTCAAAATCCCAGAGTCAACAAACCTGGCATTCTTGGTTCATTTGTGTCCATGTAAAATGTCACAATTCCAGTTGGCAGATCCATGATGGTATTCTCGTTCAACAAGTTGGTGCCTGGAATGGAACGGCACCGCCGTTAATTTTCCTTTGATATTCAGCACCCGTTTGGAGCTCGGCAACGACAAGTGTTGAGTCTTGACCGCACAATGGCCATACTGTAGATCTACCTTTGAACACCTTGAGCTTCATCGTGTAGCTCCCCGTCCCCAGGTCAGCGATGATCAGTTTGTTGTCTCCATCTGCACTGATGTCGGACAGCGCCACGCATTGGGTAAAGGTGTACAACGCTGCCAGAGGGTCATAGTGCGCGTCCAACCACTTCGAATTTCCCTCCCTGAAATATTAACGTCAATATGAATTCGAAGCCAAGGCTTTCGTTGTCACTTGAATGATATGTTCACACACGCACGCACATGCACACACAGACAGATACAGACACAGACACAGGCACACACACACACACACACACACACACACACACACACACACACACACACACACACACACACACACACACACGGTGATTCGTCTTTTTGGGTTGGGACAAAGCTGCTCCAAGTCACTTCAGCTGCTCTGAACGGCATTCAATTTGCCAACTGCAGATCAAGATCTGCACACACTAGAACCTGAACAAATGCATCAGTTGAGCTGAAGTTTTGGAGCACGTCAAGCAATTGATCGGGGGACACAAATTTCCAGTTGTGCACCGCCACAAAAAGAACAGGTGAACAACATTTTGAGAATTTTCAACTCACGCCGTGGCAGCACTCTCCTCATCCCCTTGCCCCGCCATTCTGCTAAAAGAAAACAGTGGCTTTAGTCCCACAATTTTTTCGGGTTTTGCTGCCGTAAACAGAGAGATAAACAGATTTTACAGCCAAGAAGCTGCACAAAAACCGGACTGATGTCAAGAACGCACGTCAGGAACGGGCTGACTCAACCCCAGCTTCTGGATTGGCCAGGTGCGCGCGTCTGTTGTGAAAGGTTATTTCAGCACGCCCGCCAAATACGAATGGTTTTATCCAAAAATGGACAGTCAACAGTTGATTGGGAAACGGAAAAAGAAAATTCCAAAAAATCCCAATCCTTTGTTCACTAAATGGATTGAAGAGGAACTAAAGAATGCGCAGGAGAAAGGATTTAAAAGCCAACTTTCTTTGAAAAAGGTAAAACTCTCCATTATCGCTCTCTTTGTCACTTTGGCTCTGCAGTTTCGGAATTTATGTCAGCACAGACTTCTCATTGCTGTCGGTGGTAAAGAATCACTCACACATGCACACTTAAATTGCAGGCACTTGCGGCGATAAAGAAGTATCCGTTGCCTCTGGCGAATGGGAAAGCTTGTCGGGTGCTGGACCACTTCGGTGAGTGAATTTCTGAACTGTGCCACCTGCAATTTCTCCATGCATAACTTGCTGGAGGGTCTGTGCATAAGGGTCTGTCAAAAATGAATCTGTGCACCGTGCTCAAATGCAAGCTGGAGGGTCTGTGCGCATTGAGCAAAGTGCGACCAGAAGGTTCTGTGAGTAGTGAGAGCAAGTGTGTTCAAGTCCTTGGTGAATTTTTCAGGCGACAAGATTTGTGGGATTTTGGATCGGAAATTGCAGGAACACGTCGCCTTGTACGGTGAGTGGGGCTTCAATCTTTTCGCTTTTGGATTTCATGCCTGTTCCATCGCCAGTGACCCTCATTGAAACTCTGCTCTACTCAAAGGTTCTGCGGAAGTTGTACCCGGTGAATCAGAACCAGAGACAAGCGCTGCCACTCCTGCCAAACAGGTTTGACAAAACTCACACCTGGTGCGGAAGAAAAAACTAACAGTTTCTTGCTTGAACCTGAAACTCATCAGTATGACATTGTGTTCAATACTCAATCTGCATCTTTTGGAAATGTGTTTTTGCTGCACTTGACAACACGCATCTCTATCTCAGAGGAGGCGTAAATCTGCAGGGCAAACATCTTCCACTCCCAGGGAATACATGCCCAAGTACAAAACTGGAGGCTACGCGGTGATTCTCACTCTGCACAAGTTTTTGCGGGTGAGGAAAGAAGGGCAATTTTTTCTTCATGCACTACTTGGTGTGAAAAGTGTCGGGCCGAGACCCAAATTCCGTATTTCACTCAATTTCAGGAACCAGGCAACACAGATCACATGACCAAAACCGAATTGATGAGGGCAGCACAGCCATTGGCCCGTGAATCATTCACTGTGGTGAGACCCTGAAACTGCCTGTTGTCTGCGAAACTCAAGTTTAAGATGGTGTGGAGTTCTCGATTTTTTACGCTTTGCAGCCTGATCCAGGCAGCAGATACACGGCGTGGTCGTCTCTCGCCACGCTGAAGAAAAAAGGCCTCATCATTCAGTACAGCAACCCTGCAAAGTAAGTTTCAAGTTTTTGACTTCAGAATGAAGTTGATATTCCCCACCAATTTGCAATACACGCCTGAATGTGATTTTTAAATACCAATGGATGTTTCAGATACAAATTGTCAGACGCCGGACACCAACTTGCGGAGAAAATCATGGAAAAAGAATCGTTGGGTGTGCTGCCCGGGATGGAGAGGGACGCCGAGGAAGCGAGTAGACTCGATGATTTAGCTCGCGCGGCAGGTGAACCACAGGACAAAAATTCCAAAGCAGTGACAAACAACCAGTGTTTTGTTAGTCACTGAAATTTTGTGCTCTTTTTCAGCCCCAAGAGTTGCAGCACCACGATTGCCCGCGATAACGTGGAGTGACGACGAAGATGGCATTGAAAGGTTCGTGGAATATCAGACAGGCTTTTCTGTCACAGTTGCCACTGTACACTGCGTGATAGTCACTGTCGCATTCTTATCTCGTCATCACAGGAGAAACGTCAGGCACCCAGACGCCAGGGCGTTTGACGATGACATTGGCGATGAGTTGGGAGGCACCTGGACAAAGCCAACGTCAACGTTAGTGGAAAAGCCGTGGCAACCCGACAGGCCGCTGAGATCTGTGGAAAATGTACAAGGGTGGGCAACAATTTTGTACGAACAGCTGAAGAACCACCAGTGTGGTTTTTGGTCGTCCATGTCATCGTGCGCCATGTGCATTCAGGTTCGAGTTTTGTTACGTGGCTGAAGACGGAAGCGAACATCGAGAGAAAGACCAGGCACTGGTCAACATTGGTGAGCACACACATGCTGAAAGCAAACGAGCAACAGAAAGAGTCTTGCCCTTTCTTTGTGTGTCAAGGTGCTGTTCATTGCATATTGTGAAATGATTGAAGTGACGGCAGTTGCATTTGCATTGCAGGAGACGAAGGTGTTGGTTTTCTGATCAAATGCCACGGAAGAGACGTGCTCACTTGTGGCAAAAAAAATTCACTGGACGAAACCAGGTATTGGTTTGTTTGCTTTGAAGCCTGTATGAACATCAGTGGGCTATTCAGAACTGTCGAGGGATTTCCAACACAACAAACCACGTTTCCCAGTTTGTTCGTTTTTCTCACAGCACCTGTGTGCTTTGCCGAATGTTTCCAGGGACTCGCGTGACGGCTTCATGTTCGGTTTCCTGGCTGACTCTGACGCCCCTGAAGTGGCCACACGATCTGCAATGCGTCCACCCGAGAGAGCCAACCACAACAGAGGTGCCTGAATTGCAAACGTACCAATAAGTTTTGAAAATTGCGGTTTGTTGAGCTTTCTGACTGAATTTCTTTGTTGTAGGTTTCTCGCTGAGAGCCGATTCGCCTGAACCAATGGACGCAATGCCGCTTCACCAAGCTTCGTCAGTCGCTACCAGGCCGACCTCTGTCCGGCAACAGTTCAGTAGACAGGATTCCCAAGGTACCGTGTGCTGACACTGGCGCTTGGGAGTGCTCGAAGAGTGTTGCCAAAAGATTGAGGTGTTGGAAGATCTTGCTGGTGAATGTTATGGTCTGTTTTGCAGGCAGCACCGTGTCTGTCGCTTCGTCTGTCGCTTCGTCCGCGGCCTCATCTGTCCCCAACCCAGACTTCGTGCTGGAACCCGGCACATTCGAAATTTTGCTCTGCGTGGACAACCAAGAGAAGATGTGAGTGTTGTTACACTGCGAAACTATTCGCTCTTCTGAGGATCTGCTTGGAAACTTGTCCGTCCAAAGTTTTCTTCCGACTTGACGACGCCTGATTGTTCTGTGAAGGTCGAAACGAGCGCAGCAACTGCTGCCGGAGCTGAACAGAAACGACGTGAAGTACGAGATGAGAAAACTCGAAGTTGGGGACTTCCTCTGGGTAGCAAGGCCCAAGTGTACAGGTGAGGTCCTCAGGGTTGGGACCCCCGCCAAGGACAGTGACCATCTTTGACCAAAAAGTTTCTCAACTGGAATTCAAAAGTCTTCTCCTCATTCTTCGAGTCTTGTTCGATTTCAGGTTTCGGTGGGCGTGATTCCGGCCCAACAGACCAGGAGTTGGTGCTGGACTACATCATTGAACGGAAGCGGATGGACGACCTGGCGTCCAGTATCATTGACAACCGCTTCCTCGAGCAGAAGGTGGGTGCCCCGAGCGCGGTGGTGAACACGCATTGGTTCTCTCATTGTGCGTGGCATGCCATTCATTTTGGTGACGGGAGTTTGCTTTGAGAAGAACAAGTCTGTGACCAGCAATTCCTTTGCTCACAAAGCGCGATGCGTCTCGTTTCAGAGTCGACTGCGAAGCAGTGGCCTGAAGAATCCCATTTATCTTGTGGAAAATCATGGCCCAATGCAAAATCAGCGGCTGGGCGAAAGCGCTTTGAACCAGGCGATCATCAACACACAGGTACTGTCCACAGGCCTGCTGGAACGGCGTTGGAAAACTTTCATTGCTCTTCAAATGTAACAGCTGAACCACAACAAGGTCCGGTTTGTGAACGTCACGATCTTTTTCTCGCAGATGGTGGACGGGTTCTTCGTGAAGCGAACGGAGAATCTCCGCGATTCGATCACGTACCTGGTACTCATGACGAGGCAACTGCAGAAGATGTACCAGGTAATCAGGACCGAGAGTTCCAGTTTCACAGGAAAACCCCCTTCCCTCTGTTTTCATGGAATCAATGGGAGTTCCAACGGTTATTGCAGAGCAAGAGACTGATCGCGTGCAGAGCGTCGGAGCTGAGCTCCAGGGATTATCATTTCCAGACGTACAAGGAGTTCAGCTCCAGGATGAGGAAGAACAGGGTGAGCCTTTTTGGTCTTTACATTTTGCAAGTTTGCATGGAACAGCATATACCTTATTATTGGACAACTTGACCTGCGTGTTTGTTTTTCAGCCAATGACGGTGAAGGAAGTCTTCGTGAAAATGCTAGTGCAATTCTCGGGACTCTCCCTCGAAAAAGCGCTGCTAATCGTCTCTGCATATCCAACGCCAAAGCTGTGAGTGTTTGTGACAAAACTGTCCTTGCCCGACAATCTCACTTCTGTCGAGCAATTTGAAACCCACTGGGTCGATGTCCCTTAGGATCAGCGCCCCTCATACACTTCGTGTTTCAGGTTGATGGACAGATTGGCGCAGTGCAGCAGCGAAGCCGAACAGGTGCAGCTGCTGCAGAGCCTCAAGGGGACCGGCGCCAGAGGTCTCTCCAAACCGCTGGCCACAGCCGTTGCAAGACTTTACACCATGAGAACGCCCTTGCCATAGTTTCACGTTTCGCCACTAACTCCGCATTTGTTGAACTCACAAATTTATTGAGAAATATACAATACACTCTACCTTTGTTTCCACACTTACAAAAGTAGTCCTTGTCCTTATTCACTTGAAAACTGGCCGAGTCGAGCACTGACGGTAAAAGTTCAGTCTGAATTTCATTCGAACGCCGCTGATTTGTTGAATTCGGACGCTGGTGCGGACGCCCCTGGTTGGTGGAGCGTTACTCGAACGCGGACGGCTGAACCACTCCGTGCGCGAGGTCGTTTCGGATCTGCCACCGCAGATTCTTTCGTTTCTTGTCGGACGGAATTACGAACGAGTTCGCAGCCCCCACTTTGTGCTGCCTCTGCAAAAAACAATAATTGGCGATGTTGTTTCTGTCAAGCAACGTGCAGTGTCATTGCGTTGTGCTCGCACGATTGGTACGTAACGGTTGAATCTAAGGGGGTTCGGCAATGAGGACAAGTTGTACCGCTGAGGATGGACGAAATCAGACTCAACGAACACAGAAGGAATGTTTCTCCAAAATGTGTCGTTTTGTTCACACGCCTATCTTGGTGGACAAGTCACTCTCAGCTCCCTGTGCAAGGCGCAGCAAACGGGTGCTGCATCAACTTTGCGACGTGGCGTCGATTTGTGCACGAACGCGACCCTTGTCGCGTCCACTGTGCGGCATGACGCCCTCTGGTGGATATGGCGCCACCTACCTTCTCGACGACTTCGTCGTGGTAGAGCATGTGTTCGCGCACGCTCCAGCGCAGCGTGTTGTGCGCCTTCTCGCCCGGTGCCCGCTGCGACGTCCACTTCTGTCGGTACTGCGCGTAACGCGACACAGGGTCTGTCTTCTTCAGGTTCCGCGTATGCGGTGGCGCCATCGGACGGATCACTGCGACACACAGAGAAAACGCGCTTCGAGTTTCCACAGAAACGGACGGTGCCTGGTTCGATAGAGTTTTGGAGTGGCGCTCACCAACATGTAACTTCTCTGTTCTGACGAAGCCATCAATTTCCGACAGAATAGAGGACGAGAAGCGATGCCCGAACTCCATTTTGAGCATCAAAGAGTTTGAACATTTTGACAACCAACCATTCATTGTGCAATTTTGGACGTGCGCCACAAATAAAAGGGAAGACTAGACACCAACAAACAACTTGGAAACACCACAAAATTTGTTTCCTTCCATGTGCTGGCTGTCTCGACGCTTACGTGGCGGAAGAAAATGTCGGTGCCTTGGACTTGTGACATCAGGTCCCCCAGTGTTCACGTTTTTCCTGTTGTCTTGTTTCAGACCAGAAGACCTCGCTTCGGGCTCCTTTGCCTTCACGTTTTCACTGTTGAATGCCAACGGGCGTGAGTCGTAAGGTTCCTTCGTGTTTTGGTTTTCACTGTCGTTTTGCTTTGGACTTGTGTCCTTAGGTTTCTTGTCAAGGTTTTCACTATTTGTATCCTGAGGTTCCTTCGTGCTCACGTTGTTGCTGTTGTCTTGCCTCGGACTTGTAGAACTCGCAGCTGATTTCTTTGCACTTGCATTTTCACTGTTAAATGCCAACGGACGCGAGTCATAAGGTTCCTTCGTTTCCAGGTTTTCACTGTCGTTTTGTTTCAGGCTTGTGTTGTCAAGTTCATTTGTGTCCACGTTTTCACCATTGTCTTGTTTCAAACTTGCGTCATCAAGTTCATTTGTGTTCACGTTTTCACTGTTGAATGATAACGGACGCGAGTCATAAGGTTCACTTGTGCTGAGGTTTTCGCTGTCATTTTGTTTCAGACTTGTGTCAACAAGTTCGTTTGTGTTCACGTTTTCACTATTCTCTTGACTTGTGGAGTCAGGTTCTTTTGTGTTGACGTTTTCACCGTTCTCCATATTCTCCGTCGAATTCATGGTCAATCACTTGACCACATTTGTGAGGCCGATATTTGATGCACCAACACACAAACACTCTGATTCGAAGGAATAGCTTGAAACCGAATACTCACACGCTGTAGGACCTTCGTAGTCTTCTGGTAACCGATACGGCGGTCGAAAAGAAACGTAGCGCGTCGCCTGAAGTGTAAAATGTAACACAGTGTTTGGTAACTGTTCACTGTGTAAACGTTTTGACCAGTGTCATGTCGCATTTCAGCACTGCTGATCAAAACTCAGGCGAAGACTTCACAAACCAAAGCGGTTGGTTGGCAATACCCTGCGTCACAACACGTGAACTTTCTTCACACTTGAAAGACTTGAAAGGTGAAGGCAACGATCGACTGGTTTACGGACGGAACCAGCGGACCGGGTGCGTTTACCTCGGGTGGGGCTGAGCGCGGTCGCCGGTAGGTGTCGTGAGGCGCGGCGCGGTCCGGGATACGCAGTCGCTCCATCGCGTCCTCCATACTGCGTGTGTCGTCTGCAAGATCACCAACGTGCGTTCAGTTCAATCGACATTCGTTGGTTTTCTTCCGCGACACAACAAACCTTGCAGGCCGCACAAGTTGGAGACAGTGGTGTTTGCAATTGTAACTTTGTTTTGGAGTGATGCGATTCACAATTTGATCCGGCCACGGTCAAATAAAATTGTGATGACCGAGCAATTGTGACGCAAATAATTGCACTTACCAAATTCACTGTCCAGCAAGGATTCTTCATAAACAGGTTGGCCGTCTCTTTTCCTGCGGTACATAAAGTACAGAAAGAGCGTGTACGACACAAGAAGATGCCACCAAATACGCGAACGGTTTTCATGTGCAACTTTTTCTCCAGTCTGCCGAAGTGTATGTGATCTCTGATTCAAATCTTTTGTCAAATCAAACTTGGTCGAAACAGCTGGAAGCAGAACTGGATGTGGAGCAATGCCTCACCGAACAGTTTTGCGTTTGATCACGCGACGTTCGGACCCCGTTGAGTCGACTGACGTGTTGACAGCGTCAGATCTGTCGTCGGCTGAGCCGGGCTCGACCAGCGGAGGAGCGGAGCGAACACGATACGTGGAGAAGGATGGGGCGTCTGGCCGACCTGGAGCCGAGGGGAGGTCAGCTGCAGGACGCGTCAAATTCTCCTTTCCGAACCGATAGTGATCGCTCTGGAAGAAAATTAAGGTTTTGCAAAACACGAGTCAGTCCAAATGTGGACAGCTAAACCAGTCAGTCCAAACACGGGAGCTCAAAGGAGAGACAGCAGGGATTGTACCAGAGAATGTGTGTACGGCACATAGACATTTGCTTTGTCGTTCAATGGCTGACGCTGCCTTCCATGCCTTTGTCCACAGCTGTCTGCAATATATCGAAGACAAGAATTAGTGCCAAGCATGTGCGAAAATCAGCTTGGAGGTGAGTATTGGAATCGGGGGAAACCAACAATCGGTCGCATTTCGTGCAACAGCAGCGTAGACGGGGTGCACACGCTGACAATACCTGTTGAAATTGTGGTGTCATTGGCCCCTGTAGCCGCTGCTGAACTGCCGCTACTGTTCTTGCTCCTTTCCTGCTGAACCAGTTTTTCAAGGTCTGCAAAAGATACCATTTCAACCGAAGAAGCCCACGCCCCGGCACCCCCTATTCTTTGTGGCGATCATTCTGTGGTTGCACAGAAGAAATTTAAATTGGGAACCAAACTTTAGAACCCGACACACACCTCTCTTGAATTCTTTCAATCTGGAATCGGATACATTCCTGTAGCCCAGAATTTCCAGCTGCTCCCTGATTTCTTCCTCAGAGAATGTCGAATCATCCATGTCGCCTGGAAGACAAACATTTGCTCAATACAGCAACAACTGACTGGACAGTCTCACTGAATGACAGCAAATTGGAGGGACACAAAACAGCACATATCACGTTTCCAGTCTTCGAGTGCACGCCGTGGATTGTGTGCTGCAAGCTCCAACTTGACTCAAAATGACAACTGAAAAGCACCTGCTGATTTCAGTCTGTTCAATCCATAGATCTACTGACAAACTTACCTTAGGAGAGCGTAAACTTAAGCTCTGACCAGATATGTGGTATTTTGAACGTATTTTGAGCAACACGTGGCTCACAGTTGCTCAGAAAAGACGATTTGAAACGTTTTCAAAAGGCCGCCGCCATATCTAAACAAATTGCAACGCCCTCTGTTCTTTTACTTGCACGAATTCGAGGTGGCAGCACTGATGTCACGGCGCGCCAAATTTGAGCG
>JAAUXT010009243.1_pt1 | contig 17407 bp, 19 predicted proteins | sample 7278171 | NCBI WGS metagenome assembly JAAUXT01 (sample SAMN14350112, study PRJNA611818) | marine sediment metagenome | isolation source: surface marine sediment (1.8m) | place: French Polynesia: Moorea | collected 2018-08
GCCAGGGGCCCATTGGCTTCTTGTTTTTTTTTTTTTTTTTTAAATGATCAGTGAAAAGTGAGTCTAGGAAAATTTTTTCCTAATAGTAATATCTTGCTTCTCACAAGGATTCAGAGCATTCCACTTGTTTCTTAAATGATCAGGCAGGCATTTATGAACAACGAACGTTTATGTGACCACATGCTTTTTATGCGTAGCATTCTTGTTGTGTGCGGAAACGGATGCCAAATTATTGTTGGCGACTCACTCGCGAAGATCAGTGTGAAATGCGGCGGGGTATGATGCACTGTGGCATATATCAGGAGCGAGTCACGTATACGAAGTCTGTCTTTTTAGTTCAGGATCCCGAGGCTGTGCGGCGACACATGAAGGAGGGGCAAAACGCACGTGATGCATAACCTAACTTGAGAACTCAGCTTTCTCGGATTTGTGACTTCCAGCTCACAAGTTCTTGAAATGAGATCCAGACGCAGCAATGCATTTGAAGGAGGATTCAGTCTGTCCAGCGCTTCATGGAATTCTGACTGCTGCATTGTCAGTCTGTCTGAGGTCTGAATATTGAGTGTAGTGTGATCCCTCACAACTGGGCAAATGAGGCGATTCTAAATGCTTTCAAACTTTCTTTGATAGTCGACCACAAGACAGGGGCTTGCACAGCAAACAACGTTATTGCAAGGGATTGGCGCACGCACCGCTTCAGACCCGAAACTGAAAGGACAAACCTCGTATATAGAATGACAAGAGCTCTGATCCCACAAAAAAGGGAAAATTTGTTTGGAGCATTGTTCCTGAAGCCGATCATTTTTACTGTTGGATGTGTTGTCGGTGTGATTCGCTTCGTGTTTGCAAACAATTATACTGTTGCTTGCTTTGCCTGTTGCTGTGACACTTTTTTTTTGTCATATCTTTCAGATGTCTACCGGTAATTGTCTTGTTTTCCAAAGTTAGGCTGTGCTTTTTGTCTGGTTTCCGTGGTCAGAGGCTGGAAATTGTTCGACGAATGTCGCCGTCACGAGTTGCAGATGTTTTCGAGGGACGTTGTGACAAGATTCTTCGTAAAATTGTTCGCTTTTTGTCTCGTGCTTGAATGTAGACTGGGCCTGGAAAGAGGTGGAACTGCCAAAGAAGCCATGCAAGTCATAACCGATCTTCTGGGCCGACATGGTCAAGGGGGCAACTGTTCCGAGTCGAGATCCTCCTTCACCTATCACAACAGCTTCCTCCTTGTTGACCAGTCAGAAGCCTTGGTCCTGGAAACGGCAGGACTTCATTGGGCAGCGGAGCGGGTCACGTGTACGTGTTGTACTTTTGTTGTTCGCCTGTAAGTTCTGGTATCTGAAAGCAAGGGTCACCTGTTCAGTGCATGCATTGTGCTTGGAATCAGTGTTACAGTCACTGTCCGTGTAGCTTGCGACGTTCACACTCCTGAGAACAGTTTTCGTGTTTGCTTCGTGAAATTATTCTCCGGGGCACCAAATCCACGTTCGCACTAAGTGTTGAGCAGCTTCCTTTCATGTTGTTCTGAGTCAGTGAAAAAGAGAGCCTTACCTCAGCGCTGCTGGCTCTATTTTCCCAGCGGGGGTGCGGAACATCTCCAACCAGCTGACGATACGCACCCAGGTGGACTCGTGCTCCTCCGATCTCAAAGACTTCGCCCGGCGGATAGGCTGGTGGAACCCTGACCAGGTACGTGAATACTTGGAAATGCTTCCTACCGGTATGTGCACACACACTGAAAGGTGTTGCTGCAGTTTTCTTGTCCTTCAGGGGGACTTCGACTTTGCTCGGGTGTATTCGGACGACTTCGAGGAGACGGAGCTGCTGGCCGGCTCGACTCCTTGCAGTCGCTTCCAGTGGGGCAAACACCTCATGAACAAATTGTCGGAAGGAGGTCAGTTCCGGGTGGTTTGTTACAAAAACGACCTGATTTGCCGTGTCGTTTTGTGCATCGAAGTCTATGTCGACGTGCAGAATAGTTTCAAGGATTTTCACATGTCTGTTCAAACATTGGGTCTAAACTGTGGTTCCAATTTTTCCATGCCTGCAACTGGGAAAATTGCAATTTTTCACTTCATGTCTGCAAAACGCACGCCAACAAGATGTCCTGGCACGAATTGTTCATTGTTTTGTGAGTGTCACCTGGTTTTTGAGGTGTCACCCAGATTTGACGTGGTGATCTCTTCCTGCAGGTGAATTCTCTGCGACTCAGATGATGGAGATTCTGCGACACGAAGAGAGCGGAATCTGCATGGAAGGTTCATTCGTCGCAGCGGGGAGTCAGGTGTGTGCGCGCACGCAAGCATTGTATTGAACATGGCCGCAGATGGTCTCGTGTTGAGCACCTGTAGATGAAGCGCTGTGTTCTGCAGGTGTCTGTGCTGACTCCGGGTGGGCCCGCCGTGCACTGGTTCACAGGGACCCCGAACCCGCGCCAGTCCCTCTTCAAACCTTTCGTCTTCTGTGATGCTGCGACCATTGGGGACAAAACAAGGTACATCAACACTGTCAGTTTCTCTGACTGGCAAATTGCCTTTTTGTGTGAACAGAGTATCAATTATTCAACCAGAACATTGTTTGAAGGTGACAGAACGTGGAAGGACAATTCTGACGGGTGTTGTCTTTCTGATCTCACGAGAGTTCAGAAGCTGCATGTCACGCGGCTGTTGGTTGGAATGAAATCTGCACCATTTTCATGTCGCTCGTACAGGCTCTGGGCTCAAAAGTGTTCATCTTTGGGTTGACCTCCGCTTTCGAGTTCTTTTACAGTTGCTTTCACATTCGTTGCACATGACGCGAAAGCATTGGGATCTTTGTGAAAAAGACAGTGCTAAACATGGAAGACTTATTTTTCCGGATTTTAGTTTTGCTTTCCATTTGCTGCAGGTCCCCGATGTACGGAGCCGACGACCCTGCGCGCGTCATGCCTCGATTTCAGCGCAAGGTGGACCGTCGCCACGCCCTCTACAAAGCGCACCAGACGCGGCGCGACGCCGCAGGCGGCCTGGCGCCCGACGTCCTCACTCAGATGCACGAGCTCGAGTCGCACTGCCTCGACGACATGACTGAAATCGTCAAAACCTTTGACGAGAAGGGCAAGGCGAAAGTGGCAGGTATTTTTGACCACATGACCGGAATTGAAATGAACTTTTACAAGTGATACTCGGTGAAACCTCTTTGAATGTGCCCAGTTGATGAAAATGCATTGTGATTGCGAAATTGCTTTGAATGTCCAGTCAAGTCGAGGATTTAGTGTTCTCCAATGTTCTGCGGAGTTCACGGGCATTTCATTGTGGACCAATTTTCATGAATCTTCTTGTGTAAGCGCGGCGTAAAAATTTCCTTTGGACATTTGTCAGGCACGCGATTTTTCCGCCTCGTTTCAATTGAGGAGTGCGGTTCGTGGGTGCGATGTGAAGTTTTGCGTCGTGTTTCATGTCCCTGTGGTGTCAAGTTAACTTTTTGTGGACAAAAAAGGGCATCGATAGGAATCTGATGATGTCACCAAAGGCTGAAGTTTTGCGGTGTGCAGAACTTCAAATCTCGTTGTGGATGATGTGCGACAAAATTTTGTTGTTGTTTGTGTATGTGTGTGTGTGTGTGTGTGTGTGTGTGTGTTCAAAGGCTCAGTTCATCTTCCCTGATGATCCTGGTTGGTGTCAGGGTTGTGCACAACTTCGCTCGAGATAACAATTGCACTCATCACAAAAACACAACGCTACAAATGTTAAACTTGGATCACCTTTCGAACTGCGGGACAGATGTTGCACTGGATGGATGTCTTCGTGTTCGGGTTGTCACCCTTTTCTGTGGCTGGCCATTTGCTGCTGGTGATTGTGATGAGTCGTGCTGTGAAATGCGGGATTGCTTCTGCAGCATCTATTTGGGCGCACAAACTTCTTTTGTGACCAGTTTGTTGTGTCACAAAATTGTGAATTTGTTTCTAATGTAACTACAATTGCTAAGAATTCTTTTGCAGTAGATTTTGCGGCTATCTTCAATTGAGTTGGTGCTGAGGCTCACAACGGGTGTGAGAAAACTGGTGTGAGCAGTTCGGTTGTCAAGTGATTGAGTTGTGTTCGTTTTGAAACCACGTTGCCTGTTGACGCACATTGCAATTTGTTGCATTTATTTTCTGCTGACGCGCAAAAATCGGGAGGACCCGAGCGGTCGTGTTTTCGTTGATGCCAAGGTTGGCGCCATCTGAACTCGTATTTTCAGCTGTATTGCTGTTTTACTATGACTGTGATTTTCTGTTCTGTTGGCGACAGTGTGCTTTCTGGTGTGAAGCAGCTAGCGTGTCTTCATAATTATCGCATTTCGGTCTCTGCAGAGGTGGGGGAGATTTTTCCCGTCTTGTCGCTCTCATACGGTGCATTCACACAGATAATGCAAACAGAATTGACATTGTCACCACCAAAGAAAATTGGTCAGTTTCAAGACACTTTTCATGAATGTTGTTCTCACCTGTGATTTGAGCGGGGGGGGGGGAGAGACACCATCAGCGAGTGTAAAACCAAAACACATCTGTTTCTTGGGTCAGTTTCTGCCAGGGGCGGACAGCGGTTCAATTTAGGGCAGGGACGATCCGTTGGAATCAGAAAAAATTGCCCGTGATTGAGCCGGAGGAGTAGCTGTGTCCTCGTGACTCTGAGAGCATTGTTAGGTGCGGAGGCTGGACTGATCAGAAACCCGCTCGAGAGCCCCCACTGGATTTACCTGCAACCTGTGGGTCTCTCAAGCTGGTGAAACACAACAATGGGATTCAAGATTGCAGCTTTTTGGTGAAATGATCGGCATTCCAAATCAGACTTGTTGCGTGGCCTTGGAACGAGTCAGGTTCAAGATCCAAGGGGGAGAAAACAAAAACAGATTGATTCGAGACAGAATAAATTATTAGCACGTCTGACACAAGTTTGCGTTTTTTTGTGCGCACCTTTCAGCAACACTCCATGGTGAACGGAACAAGTTGCGGAACGTTCAAAAGGCAGTTTCGAATGTTTGTGCTTCTTTCCTTGAAGCGATCAAGATTCAGTCGTCGCGGTCGCCTTTCAACTAATGGCCTCTTTGCGTTCATCACACCAATAGTGTGGTGGATCCAAAGGCGACGGCGCAATGGTTGATCCAGGGAACAGCGCAAATCGGGCAGAAGAAATTATTGAACAACCCAGATTTTACATTTCGTTTGGCTCCGTCATCAACCCCGTTTGGGGTTTGAAATATGTTGAACGAAATAGACGTCAGAACATTTGGCTACGAACACTGGTCGACTGTTTGTGTTTGGATCCTGAGTCATGAGCTTCTTGCACTTTTTGCGAAGAGATGCTTCATGCTTTATGGATACATGAGGCATACCTTTGGAATCCACCTTTATGTGTTGTTCGGTCAAAGCACTCTTGCGTGCATGAGGTGTGTTTGGAAGATTTTCTCAAATCGAGTCTGCCTCATCCAAGCACTTTTCTGGTGGCAGTGGATTTCACACAAATAATTTCTAGACCTCAATCGCTTGCAGAATGAAAGCTGCTCTTTTACGTTTTATGTGCACTGAGGCTTTATTGGAACTTGCGTGTGCAGACAATCTTGCCATTATATACGTAAATGCATCATTCCTTGAAAGAGCGTGCAAAGAACTTGAGACCAAAGTTTTGCTGGACTTCTGTTTTGTTCATGACACACTTCTCTCTTGTGTGGCAAAACGTAACCAAAGGCGATCTGACCCGCGTTCAACGAGGACGCATTCCACAGACTATTTGGAAGCTTTGGGGCTTGGGTTTCATTGAAAACTGCCGGTATGAATTTTGCCAAACTTCCAGCCAATTTGCTTTTCTTTGCATTTGTTCTATTGTGCAACCAATGGTTGCACGGAGGTTGTGTGGTTCTGGCAGACCGGTTTTCGTCACCATAAAGTGTGTGTGTGTGTGTGTGTGTGTGTGCGTGCGTGTGTGTGTGTGCAAATGAATATGTCGCAGAGGAAATCCACCCCTTTTGTCATAAATGATTCCCCAGCCATTTCCAGGTGTTTCTCAAAAATGTTACTTTTTGTAAGAGATGACACTGGTACGCTGTGACAGATGAAACTGCAAAGAAAATTCAGATCCAGGTGCAGGAGCCAGATGCATGGCTCACGTCTGCTGGATACTCAATTCTCTGGGGCTCTGATGTCATGAGTGCAGGAGTAATGGTGCAGTGCATGGGTTAGTGAGCTCACTTTTGTACAACTGCAAGGTACCAAAATAGGTGACGGGGTGGGTGTATGACAGGGCTGAGCCCTCGAGTGACCACATGTCTGTGATTCCATGGAGAAAGACGTGGACGTCAAACGAAAACTTGGGGAACCACAACGTCTTTCTTCATTCAGTTCTTGCAGCAGAAATGTCGGAACTGCCTCCCGAACAGCAGGAAAAAGAAGAGCAGGCAGTAGCTCAGGTGCTTGAACTGACGGCAGATCACCTTGGCGTGCTTCAGATTCTGTCCGACGGTTTCTGAATAGTCGAAGACGTCCCAGTTCTTCTCGAGCCAGAGGATGACGCAGGCGACGATCAGATACGGCGTGATGAAGATGATGTTGGCGAGTCCGACGCCGGCCGTCGCGCGCGACAGGTCCAGGTCGTCGTCGTCGAGATTTACCTTGACGGACTTGGTTTGCAGGCGGATGTAGAGAACGATGGTTCCAACGACGAGCGGGACGAAACTGAGCACGTCAGGCATGATGATGTGCACTGCAAGGGATGAACCGTGAACAGTACACGCGGTGGTCTTCAGAAAGGCTACGAGATCGTCATTTATGGCTTTGAACTTTACGAGGATGCTGTATACTTGGAAAGCTTGGTTGTTTTGAGGCCTCGATCAGACGCGCCATAAGCTTGACGTTCTTGCACCAGTGAACGCGTCTTTGCCTGTAGCGTGGCGGTTATCACGTAGGCGCCCTCAAGTCCGCAAACGGTACCAGGGCGTCTTGTCACCTGTGACAACTTTTTCTTCGCAAATATTTTCACAGCATCCGTTTCTGAGCTGTCAAGAATTTCCCAGGGCAACAGAGTCCAGCGAAACTGTCAGCAGCTGCACCGGCGCAAATGCACGTACCCATAAAATTCCGCGTGTTGGGCCCCTTCGTGTACAAGACCCCCCCCCCCCCATTTTTCAGCCGCAGAATCAATACAAAGCCTTTTTTGACATTTTCTGGAATATTATTCACATATGCCAATTTTAGTTCTTTTTTACAATCAGAACCCAAGAAATTACTTTCTGAAATTACTTTCTCCAAATATTTTTCCTATCCCAAGGTAGATCTAATTATAGTATCAATTCTTCTTCTAAAAGTTATGAATTTATACTCCTTCAGCAAACCTTTTTTTTTATTTCCTTATTCAACTCAGTTTTCATAGAATCTACTCCTTTCACTCATCCCACTCTTAAAATACTTCACTCACTTGTTCCTACTCTTGACTCAACTTTGACACCAAAAGTTAAATCCTCATGTATAAGACCACCCCAGCTTTTTGGCATTAACTTTTGAGCATCAAAAGGGGGTCTTTTACGCGGGAATTTACGGTAAAACGCTTCATGCGTGGGCGCACCATCAAAAGTTGCATTCCGCAGAAAATCAAAGCTTTGCAAGAACTGGGCGTGAAATTGAGGGAATGAATTTTCTTTCTCGAACGGGAACCGAGGGAACGCAAGGTGCAAACTTACTAATGGTGTGCATGTAGAAGACGGCGGATTCCTGGTCATCTGCGGCGTTGCTCTTCTTCACGCACTGTCCGTATTGGTAGCTCTCGGCATCCGTGATCAGATCGTCCTTCACCCAGAAGATCCAGTAGCCGGCGAGTCCGCAGCAGACGACGAACATGAAGATGGAGATGATGAGGGACGCCGTCCATAGTCTACACTTGTCCACTCCGGCCACGACGAGGCAGCGGTCAACGACCAGGATGGCTACGATCGCCCAGCGGAAGATATACGTCCACTCCTGGAAGAAGATGATGACCTGACACAGGATGAGCGGCTCCCCGCTCTTCTCGAAGATGTCGACGCCGATGAGCCAGTGGTAGAACTCGTTGGTGAAGACCCAGCTGGATAGCAGGAAGAAGTCAGCGGTGGCGAGGAAGAGGAGGTAAATCCCGGTGCTCTGCTTCGCGAGGCCCTGCACGAGCACCGCGATGAAGCTCAGAGGGTTGAAGATGGTCGACAGCGCGAAGTTGGTCATTCCCCACGCGAAACTGTACGTCGCCACCTTCACGCTGTCTTCGACGTCTTGCAGACTGGACATGGTGAATGCTTCACTCTGGACTCTCAAACAACACAAGCGCGGATTCCTTTTCTAGTGGAGAGCTTCAAAGTTCAGCCTTCTCTGTTAGCGTGTGCTCGACAGCACTGTCAGTTTTATTTTCACGGGCTTGTGAATCCAACAGCGCAGTTTCTATTGTTGGCCGCTGTCGGCCTTCGCATTGCGACGTACAGAAGACGAAGAATATCTTCTCTTGCTTTGTGGCTCTTGCTCACTTCGCTGCACAGTCTGTCTGTTGCGCAAAGCCCGTGAAGTAAAATGAATTGATAGTCCCTCTAGAGTTACGTCCTTTGCGTGTCCAAAGATAAAATTTGCCAATAAATCTCGTGTTGACGTCAAACTTCGGGGGCAACATCACATTCCTCTTATGCACATGAGGGCAAACTCGTAAACACTCGCAAGAAGACACGGTCAAGGCACCGGAGACGAACCTGGGAACATAAAAACAAAGTAATCGACGAAGATCCAAAGCAAATTGTGTGCTGGCCTCAAGGGGCGCACATAAAAGTTTCCGCTTCACTGAGATCGCCTTCTGGCCAGTGCTGTGGGCCTCATTTAATCTCAACACGCAAAGGGACAACACGCGCATTTGTTGAAAGAACTTCGCGCTCGAGGTCTGCAACGACTCTTCAGATGAAGTGACCTGCACGTTGTTTTCGGTTCTGTTGCTTTCTGGCAAAGAAATGTCCCTGTTCACGTCGGCAAGTCTCACTTGAAAAAGTGCAAAATTAGATCATATGCTTTCACTTGTATTCAACACAATTCGCATTGGCCAATATAAAAATACAAGAAACACGCACAGCTATACTTCAACAGTACAACAACCAAAAATTATGCGGCAGTGATGCAGCTCCGAAACAACCAGTAAAATTGCGCATTCATGAAATAAATCTGCAGCCACGCAATAAGTCACCGACGTTCAAAAGTGTTTTTTCGTGCAACCTCTTCAAAACTTGGTCCATAATTTTGGTGAAAGGCATATCGCTTTTGTCCACCAAACATTCAACGTACGATCAGTTCGTCCAACATGAAAGATGTGGGTCTGACCAAACAACTGTATTCCCGCCAGACCCTTTCAATATTCCTCACAGCCCGAAACCCTTCCGACCCTTGCACTTGGACACACTGAGCTCGTTCCACGTTTACTCAAACGTGCACCAGCAGGCGAAGTTGCAAGAGCTCGACACTTCCTTGTGTCGAAAGGTTTGGCCAATTTTTGTCTCTGGACAGTTGGTACCAATGGCAAAACACAACCAGAACACACAAGGAGACCAAGTTCACAGCGATGACGAGTGTTTGCTGCTGAGAGGGGTGTGTGTGTGCTGCCTTTGAAACAACAGTTCAAACTAACAGAACGATTGTCGAATGGAGTCATTTTCGCATTGGAGACACAGTCGCACAGGCAGCACACAAAAAAAGAAACAAACCCGATTTTTTTTTCTGCATCGACGGAGGGAAAACACGTTTGTGGCGCCCCACGACTCAATAAAAGAACCGGGTGCGACGGTGGCGTAACACGCCACACTGAGAATCAAGTCCAAATTCGTCGCTTGGTTTGGCACAGACTGCGCGCTTGACCTCAGACCCAGGCGTGCTTCTGAGAAGCAAAAAAAGCTTGAAAAGACATTGACGAAAAATGATACCAACAAGGGTCTAAAATTCGATTGGAAAATAGCAAATAATTCAATAATCCAACAAGATTAGCAAACCCGCAACAAGCACAGTGCAAAGACGCCTGTGTTTTCTGAGGAAACATTTGACGTCAAAGGCAAATTACAAGTTTTAGCCCAAATGACTGCAACAGAGGAACAGTTGTCAGCTGGCACATTTGCACGAGTCTGCAGATGGACCTGTTTCATGCAGCAACTTGGAAACACACAACGTGTTTGAAGTGTTTGTCAGGCTTTTCGCCTGTTGAACAAAGCCAGCACAAGGCAGACCAAAGCAAATACGCGCCAAATGCTTTCGCTCAAACGTTGACGAACGTGGCAAATGTTTGCTGCAGAAAGTGCTTGCCCCAGCAAACTGTATTTCAAACGACGCAATCCAAGCAAAGCAGCACATGACCCACGCTACGCCCACCAAGTCATCGAACTCATCATCGCTGCACAAAAAAAAAATTGTTTTTTCTGTTTGTGTAATTTCCTATGTTTGACTGGAACTGCCTTCGCACCAACATGACCACCAAACCATCTCTCACTTTTTGGTTGGACCACAGAATACGCAACTATCAAAAACGAACTCAGTCACACGCACACGCACACACCACACACACACATTCATTTTTGGTGGTTGTGCAGGTGAGAAAGGCCACGGGAATCAGTTGAGGGAAGGAATACAGTCTCTATGCCACTTGAGCTCTATCGTCGGCCACTTGGTCATGAGGCAGGTCTTCATCGGGGATGTGTCGGTGATGAGCTGCAGCTCCGGAGTCTCAAGGATGTTCGCCGTGCCCTCCTGGTACCCAACCTGCCATCAAACATCATTCAGCACTGAACCATCCGCTTCACATTCTGGGTCGAAATATATGAAACAACGTCCCACTGCAGACAATGTTGAAGTCTGTTCCACACCCTGCTGGCAATGAGTTCCTTGTCGTTCTGCTTTTCTCGTGCTCAACGTGTGACGTAAAGAGCTCGAGTTGAGGACGGTACTGACCTTGTTGTCGGGGCAGGAGCGTTTGAGACCGTTGTAGTGGTGCAGCGCGAACGAGTGCAGGATGTTGTCGGGGTTGTGGTTCGGGTAGAACTCTTCCATGAAGGCGTTCAGCGTGACGATTCCCAGCTGCTCTGGGTCCAGCTTTTCCAGCATGATTTTCACACTGAAGTCAAGTTTCGACCATCAAAAGCACACCGTGTCTCGTTGCGCAGCTGATGTAACAACGCGGCACCACAGTTGAAAGTGAGGAACAAAGGAGCTCGCCGGATTGTCTGGAAATCTTTCAAAACAACCAAGTAAAACACTTACTACTCAGGAGGTTCGTAGACGAGATCCAATGACCGCAACAAATTGGACAACTTTTCTGACTGGATGAAACCACACTCTGCAAAATTTCAAACAAACAAAACAAATTTGAGACACATGTGGGCATCAAAATGTTCCGAGAAAAGCTCTGCACTGTCACACACACAAAAAAAAAAAAAAAAGAACAGAAAAGAAACCAGCTTGTAGTCTGTTGTTGCGACATACTTTAATGCGGCGGAAAGAGTTAATTTAGGTTTTTGGCTGGGTGATCGCGTTGGTGTGAATCCCACTGATTCAGGGTGTGACTCACCTTCGGCGTCGTACGTCGCGAAGACGCGTCGAGCCGCAGACTCGTCCGATTCGTGCGTCACGAGATTCCGCTCCTGCGCACAAGAAAAGTGCGAATTTCAGACCACTGTGCAGCTTGTTCATCAGGCGACGGTGAGGACTTTCAGCCAATTCGGGCTCGCTTTGTTTTGTTCGTTTTTCCGGTAATTCGGTGATTTTTGCATTCATGAACCACCTTGCGTGACACAAAGTTGGCTTGTCTGGAAAGCGGGGCCGAGCAGGGGTGCACTTGTTTTGAACCAAACATCTTGCCACAACCAACTCCAGGAGTATCTTGTGTGCACCATCAACAAATCCAAGCTCACTTTCCGCGGGTTGTTGTTTGCAACTCACAGTGGAGAAAAGAACGGTGAGGTGAGTCTCGCTGCCCAGCAGCCAGATCGGGAACACCGGGTTTTTCAGGTACCAACCAACCTGCAAAAAGGACAAGCACTGCGGTCCGAAATACGATGCGTGTCCGTGTGCTGTGATTCTTACTTTGTCAGCCACCTGGTTGTGGGTGTTCAGATGTTTTGCTTGTTCTATCTTGCTTGCGCACCTCACAATACCGCAAGTGCTCTAGCTGTGTCAGAAACCCAACCGTCGGCTGTTTGGTCACTCCTGGCAACTCTGAAAGACAAGTTGGCACGACGAAATGAGACTCGGCATACGAATAACCCACACAATTCCGAAAGCGTTCAAAATGAGTCACTGCAAAGGCAGTACTCACTGAGCCCTGAGACTTCTTTCTCGTTGTCCCAAACGTTGGACACTGCTTTGCCTGTCAGCAGTAGGTTGATCATACTTTGACTGCAAAGATTAATGTCCAGGCTAAATGAGACGAAGCGACCTTGAGAGAATTTCTTTGGAATATTGAGATTCTCATGCAGGGCGCGTACCTGCCGTGTCCGTGTATTCCGTCTATCAACGGTTCGCCCAGGTCCTCCACCTCGTTCTTTATTTGTGCGATGCCCTGCACAGAAGATAATGACAAGGAAGAGTTACAGTCGTGGGTCGTTAACGCCACAAATGGTTTGTTTTTCTTCAACAGGACCAGCCAACGGTCAAGAAAATTGTTTTTCCTATCTTCGGCAGAAAAAAACATCTTGAACAAGTGACAGCCGTGATAAGTGGCAAACTGGCGTCGTTACCTTGGTGAGAAGGATGGAATAAAGCAACAGCAGAACACCATAGCGGTTGTAAAACACCTCCAACGAGTCTCTGAGCTCCTTTTTCAGGTCTGCAGTATTCTCGCATTTCCGACAGCTGTGAAAAAATATAAAACAGAGCAATCTGTTTCACTATCACAAGGACCAACACAAACCCAACGGGACCGACTGATTGTTCAACAATTCGCACAAACAAGGCAGAAGTTCACTTGACGTTCAGTCTGAGACTGCAGCTGACAAGAAAATGAGCCGAACAGTCAACACGCAAAAACCCCGATGATTTACCTGAGTCGGTCGTGGAATTGCTCGTGGCTGAGACGCCGTTTCTTTGGACTGCTCTCCCCGTCATCGTCGTCTGTGGAACAAGAAATAAAACAACACGGTGTCTGTCATAAAGGAAACTCACATGGGTACACGACAGAGGAGTGCAAAACGAGACCAGATTTAATGTTCTCCTTGAAGGAATGTTGGCGCATTCACTTGAAGAAGAAGAGAACGCAAGTTGACGCTTTCACCAAGAAGGCAACTTTCAGGTTGCTTGAAGTCCTGTGAATGATATTTTCACGTACCGTTGAGGTCTGAGTCTTTTCCCTCCGACTCTATTTGGCTGGACAACGAGAGCACTGTGAATTCATCGGAAGATTTCACCTGAATGAACAAGGACAATGCTAGATTGCACGACATGTACGATGGACTTTGATTCTCGCCGTCTTGTGTTCAATTCCACGAAAATTTCAGGACATGATCGAGTGTTGGAAGAAAAGCCCTTACTTGTACGAAGAGATCTAGAAATGCACCAATCAGACATTCCGCCAGGTCCGATTCTGAAAACGCGACAGTGCGAATACCTGAAAATTTCCATGTTGCTGTGTCCTCGTACGATCAATGACAAATAGCTACTACTCTGACACGGACAGCGATGTCCGCGTTACGATACACACCAATTGCCCTGTTTGTACCTGATAATTGTCTCCAGCTTTCCTTCCTGTGCGCCTGCATGCCGTGCCCGGAAAAGAGGATATTTTTTAGGAGGAACGCCTGGACGGGCGCGATGACGGCGCACGGACCACCCTCCTCCTGCACCAGTGCCGTCGGCTCGTCTTCACTGAACACAAACCCTGCGAACACAAAGAGGACAAGGCTATTCACGCAGTGTGCCAGAACACCACAGAACACTGCTACACCAAAACACAAGATTCTTGGCTTCCCAATCACGGAATAGGAATGAAAGAATGTTGTGTTGTCCGGAAGACATTTGCCTCACTCGACAACTGTCAACGAAATGCACTCCCAATTACGGTGATTAGCATTCGGTGGCACGTGCGCCACGGACAAGAAGTGACTCTCCTCAGACCATCATCCCCAGCATCAGGATCACCTCGTCTCTCAGCGAAACACGGACACATAAAATGTGTCCCAGAGCTCAAAATCAATGTCCAGATCCTAAGACACCCTGTTCCCAGTTTGTTTTTGACATCAGGTCCAACATTCATTGAAAGTTTCGAAACATCCGGTGTCTTTCGATGCTTTCAGGCGACAAGTGAAGTTCGAACAGTTGGCAGCATTTTTGTGTGTACCTTGAGTCCATCGTTGGAAAACATCACATTTGATCTCTTTGCCCCATAAGAGACCTTTCAGTTCTTCAATTTTAGATGCAGCAAGCGTAGTTCCATTATAATTGGAGGTAGATGCCATTATATTCAGCAGAAACTCTCTCGGAATTTAGAAATTTCAACTGCAAAAGTGTCAATTTGAAATAATGGCCGCCATGACAGGTTCACGAATTTTGCAGTTGGCGTAAAATTATTGTTGCGCGCATATTTTCTCACAACGGAGAATGTCACACACTGGATCCATGCTGGTTTGATGTTTCATTTGCTGTACAATGAATTGTCACTGGAAACAGCCAGAGAAATTGAAGATGTTTGTTGAATGAACTTCAGCTGCAGCAGAAAAGATAGCTCCATGGAGCTCGCGGTGATTTGAGGAACCAGAATGCACAGCAACCGAAATGCATGGCAGCCACCGAAATGCATACAGTGAGTGGAATGCACAAAGGATCGATTTCAATTCATATCTATATTATTTTTCAGGTTTTCAGGTTTGCAAGGGCAAAAAGTTCAAATTTTTAGGGTCACTAAATTTTGGACTTCACTGCACAAATCAGGCAATATCTCAGAATCTCTAAATATTTGATGAAGGATACATATTGATGAAATGTGGTTTATTGATTGGTGTTGGACTGGTATTATTTGATTTTTTATTTTCAAAAAAATGTATGTGGTTTTGAGGTGGGGCCAAAGTTTGGGTACAAATTTGGGATTTTTGGAAAGTGTTCAAAATAGATATTTTGCAAAGATTTTGGAAAGCTTTATGTGCAATTACACAATAAGTTTCAATGTACAAATAATTTGGGTATATTCTGTAATAAAAATAACGTAAATATGCATTGAAAATGACAATTTGAGCATCTGCTTGTTTGTGTTTGGGTTGCTGTGTTCAGGTTGCTGTGCTTAGATCACTGTGTTTTGGTGACTGTTTAAGTTGCTGTGTTTTGGTGGCTGTGTAAGCTCCATGGAGCTATATTTTCCTAAAATCCCAAATGTGTACTCAAACTTTCACCCCACCTGAAAAACTTTTTGCAAATGTTTGAAAATGTAAAACTAACTGACTGCAGTCCAACAAACCACATTTAATTAATAATAAACATCTTTCATCAAATACTTGTAATTTCAAAGATTTTTTCTTCCTTTTTGCATATTTCCATATTTACCCCCACATTTTGAGCTATTTTACACTGTCTGTAATAAAACCAGTAAAAACTGAATCCCAAATATCAAAATTTTTGCATACAAGAACTAGGTGTGTTTGATTTGGATATTTTCCTTTTGGACCTAAAACAGACCAAATGAAACCAAAAAGCCCAAAACTGTAATTTCTTTTCATTCCAAAATAGCTTTCAACAGGATTTCCTTCCATGATGCATTTTAGGTGATTTGAACGTTTGGCTTGACACCACATGTTTGGCTTGAAATGCCGAAAAGTGCTTCCGTCCGTTTAATCACCTGAAATGCATGCTTGATCTGTTAGTCTGGTTGTGCTGGTCTGGTAAAACCAGTCTGGGAATAAGTGCTGGCACAGTTGCTCTGCATGGACAACTTGGCCAGATCAGTGCAACTGAAGCTGCACAACTGCACTCTCACACAAAAGCACGAACAACTATTTCTGTGACAGTAAAAATAATCTATTGTTTCTGTAACGCAAGTTTGGTGACTGCAAGGAGTTTGTTGCAAGGAGCCAGAACGGCAAACCCAAAACTGTCCTTGTTTCTTCTGTTCACGTATACGCACAACACACACACACACACAGACGCGCACACACACACGCACACACACACACGGGCACACAAAAAGGATGCACCCGTGTGTTTTTGGCGGACTTTCTATTTCAACAAATGGCATCAAAAAGATGGGTTGTGTCTTTCATGTTTCCATGGGACAATGGTCCAGAGAATTCATAAACACAAATGTTGAAGTGCGTCTTGCACTTGTGTGCAACTTTCTCTTCAGTGCTTACGGAAACCCCCTTGAAGAAAATTTCGTTTCAAGGAAATGGTGAGAAAAGAACAATCTTTTGAAGAGGCAGTGCATTAAAACTTGACCACATTCGGCTGGTACACAAAAAATTAATTCTACTTGGGTTCAGCATTCATGAACTTTCAAAAGAAAAAAAAACGCCCGGAAAGCACGTTTTTAAAGCCAGTTCTTTTTTTCAGTCTCATCCACCAAAAATCCAACGCATTCTTTTTGAGTCAAAATTTTCTGTGCAAGAAATTTGACGTTTTCTTGCAATTCCTTCAGCTTGAAGTCGAGTTTTCTCACATTTTTCTTCATCTTGTTCTTTGTCATGGCACAAGCAATTACAAAGAGCTGAAGCGTGACCGAATGTGTCTGAAACTTTTTTCTTGGAAGCATTTTCGCAAAGCATATGTTGTTCATCGGCGACTGCGTGATCACCTGTTTTGTGGATCTGTGATACAAAAGTGCGTTTGTATTTTGATCAAGAACCTGTGACAATTTCAAATGCTGTGCCTGCAGTGAATGCTGAATTTTGGGCTGCTTGTAAAAGGACGAACTTGGCAGTTGTGACGAGATGGCTTTTCTGGCGCGGAGCTGCGGACCGATTTCTCTCGCCAGCGGAGTGAAGATCTGCGGATACTACACTCTGGTGAGATGATTTCTTTCATTTGTGTTTCCTCGCAGAGAAATCACGCAAAAAACACAACGTCCACACAAGGATTCCTTCCCTGGTACCGAAAAAGAATCCAGTGATGGATGCATCTGCAGTTTTGAAAGTTGGAATGGGCGCACTCCCGTCGATCAATTCTGGATGTATCCCGGACAAGAAACGGTTTGCCGAATGAAAGGACGGTGCTTTGCTTCACAGCTACATTTTCAGCCTTTCTCTTTCAAGCAGAATCATGAACAACGACAAGGGTTTCTTTCAGAAAGTGCATCCCATCAGCAAATTGCAGCCTCTGACTGTTGGACACTGTGTACGCGGTAAGAGCCATTGAAAGAGTTCCCGCTGGTTCCTGCCATTTTTCGTGTCTTACCGATCCATCGCAGTCGGTTGTGAACTTTCCTTGCGTCCGGAAATGAGA
>JAAUXT010111556.1_pt1 | contig 17407 bp, 18 predicted proteins | sample 7278171 | NCBI WGS metagenome assembly JAAUXT01 (sample SAMN14350112, study PRJNA611818) | marine sediment metagenome | isolation source: surface marine sediment (1.8m) | place: French Polynesia: Moorea | collected 2018-08
ACTCACAGTACACAGAGGGAGTACTCACAGTACACGGAGGGAGTACTCACAGTACACAGAGGGAAGTACTCACAGTACACAGAGGGAAGTACTCACAGTACACGGAGGGAGTACTCACAGTACACAGAGGGAAGTACTCACAGTACACAGAGGGAAGTACTCACAGTACACAAGAGGGAGTACTCACAGTACACAGAGGGAGTACTCACAGTACCCAGAGGGAGTACTCACAGTACACAGACTGAGTACTCACAGTATGCGGAGCTCCCTGCAGCCGCTCATGTCCGGAATCAGCGAGATCCGGTTCGAGTGGATGTCGCTGCAACGAGAACGAGGCTTCAGCACACTTCGGGTGCGATCCCTTTTGCCGGGAACCCTCATATCTCGATGACTCCCGCCTCCACTAACAACCCTTGATTCCTGACAGGCCCCGTACCTGGACAGCACTCATGCACGAGCATAGAGAAACCCTGAGGGATCCACCTCACGATTCGACAGCCCATAGGGTCTTCTGAGCCCTGGACCCCTGTGACACCAAGTGATCCTTGCGACCTCTGGGAGCTGCATGGAGCTGGGTAGTACTCACGTGAAGTTCTTGAGGCTCTGGAGGTCTGGGGGTGGCAGAGCCCCCTGACCCCTGTTCACCCCCTGACCCCTTGGACTGCCATACCCCTGCTCACCCCTCTGACACTTGGCCCCCTGACCCCTGGGCCCCCGACCCCTGGCCCCCTGACCCCTGGCCCCCTGACCTGGGTGTACTCACAAACTCTTGAGCCCCTGGAGGTCGCTGCACACGTCCGGAGGGATCCGCTTGATGGCGCCTCGGTCCAGACTCAGCATCTCCAGGTTGTGCGTCCCGGTGAGGTCCGGGAACTCCTCCTGGTCCCGCGCCTCCGAGAGAACCCTGCAGAGAGAGAAGTACTCAGGCTCAGTACTCAGGGTCAGTACTCAAAGTCATGAGGTCAGTACTCAGTGAGTACTCATCTCCAGGTTGTGGGTCCCGGTCAGGTCCGGGAACTCCTCCGGGTCCCGCACCTCCGAGAGAACCCTGCAGAGAGAGAAGTACTCAGGCTCAGTACTCAGGGTCAGTACTCAGTCAGTATTCAGGGTCAGTACTCGTCTCCAGGTTGTGCGTCCCGGTGAGGTCCGGGAACTCCTCCGGGTCCCGCACCTCCGAGAGAACCCTGCAGAGAGAGAAGTACTCAGGCTCAGTACTCAGGGTCAGTACTCAGGTCAGTACTCAAGGTCACTACTCAGATCTGTACTCAGTACTCAGGTCTGTTAAGGTCAGTACTCACGGTCAGTACTCAGGGTCAGCACTCACAGGCAGTACTCAGCTCAGTACTCAGTAGTCAGGTCTGCAGTCATGGTCAGTTCGAGGACTTTGCTGTCTCGTTCCACCGCCTCCTCGTGTGCTTGGTGGATCTCTGAAGCGCGCGTGCGTTGGGCCTGTTCTCCAGCGCTGCTCTGGGTGGGCACCAGGCAGACCACTGTTCCCCGTAAAGCCTTGATTAGAGCTTCTCGCTCCTTGTTGTGTAATCGAACCCTTCTATTCGAACCAGTCGACCGGTTCTTGGCCCGAACCCACACGTTCGTTCCTGCTCTCCTATGAAGCTTCATTTGAGCTCACCCCCAATCTGAGATCAAGGCTTCTCTGCTCAGAGCTCAGGGATGTGAAACTACTGACAATAAATGGCTAAACAGGTACCTGTGAGACTGATTCTTATGCAAATGGGTGAATGGAGACAGGAGGGATTGACTCCTCTCTCCTGACATCAAGCTGCGAACAGGCCTGGTCAGCAGAAGGTTCAGGCGTGACGCTGACCCGGGCACCACAACATAACACCCTGTGGTGACCTGCCGACCCCGCCACACACCGACCCGCACAGGGAAACCTCTGGTGCTCAGGCCTGGGGCACTGCATGTAAACGGGGCTGGAGATCCACAGTTTGTGCACCCCCTTCTTTATCCTTGCACCAATATTTGAGCCATCATTTCTGGACACACCTACCCTTTGATTGGGTGGTGCTCGGACACGTGACCTCTCTGGGTCAACTCCAGTGCCCCTGGTGGCCACAGCTGAAACTCTCTAATCTGGTGAGAGAGCATCATACTGGTATATCTCAAACCTTTGCATCTGATAAACTTCATCTTTTACTGCTTCACATCCTGCTTTCTACATGTGGACCCTGTCTGGGACCCTGCCTGTTCAGCTGGAGCCATGTGGAGGCACCCTGCGGCTGGATGTAGATGATACAGACCTCTGCGCAGCTGGACTGTGCTCAGCCCCAGTGTACCTTCCCACTCCCTGTGACCTGGACGCTGCCCATCAGTCAACGTATATTTAGCTCCTGCTCCCCTGTTCCCAACTGATGCTTGGTGACAGCAATAGCAATTGGCCTCATGCACATCAATGTCCTGTATTAGGTTTCTATCCCCTCCTTCCAACCCACTCTGGACATCATTGAACATCAGACGAGATGAGGTTGTCTTCTTGTGTCCCTGAACCACAAGCTCAAGAGAATTATTTCAAACCAATGATTTTTATTGAGGTTGTTCCTGATACTGCTTTTTGTCATTTCTTGTCCAATCTGTCAAGGTTCGATTCAGACCTTCTGTGCAGACATCAATCATTTCATGCAAATTCATCAAATGAAAAACTTTTCTCTTGGTCACAGATGGAAGAGAAACCATGGGGAGATCTAAATTGGAGCCAATGTAAGGAAAAGCACAAAAGACAACAACACACAATTCTCAGTTCAGCAGGTGGCTTCATTCTCTGAGCTTTTTCAGCTGTATCTCAGTTCTGATTGGCTGTTCCAGCAGCAGCAGTTTTGTGGCAGGTGATGCAGCTTTTCAGCTTCATAAAGAGAAGCACTGCAGGGTTGAGAATGGAATTGACAGGTGTCACTGCAATACTGATCCAGATGACCATATGAACAGGATAATTACTCACAAACAGAGACACCAAGAAGATGATGTCAGTGGGAATCCAGCATAACAGGTTGGACAAAGTGATCACAACAAGTTGTGTGAACATTCCAGCATTGGACCTTTCTGTAGATTTTTGCAAATTTGCTTCCTGAGATTTCTTCACCATTGTTCTGATGAGGATGGAATACACAACACAGATGCTTGTTGCACAACCAATTTGCACAGTACTCAGGAAGAATGTGAGAAATTTTATCATCACATTGGAGTTGGTTGGGTCTATTGTTGACAAACAAAGTGTAAATGGAGTCTCACCAAAGATAGATTTGTAAACAATTGTCAAAATAATGCTCAAAATGAGACTTGTGAAAATGCAACCTGTGACCAGTTTGGTGACAAATGATTTTCTTTTAAATTGTGATTCTATGGGATACAGAACCACCATCAATCTGGACACAGACATGAGCATCAGTGTTGTGGCTGATGCCAGAGCAAACAGAAATGACAAGAAGAAAACACAAATACATAAATAATGTTTCCTCCAAGATTTCTCATTCACCAGAAAGGAATGATTATAGTATGCATTTGAACTTACCAGTACAAGCAAATATGTCCCACACAGGAGATCACTTGCATTTACAAACAAAACTATGATATCAAAGGCATTACTCTCCTCCAGTTTTATGTTGTGTATTCTGATTCCAAGAGACATAAGGTTCAGCAGCAGTATTGCAGCACATACCACAGATAGTGTTATTACCATAGATTCATCAGGTAAAAGATATTCACATGAAATATGCCAAGGTATGGAAGCTGTACACTCTGCTTCAGGAGGCTTGATACAACATATCTGATAATCATTGGTTTTTACAAGTTTCAGAGAGTTGATATTTTTGAAAGCACCAACTTCTATATTGGTCAAACAGTTTCCCTCAAGAGAGAGTTTTCTGATGTTTGGGACCAAATGAAATACTGATGAAAACATATGATTCAGCAGATTGTATGAAATGTCTAAATCATGAAGCTTTGGCAGATAAGAAAGTGAGTGGGACTTCAGGTCAGAAATTTTGTTTGTATTGAGTGAAATATCATGAAGTTTACTGATGTTTGAGAAACAGTTTTTATTTAAAGAGAACACAGAATTGTTGTTTGCAGTGAATGAAACAAGCAGAACTAAATGATTAGCAGTTGTACATATCTCTTGTAAATTGTTATTTGACAAACTTATTTTCTGTAAATATTTCCAATTTTGTATGAATCTTGATGAAACTATAGTGCTGTTGGAAACATGTAGAGAAAAGTAGGGAAATTTCCTGTTCAACATAAAGAAAGATGTACTTCTGTGGATGCATAAAATAGCATAGTTGAGACAATAACAAAGATGTGGGCATTTTACTCTCAGTAATTTACACAAATATTCATCATCGCCTTCTGGGCAATCAGGAAAACTGTCACAGACATCATTTTTGTGCAGGCACAATTGACTATTTCTGCACTTGAACATATCTGAACATTTTCTTGTCAGACCACACAGGTCTTCATCTTTCCCATGAGGACAATCCCACTTTCCATTGCAGACATATCTGAAAGGGACACAGTAGTATTGTGGACATTTGTATTTCATATTGCACTCAAACTCTTTGCAGCTGACCACATGACCTCCATTTCAACAAGGTATCAACACATCTTCCTTGCTTAATTGATACACACAGATATCTGACATGCCATAGCACCTGGAATGACCAGGCTTGCATGGCAACTGCCCATCAACTTCACACCTGGAAAAGGATTTTTTGATGGCCAAGTCCCAGTACAGAGGTTCATCTTCACCTTGTGGTCCACAATCACTGACCAGATCATCAAGCTTTGCGGCACTGATTGTGATATGACTGTGACATTTAAACACAAGCACATTCTCTGTCTGTTTCTTTGGTGTTTCTGTTTCTGTGTAAGATTTGCATGTACCATGTGCATTTTTATAAAACAAGGGAAAACATTTCTGATGTTTGACATCAATCTGTCCACACAATGTACTTTTGCAAAGAGGTAACTTGCTGTCACTAAAATCTTCATCATCACAGTCTCTGACAGAATCAAACATGAATTGTGACGATACCAAAAAGCCTTGTTTCACACACCTTACCAGGCTACCAGTTGGAAATTTGTCATATTTATTTGTTTTCTGTTGCAGAACAAGAAATCCTGACAAATTTCTAAATTTTGCTTGCATTCAGAGAAAATACTTCATAATAGTATTCACTGTAAAATTGTTCATACGTATGCAGACTCAAATTAGTTGCTGTCAAAAATATTAATGGTGCAACCTTCCCATTTACTGCAGTAAATATGATCTCAAATCTTTTTGCTGGGCTGATTTCTTTTCTTTTACTTCCTTGACTTATCTTTTTTTGAAATATGTCTGCAGTGAGTGGCAATAAAAGATTCTCCCACTGGAACTTGTAACATTGTTGGGATTTGAGAATAAAGTCAACATGATTGCAAGAAAATAGTGAAGAAGAAGTATTGCCTGAGCTGTTGCTTGATACATTTTTATCTGTAACACAGATATAGTCTCTCAGCAGCTTCTCATTACAAGCAATGGACAGCCACTGGGGATAAGCAAGGTTATCTATGGCCATTACTGTGCAAGGAAATTTACTGTAGTTGAGTGGGTGCATGTGACTGAGACTCTCTTTCTGCTTGGCTCTTAATTCTCTGGAGTCATAAATTGTTGAGGGTCGCAAACGCCGCGAATGATGAGTCAGATGTTCCTGGTTTGACTGCCACTGTGTGTTTCCAAGATTTGCATTTGTCCAAAGTTGGTGCGACACTGGATCTCTTGTCGCCCACTGGCCAGACTGAAAAAGAGAGGCATGTTGTGCTTGAGAAGGGCATGTTCCATGAACCCAGTACCCATGGGATAAGGACCCTCGGAACTCGGGTATGGTTGGATGTTGGGTGAGTCAGCCATTTTGGGTTTGCCTGAACGGAACATGCTCAGATTTGTTTCTTAGTGTTGTCAACAACAGAAAATATTGCAGCAAAGGTGTTCAGTCCGGCCACTGACTCAGTTCACGTTTTAGTGACCCGAATAAGGATGCCAATCATATCACACAGATGCCCCAAAATGAGTACAGGATCATTGCAAAACAGACAGATGTGAATCAGTGTGTGTCAGCACATTCTTTGTGGGATTTTCCCCTGCATTGGGCCAGGTATGAATGCAGGGATCCCACACATGTACACTTGTGATGATGGCAATTGGGTATTGTCCTTGGCTGGAAAAGTTCTACGGTACATTGGTGCTTTGTGTTGAATCTTCTGGTCTCCATGAGAATGGGATCACAGCACCAGTGTGTGTCCCTGCCGTGCATGAGAACTGGGTCCCTTGAGGATTTGGTGCATCTGCAACATTGATGGGTACACCCAACCTTGTTCCAGGTGGATACAGGGGAGGGCATCCAGGGACCCAAACTTGTCTCCCAACCATATTTGGGCAGGAGGAAAAGCAACATGCAAATTTGATCCCACCCTGGATGTGAAAGGCTGAGTCCCATTAGACTGAGCTGTGAATCAAACTGCAGCCACCCCATCCAAGTGGGTGAATGGCAATGCAGGTCCAGGAGGTACATGTGTTGAATGCGCTGAAACTTGCAACCCTATGGGACAATCAGAGGTGGACACAGGGCATTTGTCACAACCTGGTCAGGTGTGGGATAGTATGACGCAGCTTTGAAACCAGAAGGGGTTGCTTCTGCTCTGAACTGAGCTTGAGTGAATGTGAGAGACAAAGAGCCAGGTGTAACACCACAAGGAATTGGCAGAGCATGATTGGTGCAACATCTGCACTGGCCACTCAGGTCAATGAAGTTATGGGAAGTGGGTTGCAAAGTGCTGTGCAGTGGTTCAGGTCCCCCCACACATACCATATTCACCTGTACACCAGCTCCCCACCTGATGTGTGACAGCAGTTTTGCAGAGGAAGTGGTTTGGTGGTCAGACTTGACTTACATACATGTGCTGAGGCATGGACACAGACTGCCTATTGACCCAGTTTTGCTCTGCCCAAGTAGGCTTCAATGTCAATTATCCTCACTCATGCAAACACCTGCACAACACTCACATGCACATACGAGTGGCCAGTGCACAACTGCCCGTAATATCCCAGCTCATGACTCCGGTGACTTCACCTCAATGTATTTTCCCTGGCCCACTGAATCAGCCTCCACTGCTTGCCTATTGTGGCCAGGGCAACAATGCTCAGATAGAAAGATCACAGATTATTTGATGAACAGAGTGATCCACAAGAAGGAGTGATCTTGGCTCACTGGAGGTCCTGCTTGATTCAAGGAGAAAGAACCCAGTCATAATACTTCTAAGTTTCCAAACAGGTTGTACATTTCCATTTCCCCACAGCACCAACAACACAATAGGCATATGATGGCACTGTGTGATTTGTTTGGGTCACTCACTCAGGAATCTTTTGAAGCTCATGAAAGAGGATGCATTCAAATCACCAAAGACCGCACTGAAACTTCATGCCACAAACTGCACAACTGCACACAACACCCTTTGTTTACCTTGAGACCTATGAATACAGCTCTCATCCATCGCAAGTCATCTCTCACTTTGAGCATGGTTACCAACTCCTCAACATCTGATGAATCTGCAAACACTGGGAAATGCCCTGACATTTTGTCACAGGCACTCAATGCAGATGACCAAGAGTGAAAACTAGGTTCATTAAGACTCATTTCTTGCCTAAAATCACCTTCAAAGTCAAAGTCATACAGAAAATTTTCTATGTCAGGATTTACATCAACAAATGGCATGTTTGAATGTGTGGAGAATATGTTGTAGACCCCCTTGCTGAAATACTGATGTTTGACTGCATCATTGAACAAATAATGCACACTTTTCTGATTCCCACACATTCCATCTGCCTGACAAGAGAACTTGGAACCATATTTGACATTTCCATTTGTCCAGTAAGCTTGTGCATTTTCAGTCATGTTTGTGGCATGAAGCTCAATATCAACATATTCTGCCAATCCAGGTACAGACAGGAAGTAAATTGGTCCAGAGCAAGTCAGGCCTGCTTTGGCATTGAACTTTCCACTGAGGGTGTATCCATAAGACTCAAATTCAATGGCTGTCTTTACCAGAAATGGCAGAAACTCTTTAGATTTCAGTGTCAGCTTGAAGGTTGCAAAAATGAACTGGGTTTTCCTGCTTTTTAACAAGCATCTCAACCTGTCTCTTCTTGACAACACAATGGCAAGGACAGTGTTTTCAATAAGACTTGTGGACAAACTGTGTTTTCTCCTGTCCATGTGCAACATTTGGTGAGGTGCACAGCAACCGTCATCCTTAGAGTAGTGAATTTGAATGTCCATCCAACTCAAGGATGACTTTATTAGGTTTCCAAGAATGATCTTTGGAATTATGTTCAGAAAGGGAGTGTGAAAAAGCACAGCAAAATACACTTTTTTATTTTCCTCATTTGTGATTGCTTCAAAAAAATGAACATTTCTTGGGTTTTTTAATCTTCTGCCAAATTCTGCTTTCTTTATGTTCAACATTAATTTCACAGATGCTCCCTTTGAGAGTTCAAAGGTTAATACCTTTTCATCTTGAAACCAGTTTGGCCATATTTCACCCACTATCTTCACATGGTGAGTCAGTCCTTTATATGGCTGCAAGGTTGGGACCAATATTGCCTGTCCAGCTGTGTTCATGCTTCGAATGGCACATTGCTCAATGCAGTTGTGTAACATCTCTTTGTCTAGCTCAGACTTACTGGTGGCCACTTGCAGAACAACACAGGATTTTGGTGGTTGCTGGTATATTAAATGTGGACTCCATCCAGAATACCAAAGCCTTTCACCATGCTTCTTTGACATGAATTGAATGGCTGCCTGATTGTTCAGCATTTTCAAGAATGAATTGCATTCTTTTGAATTTGGTAGATGTGCTTCTTTCACACAGTGAAAAATGTACTTGCACATGTCTAAGAGTACAGATTTACACTGGGTTGTAGCCACTGTGAAATGTGCAGATATCTTGCTGTATTCATGATAGGAATACATCACAATACACATAGCACCTGTATTGAAGTATTTACTTCTCCACCATGCACTGCCACTTTCATTTGTACACACAGCAGGTTGCACTGGATATTGTGTTCTACATACTTTATAGAATGCAATTCCTCCATATCTGCATGAAGAGGTGATAGTCCCTTCAAATATGAAGTCCAGCATTGTTACATTAATCACTTTTGTTGCAGAGAATTTCAACAGGCAGAACTGGACAAGTATATTTCCACAATTTGCTGGTGGAAAAATAAGTTGCATTGTGTTTTCAGACACAACAATAATTTCCTTGGTGGACACATTGCGTGCAGCATAGGTAATAACATCAGAATAGCCAGCTGTCTTCTCCACTTGAGCAAGACACTGGAAGGAAGAAACACAAAAGGTGGACAATATCACAATTTGCCTTTGCAGGCTTTTGTGATGCCCTGGTCCATCAAAAATGAACATTTTCTCTGGATCATACACTGAAAAATTTAGACACAGCTGTTTGTACTTTTGAATATGAATGTGGTATGTGTACAAAGTAAAGTTGTATTTTTTCACATGGATTGATGATGTCAGGAATGTGGAGCAATTGCTACACTTCGCATGTTTAATGATGTGAGAAGTAATAACAGAGTAATTTAGATCAAACTTGACTCCAATCTGTGCACGAAAGTATTGAAACTGAATGTCAACATTTCTTCCCAGATAAATTGTGAACGGAGGATACTTTCCACAAAACATATATGTTTGGCCTTTTCCTGTGGATATGTTGTGGAAGTCAAGAAATGATAAATTTCCTCGAAAACAACTAAAATATATCTTTCTGATCACCAAATCATTCACAAACCATTGTCCATTAAACAGCCTGTGCAACAAAAATGACCACACCACAGAAACATGTGGACTATTTTCACTTTTTCCAAAAGGAGTAAAATGTGGAATATCATTTGTCCTGGTGTTGAGATGAATCTTCCCAAAGGCTTCAAAACAACCATTTTTGCATGCAAGGCATAGTTTCCCCAACAACTTGAACTTGGAAAATCAACAACATTGTGTTTCAACTGATTTTTTTGTAAATGTTTAAATGACAACCACTTGTTCAGATTATCCAGAAACTGGACAACATGTGACACATTATTGTTGATGTCAGCTGTGGCCCTTTGTAATCTCCTCATGACGTACCTCATCCAAGGTTTTGGTGAATCAGCAAATAGAGAAGGGAGCCAGTCCCAGTGGGAGAGTTCCTCATCAGAAGCATTGGACACTGAGAAGAGAACAGGGACCATCACACAAACCAACATCATACAGAAGCCAGATATATTGACATGCCCGTTCCCAAATGGTTGGCACAAAAACAACCACTGGAATCAATCATGAAATTTCTGTGTGGAATGCCTGTTTTTTGTGTAAAATTTCACTTTATGAAAGAGCTCGGTGAATCAAAACACAAAACTTATGTAGTTTACTCCCCAGCATGTTTTTGGCACATGATGAACAAATTTCTGCTCTCAAAATTGTCTTTGTTGTGCATCTCTGAAACTGAAAAGTACGTTTTAGCGAATCCTCATTCCTTCTGGTGGTTTGGAATTTCAGACAAATTTCAATCAGTGACTGGCAAAATTTTAGGATTTGAGCAATTTGACCTTCCTCAGAAAAGTAGAACTTGAGATGAATTAACACCACCAAGAAGTTTTGAGACAGTCAATTCCTCCATTCCACTTTTCAAGTTTACAGGTTTGTTGTCAGTGAACAGCAAGCTTCAAGTCCCTGAATAAGGAGAGGGTGATGACATCACTGTGTTCCAACTTGACGAGCTCTGATTTTGTGAAAGCACTGAGAACCACAGTTGGTCTCTTCACCATGTCACCCCAGCATAATCTCTCTTGGTGAGCTGCATCCACTCAAGGCAGTTCTCAGTAAACAGTCATGGTTGCCTCCTCTCCTCTGCCACACAACATATATATGATCTCAGCATGGCTGCTGGAATGTGGATGAGTGATAAAGCGGTAATTTCTGGATGCTTGGTGATATTTCCTACTGAGATTTACCACTATGTGTCCGTGTGTGAAACCATGGCAGCTGGTCTATGAGCATGGTCAGCGTCTGCTTCCTGCATTATGGGCTTCAAAATTAGACAAAGCCATAATATCCTTGTCAATCATGTGTCCCCTTTGAATTTCCAACTGTCTCTCTCTCTGTCGCAACCTTCCCAGCTGGTTGATGGCAATAAAGGAGGTTTGGTTCCAGCAATCTGAGATCATTTCTAAATCTGGGCTCACCAACGATGTGGGTGGATGAAGCCACCTGCAAGATGTGTGTCCAGAAATTTCCATGCACAAATACAGTGGTTCAGAACCACACCTCTGTGCCCCAGTTGCCAAGTTACTCTGAGCAAGGCCTCTCATTGGAGATCAGGCAGCGTGCTGAACATTTTACTTGGTGTCTCAGAGCCACTTGTAAGCTCAACAGATAGGATGTGGTTCCTGACAATGTAAATGATCATTTCTTGGCAGGTCAGTGAAAATTCAGAAACAATCTTGTGATGCAAAGATTTATTGCTTGCTGACTTGTGTCATTTCATGTAAGTCCTCAAAATGAGAACTGCAATTTTTATAAATCATAGATGCAAGGGGATGAAACTGAATCAGAGGCAATTGGGAAAAAGTTTCTGATGACAAAATCTTAAACAAGGCACTTCAAGTTGAGATGAGTGTGCAGGGTAGAACCAAACCATAGACACGTGTGAGTCTTTCCTTTTTACAGATTGAAGTTGCTGGCTTGAAAAGAGAGAAATGCCCAGACTGTAGAGCTTGTTACCATGTATCCTGATATAATTTGTCCTACAGGCTTTGAAATGAACATAATTTTTTTGTACAACTGTGTTACATAGAACCAATCCAGTAACTCATTGCTCAGTTTCACATGTTTACCAAGACTGCGGGTGTGATGTGTGAGGACCTTGTATCGGAACGCCAGATTCCTCTGCAAATGCTTCAGTATTTTATGAACTGTGACACATTTTGTTGTGGTTGATGTCAGCTGTGGCCATTTGTAGTCTCCTCATGACATACCTCATCCAAGGTTTTGGTGAATCAGCAAATAGAGAAGGGAGCCAGTCCCAGAGGGAGAGTTCTCCGTCAAGACCACAACACACTGGAAAGAGACCAGGAACCAATGCCCACACCAACATGAAGGGAAAGACGATGAAATGGAGTGTGCACATTGTTTTGTGCATAACCCCAGTGCCAGTCACTGAATTTGCTGGCAATCCCCCCAAACACATTGGTTTGGGACACATTTGGAGCAACAATTCCCCCCTGAGTTTCATTTAAGTGCTTTGTGTGGTTTCAGTCGATCCAGAATCCGCTCCTTCACTGCCCACCAGATCCATGTGTGCTACACCTGACACAGAAGTAAAGGGCTGCAGCCCACCGATCTACCCACTCTGCCCGATTCGCCCTTGCACGGTTCTCTCTCCCTCGCTCTCTCCCCCCTCTCTCTCTCTCTGCATGGTCCACCCCAGTAACTGTCACAAGTGGTTCAAACCCGTGTGTCACCCCCTGCAGGATCCCCCCACTTCACGACAGCCTTTTCTGTAAGGCCCATTCCCGTGGCTCTGTTCAGTAATTGGTGGGTAATGAGCGACATTTTCTGCTATTCACCCCCAAATTGAGCGACGTTTTCTGGGATTCACCCCCCAAATTGAGCGACGTTTTCTGCTATTCACGCCCACATGGAGCGACATTTTCTGGGATTCAAGCCCCATCGCCCATGCAGCTGATCGCATTGCCATTCAGTGAGCGACAGAATCTGCTACCCTCATTAGGCCTCAGAGAGAGAGAGAGAGAGAGAGAGAGAGAGAGAAAGAGCGAGAGAGAGGGAGAGAGAAGAGAGAGAGGTGGGGGAGCAAGCAGGGCAAAGGGGAGAGGAGACATCCAGAGAGAGAGAGAGAGAGACAGAGAGAGAGAGAGAGAGAGAGAGAGAGACAGAAACAGCGACAGACTGAATGTCCCAACAGTGTCCCTTTGTCTTTGTGTCCCTGTGTGTTTTTATTCTCTGGGTCCCTGCGAATCTCCAAACTGCGTGTGTGTTGTGTGTGTGTGTGTGCACGTGTGTGCGTGCGAATAAGTGCGTGTGTGTGACTCGAGGGGTTGTTGTTGGTCCACCGCACCCCACTGGCTCCTCCTCTGGAACGCGCAGACCTAATCCCCTGCAATTACGCCACGGCTTCCGTCGGCTCTTCAGACCCTGAATACCAATTATATCCTCCTCTCGCCCCCACCACAGCGACAGTATCTGTCCTCGCGTGTCAGCCAGAGCGACATTTTCTGACGTGTCTGATAGCACTGAGGGCCGGGGTGATGTTCTAGTGACATGTTCGCCTGTTCCCACCAACAGGTGGAGCCAGGGGGCTGGACCAGGATTTCCCAGTCCCCAGGGGGAGGGGCCGGGCTCAGTCTCATTCATTGTGTGTTACAAGCAGAAACTCTTGAATTCTTGCAAGTGGTTGTTTTTCAATGTTTTGGTCCCTTCAGGGGGAACTGTCTCAACCAGACCCTGGGTCCGCCCCTGGTAACCATCTTGTTGGCCCAGGGGTTTGATGGAGTGAAGTCCTATTTCGGCTGACAGCCAGAGTTTCCAGACACGGGTTTCTGGCCATTGGACCAGAAACCTATTCTCCAGGTTTCAGGTGGAGCCTGACGTTGCCAGGCAACCCCTCATGATTGCCTGAACATTCAGGCTGAATCACACCCATGTCTTGACTGTATACCCACAGGTTCCCTGGTTTCCTATTGGCTCTGCATCTGACTCCCAAGCGACAGGGCCGTGATGAAGTCAAACGTCATTCAGGGTCAACACTCCCCGCGACACGTGTTGTGTCCGCACCCTGGATCACGTCTGGCCCAGGGGCCGGGTGTACCCTGTGTGAACCACGGCTGGTCAGACCTGCTGCTGGTTCTAACTCCCCTGCGTGACAGCTTCTGATGAAGCGACGTCTGCGCATGACAGCTGGAGTCCGGCTGTCTACCACGTGACTGACAACAACGTCGAGGGTCCTGGATCCAGGGTGACAGGGATGCAGCCAAAAGGAGATTCCACAAAATCTGAGGTGCAAGGTCAAAGTGGTCTGGTGCTGGCTTCTTGTCGCGGTTGTGATAATTGCAGGCTGAGTGGAGTGAAGGCCTTTTGTCCCATATGTGACGTGTGATTCCGGGTAGGATCAAGATGAGGAAAGTTTAGTTGTGATTCTTGGCTGGGGTAAGGGGTCGTCAAGTGCTCTGGTTTTTCAGGGATGTGACGCGGGACGCATTCCGTGTGATGGACGTCAGATGCGGGTTGAACAAGCCTGACTGAATGTCAAATGATTCCATATGCTGAGAGGCACGTGGCCTTTGTGTGTCAAGGTCATTGGACCAAGGTCAACAGGGAACAAGGTCAGGGCAGCGAAGTTCATCCATGAAGGGTTTTCGGCCAAAGGTGAGTGGAGCTCGGTCAGTGGGGCCAAGGTCAGAACCCACCCAGCTAAGTGGGTTCGAGGTCAGTAGGCCAAGGTCACTGTAACCAACATCAGTACAGCGAAGGTCAATGGGGCCAAGGTCAGGGAAGTCAAGGTCAGTGTTGCCCGCTCCCTTCTGGCTCCACCCCTGGATTCCAGCTGACACCATCAGAATCAGGAATTGCCTCGCAATGACAGCTTCATCAGAGCCGCTGATCCGACGTGTCCACCGGGGGGATCAGACTGATGGATCGTGCGTCCGGTGTGATGAGGTGGCCACACCCCAGAATCAGATGACGCCAAGGGGGGGGGCGGTCTGGCCATTTCATTTCACTAGGTCCTGCTGTTGGATACAGAGAGGCTGGAGCGACAGGGACTGATGCCGGTGTCTCAGGACCAGACCCCGACCGCAACATTTCTCCGACGTTGTTGTCTGGTCCTGGTCGTTGTCTGGTCCTGTTACGCCGGTGTAACACGGAGGTCACACTCAGAAACCGGAAGACATCGTTGTTCACGAATCTCTGGCGGATCCTGCAATGAGACCCTGTCTTGTTCTGCCTCTGGGTCACCTGTGCTCACTTTGCGGTGTGAAACATTGAGTTGAGCAGGGATTAAACTGGTGACTGCGGGATTCTGTGGTTCACTGCCGTCTGTGTCTGTAGGTTTCAGGGCGTTATCCAGGAGGGCAAATCTAGTGAGGGGCTCTGGGGATCTGAACTCCTAACACCCGCCCTTGTGGTGGGTTGATACACCAGATACTGTTGTGTGCGGTTCGGGTCCCGGGAGAACCCGTCCTCCTCGCAACCGCCGCTACTTGCAGCACCGTGGTTGGTAGCAGTCTCACCTTGGCTGGACTGCCGCAGTGGAGTAAGACTCAAGCGTACACTTACAAACGTTTATTTGATCCTGTCTCAAGCTATCCAGCTCTAGACAGACTCAGGGTATTGTGGTTGCGGCTTTATGTAGGCAGTGCAAGGTGCGAGTCCAGTGCACAGCTTCAGCTTCACACAGCTCTACTGAAGCGGCTTCGTCGGTACTCAGCACCTTGCCCGAAAGCTGGATCGCACGCGTGGGAAGAGCCAACTCTTCCACACGACAATACCCTTTGCCTCTCAAAGCAAAACAACCAAACGCTTTCCAGGTTTATTGTGGAGACCCACGGGAAAGTAGGAACAGCAGTGACACAGCGCTTGAAATAATATGCTGGCCAAAGACCCAGCAGATTAAAAAGAATGCATGTGCAGGCAGAAATGGGTGGCAGTTCCAGGAAACCTAATGGGAGCCAGATATAACCACAGGCCATAGGGTGCACAAGGGTGAATCCTGAGTGCAGCAGCTCATAGCACAGAGCAGGTTCTCCTCTCGTGGCACTCAGACTGAGACCAAGTTGCCTTGTGTGGTAAATGACCCAATACACCATGAACCCACTGTGCAAAATATACTGAGGACACGCATCGGTCTACGCCTGAATAATAACGTGACCGGACCGGCGACACAGGGAGGACAGAACATTATTCTAGCCTCCACAGTGGGTCCGCCACTGACACTTCTCCCGTGATCCAGAGAGGTGTTTGGGGGGTGAAGTCTGGGTGTGTTTGTCCTGAGCCCTCGCCCCCTGATTTGGTCTGAGATTCCCAGCACCCTCTCCCCAAGAAACAAGGTCACCTTTAGGTGTTATTTCTGGCGCCTCCACACAGCACCTCTGCTCCTCACGAATCCAGGGCCCACCAGCTGCAGCCAGAGATTGGGAGAACCCCCCCCCCCTCCAAGAAAAATACATCCAGGGAGGTCGCGTGATTTGCATTATCGCCCATTGCCCAACCAAGATTCGCAGGTTTTGAGATCAAACCAAATTCCTTCCTCGCGCAATATGCTGCAACTGATCCATCTGTACTGACCAAGTTTGAACAAATTTATGCATTTCTTTCGTGGTGAAAGGGCTGTCCACAGAATCTTGTCCACGATGCCTTGTGTGCTTTGCACCGGGTACCCGTTCGGGAACCAGGGGCAAATCACCAAAAATCCAGAGAAGGGGTCGCGGCACCTGACCCTGAAGCCCTCGACTGCTTTGCAGATTCCACACCATTGCCCTCCCCCCATTGAAACAACAAGAAGCAGCGCTCAAGGCAACTGCAGTGCCAAGTCCCTTGCCGGTAATATCGTCGATTCTTCCTTGTTTTTGGTTACTTGGGGGGTGGCAGGGGGGTTAGCAGGGGGAGGGGGAGGGGGTTGGCGGGGGGCAGGGGATATTTCATCCACCTTGCCATATACTGCACTACCACATGGTGCTTCACCCGAAAGGGACTTCGCACAACAATACCCATTGTGGGGCGGACCGGCCTAGGGCCTGGGCCCACAACCCAAACTTCGGAGCGAACCCCCTGGATCCACCCTCAACTAAAAGCTCTTGACAGCGCGAGCGAGAGTTCGGAGCTGACGCCTGACAGCGGAGAGCACTTCCTGTCACGTGCGGCTGTCTGCTGCTAATGCGCATGCGCTTACAGGCTGCGTCCCGCGTTGTCATGTGATTGTCACGTGTCCGGCGGGCTCACACCGGAAGCGTCACGTGCTTCCGGAGCGGCCTGGACGTCATGGGGCAGAATCCTGGAGGTTGGGGTTTTCGCTCTGGAGTTCTTGGGTGAAAATTTGAGGGTTGGGGTGGAAATGCCTCATCCCAGCTTCGGGAAAAAAGAATCACCTGCAGATGCACCATTTCCTGAAATCGTGCTGGCCGCCTGCTGCATTTTGGCCAAGTCTGACAACCGCAGAACGCCTGGCGCACTGACTCACGCACTCTGTGGTGTACTCAGTGGTGCACTCTGTGGTGTACTCAGTGGTGCACTCTGTGGTGTACTCAGTGGTGCACTCTGTGGTGTACTCAGTGGTGCACTCTGTG
>JAAUXT010089468.1_pt1:0-15000 | contig 17405 bp, 20 predicted proteins | sample 7278171 | NCBI WGS metagenome assembly JAAUXT01 (sample SAMN14350112, study PRJNA611818) | marine sediment metagenome | isolation source: surface marine sediment (1.8m) | place: French Polynesia: Moorea | collected 2018-08
AGTCCCTTGCAGCGTTGCAGCGGCGTTAATGTCATCAATTCTTCCTTGTTTATCAATTCTTCCTGGTCCTCCTTGTCCTCCACCAGCCATGCTGTCTTCTGCAGGGGGGGTATGGCCAGGGGGGGGGTCTGGCAGGGGGGTCTGGCCACAAGGGGGGGGGTTGGGGTGGGGGGGTTGGGGGGGGGGGCAGGGGGCAGGGGACATTTTGGTCCAGCTGCCATAAACTGCATTACCACATGGTGCTTCGCCCTAAAGGGACTTCGCACAATCAATTGCGGCACGTTTACATCAACCACTGGGGCAACTCGAGGCGAAAGGCCACCCTGACACACCATTCGTCGAGCTGTGTGTTTCAGCTCTGGTCTTTCAGTACAAACAAGGGCTCGGAACGTGTTCCCCATAACGACAGCTCTGCGAGGGTGTGGTTGCACCTGCAGGGTTTGTCCCTGTATTTCCAGGATTGTGAAACTCGATGATTTTCACCTTCAAACAAACTTCATAGAACACATTTTCTTTGGCCCTAAACTTTCCGCGTGCTTTGTGTGTGGGTCAGGGTTCCAAGGTGAAACGACCAACAACCCGCTGTGTGACCGCTGAGCTCACTCGTCTCACTGGGGAGGTTCAGCAAGAAAGAAGTCAATGACATCGGTCCGCTGGCTATTCCTATTCCTCCCCAGACTGCATGGGAGATCAGCAGAAACCTTGAAACACAGGGAACAGACGTTTGGTGTTAAGCCTTGCACAATCACAGTCAAGCACATGGCTTTGTTTGTTTTTTGGTGAGTTGGGAGATTCCTGCTGAAATCACCAAACCCCTTCTCTGCGCTGTCATTCATCTTAGGTCAACCACGTAAGACCGCACCGATTGCAGATCGTGCTGAACCTCGTCTCTGTGTGTGACCCTTGCAGATTGACGCACGACCTGAGTCTGGACAGTTTCGGGGACGCGGACGGACTGGACAACTCGGACGCCGACCCAGAGCAGCGCGCGGGCGTCGGCGGCGGCGGCGGCGGCTTCCCCGACGATGAGCTCAACATCACCGAGCTCAGCAACATGCACATCTCCCACAAGGCGAGCGCGGTACGTGCGTCCCACAAGTAGCACCCGTGGGACCCTCCAGCGGATCCAGCGGACAGGCCCCTTACCCCAGCAATCCTGTTTTGCTTTTCAATATTGCGCCTCTGCGTAAACTTGTCAAGTGGATACTTGTTTATTTCGCTGACGCCAAAAATATGAATTTACGCACCTACTTGTGAGTCCCTGCCATACGAGCTCTGGGTCCGCTGGAGGAGTACAAACTCGGGCCTTTTGCACACTGGTTCTGCCACACATGCACACACGCACGCACGCATACCTCACACACGCGTACTGTTCGCAGACGCTGACGGAGCCCGGCGGCGGCGGAGTGGGCGTCTTCAACAACATGTACCTGCAGCAGACGGAGAGCCTCTCCTCCCTCATCTCCCGTCACGTGACTCCGCAGAGCGCTGACGTCAGCAGCGACGCTGACGTCATCAGTCAGTACTCCAACTCCTCCTTCCAGGTCAGTACTGCCTTCGTCCCAGGTGAAGCCTGGTGGACACGAGGGTGGGCGATGGGTACCTTGAACTCAGGCTTCTCTGTGCTGAGGTGTTGAATGGGACATAGCTGCGTGGGCTCCGCCCAAGAAACTTTCACGAATACTGAGGGTACTCTGGTGTGGTTGGACCTGACGCGAATCGCTCTGTTACAGAGGAGCGACATTCCACAGTCTCCGAGTCGCATGATCAACCGGAAGAACAAGTACAACAAACAGCAGCGGCGGCAGCGGCGGCGCCTCCCGGAGCTTCCGATGACCCCGGCCGCGGGCTCCGCAGACCTCGGTACGTTCCCCCACCGATTCCTCCTTCCATCATGAGGTTCAGCATGAAGGTGGCTCCATGTGGAATGTTTGCGTTTTGCGTTTTGCGGAAAAAGTCATGGGCGGCGTCAAATTTAAACATGATACCCAATGTGATGCAAGTGGCTTGCCACAGATAATCGATGGAAGCTGATTCTTGATGCGGACATAGCAGTCAATGGTGACCTTCTTCCGCTGCTGCTACCGCTGCCGCTACCACAGTTCTTCCAAATTCCGCCACACACGGTCCAGCCTTCGCATGATCACATACACAGGCACCAACCTCGAAGGGTTCCATCATACTGATGGTCCCCACACGTGCTTGTCCAACCTCACAAGGCTTCTTCACAAACATTGGCGCTTTCCTTCGCAGGCTCCGGCTGGGTCCTTTTGGTTCTATCACTTACAAGGGCCAGGCTAAGCAGGTCCCGTACACGCTTCCCTCCAACCTCAGAAGGTTCCCACACAAGGGCCCAGCCTTAACGGGCTCCGGCACACCTGAGCTGGCCCACCACACAGGGTCCAACCCCAGAGGGTTCCTCCACAGACGTCGGTATCAGCACATACCTTCACAAGCTCCGGCTCTGCCGGGTCCCTTTAGTTCCTTCGTTGTCCAGACTTCGGTTCCACCACAGAGTCAGCCAAAGCAGCAGCCCCCGCACAGACTTCAGTGGACCAGTCTCCGCAGCCTCACCTACCAAACCAAAGAGGGCTAGCTGTAGATTCAGTCGCACCTCAAGGCAGGGCCTGTGCACAGGTCTTCATGCAAGACAAAGTCTCATAGTCACTTTCTTCTCTCCCAGACAAGTCAACCCGAGGCGAGGACGACATGTCACGTGATGCGGAGACGCCGTCGCAAGAGGGCGGGGCGGGCGCCGCCGGCTCCCAGACTTCCGGTACGTGCAGGTCAATTTCCAAGGCCACTGCGAAAGGCTTCTCTTGTGTCGGTGGGAACACAATGGCATGTGGCTGTCAACCAAAGTTGTCCTTGTTGTTTTTCCAATTCCTGCTTTCTTCGTCTGGGACCTCTCTTTCGGCAAACAAACTCCGTTTGACTTTCACGGAGCACAACACAGTGCACTTGTGTTTTGAGCCAGTTCACTGTCTTTCTTGTTTCTTGACAAGTGCGTCAGTGTCTTCGGAGTTCCTTGTTGGGGACTTTGATATGGCTTCGGCATGGTGTGGCCATTCGAGGGAAACCCGATTTTCACTGAAAATTGTCGTGCGTGTGGCAAGGGAATCTTGTTGGCGTCTGCAATGGTTGTCGGTGGGGGGGGGGGGGGTTGCTGTCACTCAACCCCATGAATGTGTTCCCAGAGAGATGGGAGAGATGAGCCTGCAGGCCCTGTGTCCGGGCCTTGGTTGACAGCCCCCCCCCCCATGTCTTGAGGAAGTGAGAGCGCAGTGCGCGTGTTTCAGACTCCCCGTCGGGCGCGGGACAGTCCCTGGCGGACGAGCTGCTCGAGGCGGACCCGGGGCTCAAACTGCACCACGTCGACTCCAACGAGCGCATCGCCGTCATCAACATCGTGTACAGCGACCCAGAGGAGCCGGGTGAGCAGTGGGCAAGGGTAGGGACGGGTGGGGTGGGGGAGGGTGACGTGGGTGAAGTAGGGTGGGATGGGTGGGGGAGGGTGAGGTGGGTGAAGTAGGGTGGGATGGGGTGGGGCAGGGTGGGATGGGGCAGGGTGGGGTGGGGTGGGGATGGGTGGGGAGGGGGAGGTGGGTGAAGTAGGGTAGGATGGGGTGGGGATGGGTGGAACAGGGTGAGGTGGAGTGGAGTGGGGCAGGGTGGGGTGGGGTGCTGTGGGGTTGAATGAGGTGGGGTGGAGTGGGGCAGGGTGGACTAGGGTGGGGGTGCAGGTGCTTGACCTGGACTTGAATATTTGGCTTCACACCCAACAATCCTTCTCGTGACAGCAGATATTGCTTTGTTCAGGTGCATCAGGGCTCGAGCGACGCGGTTCCTGGAGCAGCGACGGAGGGGAGACCACACCCACCGCCACCCCGACCCCGAGCGGAGACCCGGCCCCGGGGTCAGGGGCCCCGCTGCCGGGGGAGGCGGAGGCGCCGCCGGGGGAAACCTCCGACAGCAGCGGCGTGTTCAGCTTCTTCGAGGATTCCCAGTACATCGACGACTCTCCACAGGTGAGTGGACTGGGTAAGCGGGATGGGTGTGGACGGGCGAGAGCGAAAGGCGGCGTGCGTGAGTGGTTCGCGCGCGCGCGTGTGTGTGTGTATGTGTGTATGCGTGTCGGTGAGCAAAAGTGCCCAGTACTGGTGTGGATAATTGCGGGTCAGAACCGACGCTTGTGACACGTAAAGTGCGCAAACTTGTGTGCGTGTTTCTCTGGTGGGGACAGCAAACCACGTGACACCTAGTCCTCGCCCTGACCTTGGCTTCCGGTCTCCGCGCAGGTGTTCAAACCCAAGTTCAGCGACGAGCCGCTGCGACCGAGCGAGACCGAGGAGGACATGGAGACGAGCACCACCAGCAACCACAGCAGCTCCAGCAGCACAGGTACTCACTCACTACTCACAGTACCACAGGTGCTCACTCACTACTCACAATAGTACAACTCCCCTCACAGCAACACAGGTACTCACTCACTACTTACAGTAGCACAACTCCCCTCACAGAAACACAGGTACTCACTCACTACTTACAGCAGCATAGGTACTCACGACGCACATGAACTTAGGTACCACAGCAACGCCCTCACTCACCTCTCACAACACACTCAGCACAACAGACTCTTCTCGCAACACCTACTGCACCACCAGCAGCAAGTACCAAACTTCCAACCAACTCATCCGTGCTTATCAACTTGGCGGTGTTGCCAAAAATTACCCTTTAACGCAGTCAACACATGCCTGTCTCGCGCACAACATTGCAACACGTGGTTCCGCAGGTGCCCGGTGTAAGGAGAGTGAGGGCGGCTCGGTGGCGCCGCCGGTGTACGGGGACGGCGGGACCCAAGCGACGCACCGCGGCTGCCACAAGTTCATCCCGCGCCACAAAGACGAGATCTTCATCGAGATCGGGGACCCGATCTTCGTGAAGCACGAGCACGACGACCTCTGGTGCGAAGGTACGGACCCAACAGGGCGCTCGGAGCTGGACGCATGTTCCCCACATCTGGTTCCATTCAAACTGGTTTCACACTGAGTGCGTTGTGCTTTGTATTCCTGTTCTGGCTTCTGGCGACCGCGTCTTCGCTTGAAACAAAGGGATGGAAAGTACTGAGCGTTTGTTTGTGAACCAATCTGACATCAGGTTGTGTTGTTCTGCGCAGTTGACAAGACTTGTGCAGACACGAGTGTGTGTGTGTGTGTGTGTTTGCGTGTGTGTGTGTGTGTTTGCGTGTGTGTGTGTGTGTTTGCGTGTGTGTGTGTGTCTGTTGGTTTGGAACCAGTCAGCTTGTTGACGTGGTTGTTTGTGTTGCAGGTGTGAACCTCCGGACGGGGCAGCGAGGCGTCTTCCCTTCAGCCTACGCCACCGACCTGAGCTTCCTCGCCGTGCAAGGTGCGTCGAACGGGTGGAATGGAAAGTGGGGGAGTGGTGAGGGCGTGGGCGGCTGGGTGGGTTCGTGGTGGGGGAAAAGTGGAAGGAATGAAGTTTCTTCTCAAGCGTGAGACTGGTGGTGGGGGAACGGGACACCTACTACACTGTGCGTGTTTTGGTGTGTGTGTGTGTGTGTGTGTGTGTGTGTGTGTGTGTGTGTGTGTGTGTGTGTGCGAGCATTGCCTGGTCGAGCGGACCGCGACACGCGTGGTGACGGTTCCTTGTCCAGAGTTGAAAAACATGTGACAAGAGTGAACGGCAGTATCTGGACCCGTCATCCTCATGCAACGAACAAAGCGTGTCAACTCCGCTTCAATGCCTGAACGTTTCTCTCCACCGGAACAGACGAGGGCGGGACGCACTCGATGCGCTTCTATCTCCAGTTCCTCGGCTCCATCGAGGTCAACTACAGCCGGGGCACCGAGGTGCTACAGCACGCCGTCAGACAGGTCGGTCTGCACAACTCCGCCTCCGCCCAACTATGTCTCCGCCCAACTGCGCCTCCGCCCAATCCATGTCTCCACCCAACCACCTTCCGCCCAACTCCGCCTCCGCCCAATCTGGACTCCACCAATCCCTGCCTCCACCCAACGCTGCCTCCACCCAACCCTGCCTCAACCCAACCCTACCTCCGCCCAACCACCCTCCGCCCAACCATGCCTCCGCCAAACCCTGCCTCCGCCCAACTCTGCCTGAACCTAACTTTACCTGCCCCCATCCCTGCCTCCGTCTCACCCTGCCTCCGCCCATCTCCACCCACCTGACCTTGCCGCCACCCGAGCCTGCCTCCTCCCGACCCCATTCCCGCCACCTTTCTTCTCTTTCAACCATCCGCACTCCCACTTACCTTCCAATGCCAATGGCTCCGTGTCTGTTCCAGTCATTCACCTCATTTCAAAAAACAAAGCAGGACGACATTGTGAATCAGGAGGGTTTTTTTTGTGCTCAGGGAAACACTTTTGAAGACTTTGCAAAATTTCTGTCTCTGTCACCAGGTGGCGTTCGCGTGTCGCTCTCGGCTGCACGGAGCCCCGCCCAGTCACGTGCTCGTCGAGATAAACGAGTACGGAGTGCGCATGAGCGACGCGCGGGAGGGGCAGAAGAAGGCGGAGAACTGGGAGAAGCTGTCCGCGAAGCAGAGGCTCGTGCACGCGCTGCAGCAGGTGGGTGGGCGGGGTGGGCGAGGTGAGATTGGGTGGGAGGGGTCGGCGGGGTGGGATAGGTGGGTGAGGTGGGCAAGGTGGGATTGGGTTGGTGGGTGTGGGTGGTGGGAGCGAAGTGAGTAGGAGGTGGGTGAGGTGTCAGGGTTGGCCGGATGGGCGGAATGGGTGGGTTGGGTGGTCGATGGGGGTGGCGTGGGCTGGACTGAGTGGGTAGGAGACGCAAAGCGCGGTGTGAAAACGCCTGCGACTGCGACGGCTGCACAATGGTGACCCGCACTTCTCTTCCCTTGCAGCAGAAAGAGTCGAGCGGATCCAGTCAACGCAACCACTTCTTCCCGCTGAAAAACGTGTCTTTCTGTGGCTTCCACCCAACCAACGAGAGGTGAGGCTCCATCCGCCTCGAGCACTGTGGTTTTCGCCCAAACACACCTCTGTTCCTCCTTGTGTTGCAATCTGAAGTCGTCAAACAAAAATCCCCCAAAAGTTCTGTTTCATCTGAAGCAAAACATGACTGCAGTCTCACGTCACGTGATTTTCAGGTACTTCGCGTTCATCACGAAACATCCAATCGAGAACAAGTACGCCTGTCACGTGTTCCTGGGCGAAGGCTCCACCAAGTGTGTGGCAGAGGCCATTGGGTGAGTGGGCGCGATAGCGGGGCAGCGGGCAGGGAAGGAAGGGAAGGGGTGAGTGGCGGAGAGGGCGGGAAGAGGGCGGGTGAGATGGTTGGGCGAGGCAGGATGGTTTAGCGAAGACTCCACAATGTGTGTGTGTGTGTGTGTGTGTGTGTGTGTGTGTGTGTGTGTGTGTGTGTGTGTGTGGCGAAGGCCGTTCGCTGGTTCACTGAGTGTTCGTGGATGGTCGAGGAAAGGTGGACGTAGTTATGGTGCGAATTAGAATTTGGAGACGGTGGGGACAGTGGGAAAATGGGACACGAGTGGGTGAAGGAACAGGCTGTGCACAGTTTGCCAGGAGAAATAGACAACCCATTCTCGTAGAATGCCTTGTGGGAGAGTTGGAGCCAACTTTGATTGTCTTTCTATTAATTCTAGCGTGGCTTTCCGGCGGTTCTACCAGCAGTACATGGCTTTCGTGCACCCAACTGAGGACATCTACATGGAGGACTGAGCACCACAGGACTACATCCCACCACTGCGTTCACATCCACTCCTGCAGCAGCCAAATCCGCCAATTCTCCCCCGAGTCCTGTTTCACACATCGTGCGCTGCGCTTAGCGTTCCTGCAAGTCATTTGGCGCAAAGCTTGTTGATTCCAACCGGGAGGCAACGCACGACGTACTTTGCGTGAAACAGATCTGAAACACGTGACTTGGACCAGAAGGCCATCAAAAATCTGTAGAATCCCCTCACATCATCAATTCGAATGCTGGTCGCCGGGTAGTACATTCTTGCAAAACCAAACCAAGATAAAGGCGTCGAATTTGTAACTTCCTGAAGCCTCAAGTCAAAACAAGGGCGCTTCGGTTAATCCTGGGCCCTGGAACCAAGGCCGTTGCTTCCACAATGAGCATGGAGACGAGATCTTGGTTCCAAGACCCTGGATCTACGGCAAGCGCCCTGCACAATCCCGAATTGAAGCGAGCACTTTGGGCTCCATGTGTTTCATTCAGAAACACAGCATTGATCAGTCTTCCTTGTGAAGTTTGTTTGCACCGCAGGTTCAGATATGATCTTGAGGTCTATTTCACCGGATGCACGTGTCACGCACGCGCACGCATCACTGAGCAAATCAGTGCGCACTGCGTCGTAGTTTGCACGTGTGTGACGCACCCAACAGGAGGTCTACGGACCATGCAACATTACGGAGGTTCAGCAACCAACCGTTAAATTCTACGTGGCTGTTCCATTTCCTCCCCACAGAAGCTCCGTGGAATCCTCAAAACACACACGACAAATGTGCGGTCTCCACAGTCAAACTTGGTGTCCACATTGACGGGCCGATTTCGTTGGCCACATTGAGGGCAAGTAGCACGTATTTGCTGAACCTCCCACACACAACCCCGTTGTTCTGCAGTTGTAGAACCTGACAAATCACTGCCCCTTCTCTTCTCACTGCCGAATCATCTCAATGCACTTTTGAGACAAGGCGTTTTGAAGAATTTTGTTTGGTGTGATTGAGCAAACTGTGATTGGGGCCTGCTTTGTCACTGGAGGCATCGTGCGTTGTGTGCCAACCCGAGGGAACTGACGCTTGACGCATCCAGAATGGCACAGGCCTGAAGTTCGTATTGAGGTATTTGTTGGAGATCAGCTGCTGTGAAGGGAAACAGTTTCCCTTCGACAACTTCTTGAGTAAGAACTGAGACGCAGCAGGTGAATAGACTTTGAACAGCAGCTCAAATCTGAAATTTTGCAGACGCGTGTCAAACGTTGCAGTGTTCGCTGCAGGATCAGTTGCGTCTGGCTGGTTTGCTCAGTTTCCCTCGTATATGAGCGCCTTTCTGTGAATTTTCTGTGACATTATTGTGGAGTTTTGCCTTTTTCCATTGCATGCGACATTTCATGCTATTTATTCAATGCATTCGTATTTGCGACCTCAGCTTGTGATTCCGTAGGTTTACAGGGATTGTAAAATCAACAATCGAGGTGAAAAGGAGTAGATCTAATCATGACATGTTTACGTAGAATTAGACATTCTAGTCAAAACGCTGTGATCCCCGCAGTCGACAAGTGGCATTTTTGCCATTTCAAACTGGAAATGTTTTGCAACACGGGTCATTTGTCGCTGCTTTCCAGCTTTGCATTTTGGGCCTGTATGTTTTGCGGGTCATGTGCACCAACACTGTCAAACGCAGAAAGAGCACGCCCCATGTTTCCCAGCGAATCCAGAAATGGACTTCCCCGCGAGATTGTACGGGTCTTGGTTTTCTGTTCGGGAGGGCGGGTCTCAAGGCTTTCTGGATGCACTGAAGATTGAAGTTTCCTTTTGTTCGCGTGAATGTTCTTGTTGGACACATATTTTGCTGCGCGCGCGTTGCTGATTTTTTGTGCGAAAAACAATCTTGGAAAATGGCACGCAGTTCTTGACCTGTGAAAGCGCTTGCACAATCTGCAAACAGTGTGTGATGTAGTTTTCTTGAAATCTTTGGAGTTCAGAATTCAGCCCACTAAAAGTTTTTCGTGATGGAGAGCAGGGACAACGCTCCATCGGATCCAGGATCTGGGCGACCTTGGTCCCGGCCAAAGTCAAACCCTCGGACAGTCTTTTTTACGGGGTAAAATTTTGGGGAGACGGTTCTCAACATTTGACCTGCAAGAAAGTGTCTGCCTTTTGTGTAAAATAATTTTTGGCAAACAAATTTCCTTGGGATTGGGGGTCACCCCCCGGATACCCTGGATCCGCTGGAGATGATGTCACCAACATTTCACGCGATTCAGAGAAGTGCATTTACCCGAGAGAGCAGCAATTGAAAATGGTGGACTTTGAGCACCACATTTTGAACGATTGATTGATGTTTTTGTGTCCCTTGAAAAACAATGAGAGATTGCCCGGTCATCTCCTGTGTGATGCGCAATGTGAACCCTACACTGAAGAATCTGACATTCTAAATGTGGCCTGAGTAGGGGACAGTCTTCAAATTGTGTTTTCAGTCAAGTAGCTGGACCCTTTCCAGGAGGTAGAAACAAACTGCTGGTTTCAGTTGAGAAATGCTGTCTTCATCGTGAGAAGCATCTAGTTTTGTAATGACAGCTAACGTTGTGACCTGCAAGAGCAAACTTAGTGGAATTTTCACCCGTGCACTGGTGTATCTTCAAATGATCACTCTGAATCAAGTATCCTGGTCTGTCATACCTGTGGAATGCGAGGTTCTCACTGGATGCGCGGTGCGTTGCAGCATCCCCTGTACAAACCACCAGAACCACAGATTTGTGAGAGGGTGAGTGCAACTTGGTCTTGATTTTCTCGCGAGATTGAGCGAAACCAACCCAAACCCTTGTGATTGACTACGTATCTTCGTGCGGGACACTCACTGCCTTGAAAAGATAGAATGGTTCACTTTGTTATTTCATAATTTATGGAATAAACTGATAGAATAACTTATCCTCCAGCAAAGCCAAGGATTTCAGTTTCTTGTTCTGAGTGAATCCGGTTGTGCTTCTGAAGGCAAGATCCTCTCGCTTCGCTGAAGGTCCCACCAGTTGGTTCCTTGGCCTCTCCTCCAGCCCTGCTGACTGGTTCCCTGGCCTCTCCTCGGGTTTTGACACCTGGTTCCATGGCCTCTCTTCTATTCCCACGAGCTGGTTCCCTGGCCTCTCCTCGGGTCCATCATCTGGTTCCTTGGCCTCTTCTCTGGTTCCCCCTCTTAGTTTCCAGGTTCTTCTCCGGTCCCACCGTCTCGTTCTCCAGTCTCCTTCAGCCCTCCCACCTGGTTCCCTGCACACTTTCCTCTGGTCCCACCATAGATCTGGTGTCCCGGACTCTCCTCCAGCTCCACCATCTGGTTCCCTGGTCTCTCCCGTCCACTCCCAGTGTCTGATTCCCCCGCCTCACCTTGGACCCACCACCAGGTTTCCCGTGCTCTCCTCCAGCTGCGCCACATGGTTCATTGTCCTTTTCTCTGGTCCCACCACTTGGTTCCCCGAGCTCTCCTTGGACCCCTCTGCCTGGTCTTCCAGCCACAACCAAAGACCCAGAGGGGACTTTTGGTGCCAATCACGAGAAAACTTGTCACGGTGAAAATTTGCTCCTCTTGCACGTTCACTTTGGCGTCTCCTTCAGCCCTGCCATCTGGTTCCCTGCACACCTCAGAGACACAGTCCCCAGCACTTGGAATGGTCAAGCAAGCCGTGAGCAGCGTCCGGATGTTTTTTCTCTCCAGTCAGACCCGTGCAGGCGCCCTCTCATCCAACCCTGGATGAACACCAAACAGCAAGATCACCTCTTCTGTGGTAGATCCTGCACAAGGAAGTCTTCTGCTACTGTTAGAAAACGAAGCAACTGTCCCCTCCCCAAGAAAAGAGCATTGGTTCTGACGTTCACCGATCCGGAACGGAATCAAGTCCATTGCACGCCAACACGTTATGTCCTGTTTTACTAGCTGGTTGGGTTCAGGGGCCATGTTGATTTTTTTTTTTGAGTTTGGAATTTCCCCGCCCCCACCCGGCCCTGGGTCAAGTCAGGGTCCCTTACAGCTCTAGTCCTCGATCCGCCAGGTTTTCAGTTGGACTCACCGCAAATTGACCTTGTGTGCGAAAAACACGTGTCTCTGATCAAAGATGGTTCTGTTCAGAATAGAGATGGGGCAACGCGACTTTTGCAGACGACCAAGCGTCCACTGAGTTGGTGTGTGAAAACTTGTGTGAATTGAAGTGTGGTGAAGCCTTCGCCTCAGTGAGTCCACAACGGCCTCACCGCAGCTTCTCCTGCAGCGGAACGAAGCTGCCAACCACGCAGCTGTGTTCTCTCACTGCGTGTCGTGTACACACAGCTTCTAATATGGCGCTGATTCCTTTACAATAGTCCTTCTGTCCCCAGCTCAATGAGAAATCGAACTCTGTCCTCTCAATCGATGTCCCCGCGCCACGCAGCCACGCCACGGCGCAGAGGCGTCGCAACCTCCCGGGCTGCCCCCCTCCGACGCCCGCAGGGGCCCGAATTCCGCGGACGGTGTCCGAAATGGCCCCGTAGTCCTGTGGGGACCTTGGAGCTGGGCTGATCGATATTTTTCTCATTTGGTATGAGCGGCGCTGCAGCCTCCTCTGCGCAGCGGCTGCATTATGCTAAATTTGATGTCATGTTGTAAAAAGGCCTTCTAACGGGAAAGTGCTGGAAAGCCTAAACGGGACTTAATCCTGGACTACCTCGGGCTTCTGAGACCCTTACGATGGCCAGATACTTCATTTGTACATAGCCAAAGAAGGACAGAGACCATTTAAGGAAGTGAGGACTGACTCGGAGTGTGTGTTGGAAGACTTTTGCTCGCAAAATCTCAAATGTAACGTTTTCTTCGCTGCAGCAAATGCCCGGATTCGGAACCAAGATGGCTGACCCTCGTTTCTGGAATTAATCGACCTTTTCCAGCCGTTTTTTCATTTGGTATTTGCTGATTTCACCAGGATTTCTTCGACTCATGAATGGCCTCCGCTTCCGGTAAGTTACTCGCTTCGATTCCACTTCCTTCCCCCGCAGTGGGCGCCATTTTGAACCCCGTAAAGTACTCGGGATTCGCAATGGACTCCCTGCGTCCGTGAATGTTTATTTTGCGTCAAATGGCCCCAGTTTTCTGTTGGCCCCATCAGACACTGCACTGAACGCAGGGACGCAGTGCAGAACGTGCCCCGTCCGCCCAGCGGGGCGCGTTGTCGCGACGATTTGTGGTCATTTTGACCCGAAACGCGACCGTTAGAAAGTCGCGCGTGAAAGGACGTCGTACGGGAACGGGACGGAAGCGTTGAAGGTCGCGACGTTGAGCGACAACGTCGTGTCGTGCGACGGCGCGATGACGCAACGACGCCAGCGTTTCACACGACGCTACATTGTTGCGAACAATGCGCTGTTTCTTGGCTGAAATATTTCGAGGGATGAAGAGGATCTTGGCTGCTTCACTGCTTGTCTTGGCCTTTTTGGTGCGCATGCGTTTCGAAAAATTCTTCAATGGACACACGCGCAGACGGTTGTGTCAAAGGTGTCAGTGGAAACAATTTTACGACAGCAGTGCGCAGAAGCTGTGTCGGAAAGTTACGCCGTGTCTGCGATGGTTCTGGAAGTAGGTGGGACGTATGCGTGGGAGGAGTGTGTCGTAGAATATAACTTTAGTTCCGTTTTCAGAGATGTGACACGTTTCGCCACGTTTCACCTGCAACCCTCCACCCCACCTCTCACCACTACCAGCACGCACGTCACACCTTGTGCGCAGTACATTGAACTGCTGAACAAACAGAAATGTGTTTCCAGAAATTAAACTTCAGGGTATGAGCACACATTGTGTGTTGAGGTTGAGAGCCAGGACTGCATGAAGTTCGAGCCTCCATTCAAATGATGCTCAAACTGAAGACATACAGCACAAACATGATCAACAGAATGTCTGCATTGAGTGTTCAATATACAGGAGTGTGAGCCGTGCGTGGCAATAATTTCTCCTCACCACATGCCTCATACACAGTAACACACATATCAAACTGATGCTGCGTGGAGTCTTTCTGAGGCAAGCCACAAGAGACAGAATTCATAAACGTTTGAAACTGAAAATTCAGCTGGTTGATGCAGTGAACTGCTCGTCGCCCTGTGTGTTGTTTCCCTTCGGCAGATGTTGTGTCAGCAGATGAGCTTTGTGCTTGGCTGGCTTGTTTCACGGGAGTCACGCCACGCGTTAAGCCGTCTCACGTCACGCGTTCCTGCACTGCGCAAGTCAAAGGACGCTGCGTCGTCGCTTTGCGACGCCAGTGACTTTTCCGGAAATCTTTTCCTTCCACGGAAACGTACTGGTGGATCCAGGAGCCACGAAGCCATTATTCCTGTGAGGGGCAATATGTTCGTTGATTTTTGAAAGGATCTGGACTTGGGATTGGAGGCACCAGATACGGGCGAATCTGGAATTCTCTGTCAAAGAAGAGAAAGTTCAAGTTTGTTCCAGTTTCTGTTTCCATTGTTTCAGTACAAACAAACTGTACACCCAAATGAAACAAGAGAAAACAAAATGTCGTCGTGAAGGAAGGTATTGACGCTCGCACCAATGAGCATTTCACCCTGTTCTGAGGAACAAGTCTGCAATGACATTTCCACAACACAAAGCCCCCATTCCCACACGTCCTGCAATGAATGGCTGTTGGATCTATGAACTTCCTGCTTTGCAAAGGTGAGAAGATTCTGCGGATGTCGCAGAGTTTTGGCGTGAACAACAGAATGCCTGGTTGTTCGATTTGCTTGCTGAACCAAGACAGAACGCGCCCATTGCCTTTGCACACGGTGGGAGTGAGGGTTCTGTAGGGCCATGTTCTTCTGGCGATTCCTGGATCTACCAGAGCAGAATCAGGTGTACATGGGATCCAGCCGTCAATCCTGGATCCACCAGAAGATCCACCAGGTGGAGCCACGAATCCTCAGTAAAGAATCAGACGTCCGTGAGATTCAGAGCAGAGTCAGGTTCACGTGAGATCCACCAGAAGGAATTCCACATCAGAACTTTCCTTGAGTTCTGAATCTTCCAGACAGGTCCCATTGAGCTCTATGTTATCCAAACAGGAGTTTAATCCCATGAGTTCTGGGTCTGCCAGAGAAGACTCAGGTCCCTCCTTTTTCTGGAAGCACCCCAGGGGAGTTTGGTCCGGACCCTTGACCCCTGGATCCGCCTGTTGCGCCCCGCGGAGGCACCCCGCGCGTCGCGCTGAGTGGTCGATGCGGAATGCATTATGCATCGCGTCTGCAGCGTGCT
>JAAUXT010101038.1_pt1 | contig 17401 bp, 11 predicted proteins | sample 7278171 | NCBI WGS metagenome assembly JAAUXT01 (sample SAMN14350112, study PRJNA611818) | marine sediment metagenome | isolation source: surface marine sediment (1.8m) | place: French Polynesia: Moorea | collected 2018-08
GCACCCACTGTGATTCCAGTCTGTGATCACTGGAACAGGGGTAAAATGGAGGTTTTGTCTGCCCAAGATGGACGGACGGGGATACAGGGGCAAACCAATATCAGACCGCTATCGCGGCTGATAACCAGTTTACCACCCCAAAAATACATTCATCGTGACTTAATTTTGTCAGAGAACTAAAAAACCAAATGTTCAAAGAACACGGGTGCACCCAAGTATTTTCTTGTGCCCGTCAGCAGGGTTGCTGTCCCGTTTTGGAAAAAAGAAATTCAAGATCTGTCCGTTTGTGATCGTTCCTTTGCAAAGAGCATGTGGAGCACACAAGAACTGCGGTTGCACGACTCTGAGCAAACCGTTCACACCTTTGGCAAAAACTTTGTTGCTGATGTGAGAAACTCTTGCACTTCGTTGATTTTGCTCACAGCTGGGGACAAATAAATCGTCGTCTTTTCGTGTGAGGTCAATCCATCCACGCATCTGACGGCCAAGCCAGAGATCGACAAGGAAAATGTCACGATCCAAATCGTGAGTGGATATCAATTTTGGTGATAAATAGGTCACAGCGATTCAATATGCGTCATCTTTTGAGGAGTCATGAAGTGAAGATGACATGACCCAATTTTTGTCGGTCCTGAAGGAGTCGACACTGTTCTTGCACTCCATTCTGCAGAACTTTTCAATGCACGATGAACAGGATCATCGAAGCACTCCACTGGCGAGGGGAGCGGCAGCGTGGGGTGGTGGAAGGATGTCAGGGTGACTGTTGACAGTGGTGTCCACGTGGAAACAGACGCAAAGTTGAGCAGAGGGAATGGGTGGGTGACAACTTGTTTTTGGCAACAATCTCGAAGCAAAAGAAAAGAAACTGTTTCACTCACATAGAATGGTCCTTGTTTGGATTTGATTTTGTCCGCGTGTTCCGGATACCGGTTGGCGAGGTGGTCCAGCAGGACGTCCCTTTGCTGTTCTAATTTCTACAATGTTTCAAACGGAAACTCATCTTTCTTTTGTTTTTCATCCAAGCACCTGGCTGCATGAGAGCGGAGAAAATTGTATTTCGGTGATGACTGTCACAAAGGACGTCGACGTCTTCGTCAAAACTTTTGGTGCCAGTTGGGATCTCACTGAACGCAAGCCATTCGCACCAAGTGTCAGACAAAGAAAAGCTTTCAGCAGAAGTTCGTTGGCAGCGTCTTCCACGGAAGCTGTCACCCGCTCCGTGCTGCTTCGCATCGAAACTACCACATTTCTACCGACTTGCGAGAAACCATTGCATTTTTGAGGCAGCATTTTGCAAAGGTTGAGACTTTGACAACGGTTGGCCACGTATGCGTGTGGTCGTCAATCAACAAAATCTCTTGACCACAAAACGACAAGTTTCTTGCTTGCAAGCCAACCTCAATGACGACAACCTTCCTAAACACACAACACGTTTTGACACTTTAATCCACACGTACGGGGTTGTTGCGGTGTCCTAGCTCCAGGTCCATGCCGCCGACGGTGACCGTGTGGCGGCGCGGGGCCGGCGGTTTGGTGACGGGGCCCTGGGCGGCAGGCGGCGGTTTCCGAACCTCCCCGTCGCCGCTCTGCTGCAGGTCCGCTGGGTTGGTAACACGCAGTCCACCCTCGGGTCTCTGCGCCGAAACTGCAAAACATATTTTGATAAAACTGAAATCACGTTCAGTTGAACTCCGCTGCAAAAGATTCTCAGTTCAGTCAAAACAGTCAAGCCGTCCCCCGTGCGGTTGAAGCTGTTTTTTGACACTCACAGGTTCATCTTCACCACAACAGCAATTCAACAACAGCATCAGCTTTTCTGAGGAGACTGGAGACTCACAGCTGCCTGAGGAGAACATTACATTCAATGAGGGATTCTTTTCATGAAAAATATCCACCGGGTACTGGAGGAAGGAAGACGTTATCAATGTTTGGACCGGAATTGGTGAGATCCGTCGCTGTCGAGCTTCACCGGCGCTTTTTCATCGTCAACAGAGCCTTTTCTCACCCCAGAGCAGCTGGGGCTTCCTGGTTCTCGACACGAACATCGTTATTCAGTTTCCTCACACGCCTGTTGTTACAAATGAAGTGAAGCAGCCTTTCATCCGAGCAACATGGGAACCCACCCAGCGGATTTCAGAGTCCGATCCTCTGAACAGATTTGTAAAAGAAACGCAAAGTGCGATTCTGCAATTCAAGTGATTTTTGCAGGAAATCACCCTTGTGAATCGGTGCTGCAGCAATGTTCTTTGCAGTGTGCATTTCCTCTGTGGCGGGAGCTTTCGACAGTGAAGCTTTGGACAAAACCACTCTCATTGTCAGCAATGAGGATAAAATATGTCCGAGTAATCCTATGAATAAAACAAGAATACGGCACGTTTGGGAACCGACCTGGGTAAATCTCCTTGCGCGAGCACAAATGTACTTGACCGCTTGCGCAATTCTTTTCACGAGCTGTTGATGGCCCTTTCTGCTGTTTTCTTTCCTGTTCCCTGATCTGCATTGGCACTCATCTGCTGCCAGTCCCTTTTGTGCAATAAATAATGCTGTCTGCAAACAGAGCTCAAGCCACTTGTAATATTTAGACTACAAACAGGAAGGTGGTGCTCCCGAGCATTCCAGGGTCCGTGTAAATGTTACAGGTTACTCAGGTCACTATTTCGTGTGCACTTAGCGAGTAATTCATACTGACAATAGGTTAATCTTCCGCGGCGAAGCAAAGTGTTTCTGTTACCTTTCTCCCACATTTAACCCCAATCTCACGAGCAATGCGTTCGTCGATCTTTTTTGTGGAATTCTTCAGAGAACTCAAAAGCTTCCATTTGAGGATCACTTTGGGGAAAGCATTCAGTTGCTGCAAATCGTGCGCAACTAAAACCTGCCGACAGCGCACCAGCTGGAGAATCACATCTGAACTTCGGGTTTTTACAGTCCATCACGAACATCAAATGGAAAACAAAACGAAGGGTTGGAAAAATACAGCTCAAAGGCAGAAAGAGACAGAAAGAATGTGTGCCAAACACAAAGGGAATTTCATCATTCATGCATATTTCACTTGTTTGCTGGGCGCAAAAGCCGTCCCAGGCGCTACAATCCATAAAATGGCAGTTTCCTCAGAAGAGGCTGTGAGCTCAGTTTTAGCTCGCCCTCTTCTGCATGCGGACACTTCAGCTGCAGCGATATGAATTTCGTGACAACAATGAAGTGCAGACGGAAAGCAAAGTCTGACGTCAATTTGGATGTATTGACATTGGTTGGTGAAGGCTTTCAGAGCAAGTGTTTTGTTGGAAAGCGTACATCTCGATTGACCAGCGTCACTGGGTGAGGCAGGGTGTTCCGTTTTACCACGCAGCTTTGGGTTACATTCTGTTCACAGGCAGGATCTGCAAGTCCGACATGAAAGGGACACCAAACGGGAAGAGCAGTGTCAACACCAGTCAACCTGACCTCAACTCTGATCGCCCTTTTGAAGAATACCTCAGCGGTTCGACCAACGTCAACCAAGGGTCGTTATCTGGTTCTTCAGTTTGCCACATTCTCATCACTTGCGTCATCTGAGAAATGGCGAGTTGTTTTGTGAAACTCGTCCTGAAGTCACACGAGAGTCACAAAGGGTCAACGCCACGAGCAATTAGTTTGACATGTCGACTGACCAGCTGCCACCGAAGCGGTTCACGAGCCTCAGCCTTTACCGTCCAAATAGAGACCCTGATTGCTGACTCAATGCATAAATCATGCATTTCTCCGAACAACAAGTCTACTTATTCCGCGCCAGTCTTCATTGGCACAATTACGCACCGCTCCACAAGAATACCTGCCATATTTGGCTGGGATAACATCAAAAATACATTTACCTCAATTGCAACTGTGAGCTTGATGTTACGAGCGTACATTGTTGTGCACGTTCAAGTGTTTCTTGAGCATGCGAAAGATAGATCTGCTCGTACGTACTTCGCTGAGGAGCAAACGGGAATAGTTGCTTGTGAAGGTAGTCTTGTCTCAAGGAGCAACCTGGTTCTTACCATTCTTTTTGTGCTGATACTGGTCCCAATAAAGTTCCCAGTCTCTCATATCCATGGCCGATTGAGCATGCCTATCAATCGGAATCGCCGAAGATTTATTCCGCAGAATATTACCCCTTTGGCTGTTTGCTTCATGTTCACTAAGAACATTGGATTTCTGCGTGCGGTGCCTCTCATTCAAGTCGGGAGTGTAGTGGGCCATTTTCTTCTTGCGCTGGTCTCCCATTGAAGAAGCGCGCCTCCGGTGGTGTTCTATTTCCCCGAGATCGAACGACTGGCTCATGAGCGCTTCCTCCGGGATGTGGGTGTGACGCCGCTGACTGCTGCGCGGCGCCGGCGGCGTCGCAGAAAGACGCGGGCGTCTCGGCTCCACCCACTTGGACCGCGGTCTCTGGGGCTTCGTCTCCTCCCTCCGTCCTCCTTCCAAGACCTGGTTCCTTCTGGGCACCATCTTCATGTCCATCTCGGACTTGGGTCGCGCGCCTCGTGGCAGCGCGCCCTGCTTCTGTCTCATGTCGCCGTCCGGCTGGTCGGGGCCGTTTCGGTGGGTCCCTGGTGTTGAAGTAGGTGGCACCGGTGGAGTGGATGGGCTCGCCGGTGCTGGGTTTGTTGCGTTCAGCTTTTGACCAACAGGAGACCTGGGCTGCTGTGGTGTGCTGACTGCACTCTCATCTCGCCTCGTCTGAATCAGGTCCTGCTCCTCGGCTGGGATATCCAAAGAAATGGGTCTCGCGATGAATTCATCCGGCCTCACTCGTCCCGGACTTCGATTCCAATGATCTGGTGGCCATTCCAGAACCTTCTCTTCCAGAAAAGCTTCAGGTCTTCGCAACGAGGCTCGGCTTTTATCTCCCGACTTCTTCCTCAGCACCACTTGTTGTTGTGGAGGTTGAGAGTATTGGCTCGGGGTTGTTGTCACGTCGGGAGGCACTGAGGCGGCACGACCCTGGTCGTTGCGTGATCCTGCGCTGTTTTCCTGCTGGCTTCTTGCCGTTGATGTTGGTGGTTTGATGTTGTCTGACGATCGTCTTCCTTGCTCCACTGGTTTTGTGCTTTTCCTCAGAATGGGGCGCTTGTACTTCCCAGCTGGGTGTTCCACCAATTCCTCTTCAGTTTTGTTAATGGATGCTGGCAGCGATTTGTGCACATTTTCGTGTTTTGCACCAGTTGTGGCTGCGTCCTTCCTGCTGTTGAGAAATTTCTTCATGTTTTCAATCTCTCGCTGATCCACCACAACTGGGCGAGAAATTTCTTTCTTCTTCTCACTTTTTGACCTGCCGAACTTGAAACTTCCTTTTCCAGGCATGATTCTGGTTGTTCAGACAGCGCGACACAAGACAAGATCAAAGGCCAAACACACAGCGACTTTCTCCGAGGCTGTTTTCTTGGACGACGAGTGCTCGAAGCAAAGTGACCACATCACGAAACAAGAACGGAGAACTTTTCACATTTCATTTGGTTCCACCAATTGACCAGAGCACGCAACGTGTCCGCGGGTGTGGACCTCCTGCCGGTTCCATGTCATGTCCTTCTCAGTCAACATCGCAGCATTCACTTATCTTCAACGACTATTACGAAATATCACCGTTCAGGTTTCAATCAAATACGTATGTTGTTTCCTTGTCAATGCCAGTCCGACAACTAAATATAGACAGAAAAACAATTGGTCACAATCTCACTGCCGATACTTGAGTCTTATCACCTCTTATCCATATCAGGAACACCTCAGTTTGAATCAAAATCTGAACGAGCCTCGAATTTTCAATTTCTCTCTCCTGCTGGACAAATCTTTTTGTCCACATCTTCTGCTGGAAGCACTGATCACGGAAAAATGAATCTGAGGCCAAACAAGCTTGCGCAAATACTTCCTTGAAATGTGTGTTGAGTGACGTTGATAATGGATGTTTGGCCTCCGAGCATTTCGTTTTGTTGTTTGTCATTTTGCTGATAAGGACAACGTAAAACAGGGGGAAATTCATAATTGTAGCCACACAAATGCAAATCTCTGCTCAATGTTTCGACTTTTGTGTGTCAGACACGAGAAGCATAAATCGCGCCTATCTCGTCAGTCGGCGCGTCGAACTCACGCGATGGCGATCAACTGGCGAGCGAGATAAATACGAGTACCCGCAAAAAAAAACCAAAAAAAAAACGTTATCAATGCACGATTGTGTCATTTTGCATTTGGACTTCACGCCAGATTTCAGGAAGCTGTCTGCTGAAGAAGCTTGCTGTCAGATAAATGTCCTTTTTTCTCGTATCTGTAACAGACAACACCTGGTTTTCCAGCTGAAGAAGTGTTTCACGAGCGCAGAGACACGCAAACAACGCGGTGCAGCAGTGACATCTTCACGTGCTGGGAAGATATCCTTGACTTTTGACCAAAAGAGAAGAATATCCCTTTGACTCTTCATACCCGCAGCTTTCGCCGTGAAAGGCACCACTGTTGTCATGTTTCATGACATGTGCGCCTCTCACGCGCCGTGCGTACATACTCGCAAAACCAAAGGCAGTAAGTACATGTGCACGCTGCAGGAAACAAGCGTTTCGAGCACGAAACGTCAAGCTTTCTTCTCATGAGCACTGAGAAAAGGTTTCGACTCACCAGTTCTTCCCAGCAATGACATCCCAAATACACGTGGGTCGAAAAATGTCAGCAACAGGGAGCCACGATATTATGACAGGCAAATGAGTTGGCAAGGCTTCGCACGAGCTGGGTGGGAAGATGTTTCTTGCGAAAGAGCGGAAACGTCAGAACGGAGAAAGCGGAACCAGCTGGTTGTGAGAGTTATCCCCTTGTAACAGCTAATTTACTGCACTTTCGGCAGAGTTGAATCTTCACCAACTCAATTTGCTGGCTGAATGTTCGGACGCCCATTGAATGATGATCCATTCCACAGAGATAACCGCAAACTCGAGAGGTGAACAAGCTGAGAAGTTTTTCGCTTGTTTGCTGTGTCCGTTTGTGAGAGGCAACATCGATGTGGGTGATTTGAGTATCACTGGAAAGTGCATTCTTGTTGTTTTTCTTCTGATAACTATTTTTTCTTGCACAGTGTTTTGCTATCCTGCGACTCCGATTGTCTTTCGTTGTGCATGGAGGTCAGAACTTTGAACACTGGCGTGTCCCGAGGCTTTGGAGAAATTTGAGGTCGATGCTGGGGTTGGACCTTCCCTGATATTCTGTCAATTGTGGTGGGGGAGGGGGCAGTTTGTTGGACCTTTCCTGTGATCTTGGGACCCAACTTCTCATGGGGGCGAGGAGTAAAGTGCTTGCCCTAATTTTGGCCAAACCACAAAACACTTTCCACATGCGGCGGGCAGGGGGGGAGGGGACAGTTGGGACAGGTCCAACTACCACCTGAAGGATCAGCATGTCCTGCTCCTCTCGAATGTCTTGTCTCCAGCAATTGCCAGAGCTTGACACATGTTTGCTCCGAAGGACGCGCTCGCGTAAAACTTCGTGTGGTTCGTACAGAACAGAACAGCATTGATTATCTTTGAGCCTCATGAGCACTGAATTTACCCTGAACTGGGAAAAAAGCAATCGGAAATCCCACAAGGGTGGGGCCATGCACCGCGACGGGCCTTGGCCTTCCCTTGCAGCTGGGTTCACACCCAGCCACCGTCCATTCCTGGCTGACACAGAACCGCTCGAATTACTTCCTCCAATGGTTGGTGTGAACGGATTTGTGTCCGAAAGTTCCAAGCACCGATTTTGGCACCATTCACAAAATTAGATGTTGAAGATCCAGAAGCAAGGTTTCGTATGAAAGTGTTCAAGTGGTTCGTTGTGAACCATCAGAATTTTATTGGACCATTGATGCTCAGTTGGCAGACTTGCTGGGACTTCTCCTTTTGGACGACTGCATGTCACCTCTGAGACCTCCAGATGACAGGCTTGCAAGGAGACCAACCCGATCCAGAGGGTGGTCAGCTTTCAACCTAGCTGCCCTGGGAAACTTGTCAGCCATAAAAATGTTTGTGATTTCAATTTGTTGTAGGTGTCAGAGAGGGTCGGGCTGGGCACTCAACTGTGGTTGGCAGACAGGCAAACCAATTGAATTTTCCTGTATTTTGCCCAGTGGATGATGCCCAGAATTCCTCCAGTCGAAACACAAATCCTTCAACTTCGAATATTTGTGCTCTTCACTGCAACAAGGTCAATTTCATATTCAACTTCAAACGGTCAGTTCACATTGAACATGCCTTCCTTCCATCCAAGCATCTTCCCTTTCAAACAAAAATGTCACTCTGGTGTTGTCACTTCGTCGGAATGACTCTTTCACTTGAGATGTCAGTTGCGTGACCTGAACTTTTCAGTTGCCTCTGGCTTGTTCAGTTCGTCTTCAAGACCCAATGCTGGACAAGGAACCACAAAGGGAACAATCCATCTTCACACTGCATGAGATGCAAATCAACACCAATCAGTTTACACCTGCCTTTGCACCACGCATCTCGGCTCTCTCGTTTCGGTCTCTCGACTCGTCTCAAGCGCAATTCAAGGTTCTCGGAAACAGGTCTGAGAGACGCTGTTCGACGCCAGACTATCGAAGAACCATTGCAACCTCGTACCTCACGCCATGCTGCTTCAGGAGTTTGATTCCACAGATGTCAAACCTGATTTCCGACACAGAAAATGTGCGTCCAACTTACCGTACTGGTGGTAAGGAATGTACCCCCAGCTACAAACGTCCACCATGCATTTCTTCATTGTCATTCCCACGAGATCTGATCTTACGCGCAGCTACCACTCCGGCATGACTTGAATACAGCGGGGCCGGTTTGCCAAGTCAGCAGCTGTTTGATGTTCTCGCTGAATGGAGATTCCGCTTCCATTGGAACACGACCGTGTATAATTCTCCCATCAGCTCCACAAAAGTACGCACCGGCTCACAACATGTGTCTTGGTGCAAAATGTTTCAGTCGAGACTTCCTTCATGCTTTCCAGCAGCATCAACATGTATTTTTCATGTATTGTATTTTTCAAGAGAACGTACAGGCAGGAAGGCTGAATGATTACACCACTTTCATTCCATTACACGCGGCCGCTGGTGGAAGGATGATGTTTGTTTGAAGTGGATGAAATTCACTCTGTTATATGATCGACAGTTCGTCGTCATCAAGCACTGCAGTGCGTGCAACAAAACAAGAGCTTTCAAACGATGAACGACAACGAAGCCATATTCCGTTGATCGCTGTGCTGAACATTTAAATGTTGACAGCTGCACTCCTGACACGCTGTAGTTTTAATGTGCAAAGGTAAAATGTGTTCGGTGAGACTGCTTCATTCCAAACACAGCAAAGGCTGACAGTTCGTGCATTATCTCCAAAAAGTAGCGACAATTCGTTCCGGCAGTTCGCGCCTCTTTCCTGTGTTGTCATCTGCGACCCCACACAGCATAAATTTCCAGCAACTAAAGCTGCTGCACACTCGGAGACGTTGTGTTCAGAAAAGGTAATCTCCTCTTTAGGCACACACTCATCGTTTCCACGAAACTCAACTGAGAGCGGTGATGCCGCTTTACAAGATGCATAAGGACCGACTGCTTAAGAGCGAGGTCCATCAACGCTCACGTCCTGGTCGCTGCATACAAGAAGCGCTAATTGACCCAACTGGGAAATAAAGTAAAGCGCTTCGATTATTACTCCTCCTATTCGGCGCGAATTCTTCGGGTCAACGATAATTACATTACACGCGACCAATGCGGCGCATAAAACAAAGCGTAAATCCGCGCAGTTCGTCGCAATGCTATCGAGCCTGATTTAGTTCCAGCTGGAGCCTGGGTTGATTAGATTTTGGACAGACAAAATATTTGCAGTTACCAATCAAATCGTGCAACACGAAATCCTTTCACATGGGCACAAAACACTGATGTATGACTTCCTCGGGATTACTCGCATGTCGCGCGTCCGCATAAACGCCGGACATGTGAGTAACCTGGAAACAAACATCACTGGCCGCCAATTCGAAAGCGACAAAATTCAGCAAGACGGCCGCATTTTGAATGCGCATCGTTTGAGCGGCACAACAGCCTTGTCTGAACTTCAACAAACCAATTTGAAGGAAAACACTCGCAGACAAACTTGTCAGACAGTGTTGGGCCTGTAATTAGCTTCCTGACATTCAAACTGCAGGGAATTAGATTTGCTGGTCGGACTTACTTCGGTATGTGTGTCCACGGCCAGGGAAGATGTCTCTGAACCTCATGTTGCCTTGGATCAGGATCGGAATCAAATTGTCCTCACTATCCGGCAGTCATCCTTTCCTCCGCATTCCACGAATCTTCGCTTTCACAAAGATCTCCAGCCGAAGTCGCTCGCTCCACACTGGTACAAGTCTGTAAGTTCCTTGTTTCCAACTGCGTGTGCGTGTAAGTTCAGCTCTCTTCCCAACAGCCAGTGTCTTTCAAACCAACAGTGTCAAAAACTGAAGCGAGCACGAGAAGTCTTTTCAATCTCCTTGGCGTCAATGTTTGGGAACAGCTGGTCTCGGTAACGAGTGGCCAGAGGCAAAATATCAACCACGAAACGGCACACACGCCAAACCATATTAGCTCCAATAATATTGATGAAAATAGATTGTTCCCTTCTGATGAACCTGGCTCTGCGAGTGAAAAGCTTAACCTGCATCACCTTCGTGCATTGCCTGAATACCATCTGTGCAAATCCAAATTTTTCACCCACCACGGCTGAGGATTCATCAAAGCTTTGTTGCCACTGCATTAAAAGCCTTGTTTCTGCGGAAAGGCGACCATTGTCCTTTTGTCCCTTTCATTGAACTTTTAAAGCAGCAGGAAGCGAAAGCTGAAGATGAATCTTCGACGAGAACGGTAAATTCGCCTGCAGGACACAACGGCGAAGATTGCCCTTGTTGTGAAAGCGTCACTAAATGGTCCTTTATCTCCTGATCCCAGATGCGATGAGGATACAACTTGATAGGCAACTCAATTCCCTTTATCGATCTGTCGTGTCTTCCGTCTGTGCTAAATTACTGAGTTCGCAACTCTTGTGTCCACTTCAATAGAGTCCTCCTTCCTCTCAAGAAAGAACGGATGCCTTTGTGTTGGCTCTCTCGTACAAATTTACACAACTGCTTGAAACTTGGCGCATCCCCGAGTGAACCGTTAAACTCATCATGAACTCCAAACAAGTCTAACGTACATATTAGTCATCGCGATTGATATTTATGCAACAGATGAAAGCCTTCAATATCAACCTGGGTGTGTACACACAGCAAAAAGTGTCGGAAATGTGAAAGGACGAAACTAATTAACAATACGCGCATCTGTGCACACAGAGGAAGTGCTATTTTTTGCACTCAAAATTCCTCTGGAGTTTGCGGCTCGAGCAGCCCAGGTGTCTCTTGGTTGATGTCCAAATTTACCAACCGAAGAAAACTTGCTTTCAACCGCCAAAGCGAGACCGGCACTCAGTTGAAACCGTTGGAAACAAATTGTCACTTTTGTCATTTCAAAACGAGATCCCGCGCACACTTTGCGAAAAATTGGCAAAGGGACTGGACAATGACCAAACAGACGCAATTGAACATTTTTGTTTGAACTGAACACCAGCCAGCAAAAGTAAATTTGTTCGGAATCCAATTCCGCGTGAACGTGGGCCAGTTTCGTGCACACAAAGATGGCTCTCCTGAACTACGCGTGCGCACCGACTGTTTGATTTGTTTTTCATTATCTTCTTGATTGGAGGAACTCTGCCCAAAGATAAACACTCGAATCAGAAGCAGCGAAGTTCAAAGGTCACGAGTTTGAAGGCTGACTGGATCTTCGAAGCTGACGGATGCGCACTTTCAACTGTTTGTGCCATTTTTCAACTCCCAATAAATGCTTCAGAAGTTTTCAGCAAACCCAACATCAAGCATTCTGACATGCTGTGTCGGTTCAAAAAGTTCCCCCGTGAGACGCGGTTTTCATTTCACGTGCATCCGTGTTCATTTTCTGATGTGTGCGCAAAATATTTCAAAAACGTGAATTGCAAACATACCTCGGCCGGTCCTGGTTCTGCGCAGTGAGGCGGTGTTTTCGTTGAGCTCGGGTATCTGCGCGAGTTGTGCTCCAGCGCCGCCTCCCATCGCGGCGTAACCCGAGCGCTTCCCTCCGCCGCCCGCCTGAGTCGCCGGGTCGCCCTGATAAACATCTGCATAGTTCCCGGAGAACCCTGACTGGTGCTGACTTTGACCAGCGTTGCAGGGATGCACACCTGCGTAGTGGACTTGGATATTGTTGTTTCCCTGAGATATGGCCTCCGCTTTGGTTTGGTAGATGTTTGAGTGTTGGGAGTTGGGTTGATGTTGGGCGCTGACGGAACTCTTCTGATTCGTGTTCGCGTACACGTCGCTGTAGTTTGGGTTGCTGTGGACGCTGCTGTTGTCATCACTGTGGGTGTCGCTGTGGTAACCGACAACTCGGTTGGCGAAATTGGCGTACACATTGTCGAGCGTTGGGTTCTTGATGACAGCGGCATTGCCGCCACTAAGGGCAAGGGCGTGAGCACTGTTCTCCAGTCCACTGTGGTACGATGTGGGTACGGTGCTTCGGGAATCTAATGTGATGGTTTGCGAGCGCGCGGTGCGAGGTCGACTCTGACGAGCGTGGCGCCCATAGTTCTCGATCCCACGGGTCATTTCCGGCTCGAGTGGCGTCGCACGAGCTTCACCGTACACGTTTGCAGCGCACATGAATGGTTGCTGCGGCAACTGGTCGTGGGAGCGACTGACCGTCCGCCCCCCTCTTGTTGCTTTCCCAGATGCGATCTGGTCGTAGGACATGCTGTAGCCGGACGCAGCGGCGCTCCGGTGCAGGGGGCGCGGCACCTGATTCCCGTTCACGTGCACGTCACAGTTCTGCGCGAACACGTCATCCTCGCGGCTGAAGCTCGAGTGACGAGATCCAGACGCGTGAGATTCGTTCAAACCCGGCTCGTCGCTCTCTCGCCGAGGTAGCTGCATGTCCAACAACGCCTGGCCTCGATCATTCCTATCTTCTCCAGCCTTTGATGCACTTTTGGCACCTTTCTTGAACTTGATCTTTAATCCTTTATCTTTTTCTTCTTTTTTCTCACTGGGGTCTTTCTTCTTGAGCTTGCCTCGCATAAACAGAAGTTTGGACGACGATTTTGGTTTTTCTTTGCTTTCTTGAAATCCCGAACTGTGGAGTTGGGCATCATCCCTCTCGTAAGGATCCGCAGATTTTGAACGGCCATGTTTCCCTCCATTCTTCGCCGTATCTTGAAGAGCTGATTTGCCCAGAGATTCCGTGCTGGACTTTGCATCGAGAAAATCAGCAGTTCTGGATCTGGCATGTTTCCGCTGTGCACTGGGGCTACCGACGCCTCGTTGGTAGCCGATAGCGAACCTCGGGGGTGTGGAGCCCTGGCCGTGATGAATCGCGCCGTTCTGCACGTTGTACACGACGTACTCGCCGCGCCCGCCGGAATCCGCTCGGCTTCGCTCCGACTGGAAATCGCTCACCACTGGAGCCATCGTGCGTTCCTTCCTGTACACATTGATATTCTGGTAAATTTGAAAGTTCGAATTGGTCACGTTGTTCCGGTCGACTGGTCTCTCCTCTTGCCTCACTTCGGTTTCCTTCTTGTACATGTTGACATAATTATCCTTTGACCTGTTTAGACTGGATATTCTGCTGTTGTTGTTCGAAGGTGACCACTTGTTTACCACTCCAATTGTGTAACCATCGGCTTGCGCATGAGCGATGCTTTTGACTACGGGATTGGGCCCTTTCAATTGCGACATTGCCTCGATGGAACTGTCGGCTGAACTGCTCTGTGGGGACGGACCTGTATCCTTTTTGTTATTGTATGCGGTCGAATGTTCTATTGTTTTAGTCGCTCCATTGGTCTCTGATACTCCGCCTTCTGCTCCTCCTCCTCCTGCCTTGGCTCTGTTGCTAGGTGACAAGACGTGTTCATCTCGAGCTGATTTTTTGGTTGGTTTCCCAGGCAACAATCTGGACAATTTACTCGGAGACGAAGGCGGCTGCAACTTGGATCTGGCAGGCGACTTCTGCAGAAGAGATGGTAAATCATGTTGGCAAAAGGAGCCCATTTATGGTTTTCGTTGCAACACTAAATCCATAAAATCAATTACTCTGCAAAGATCATCGAGCTGCGGCCGCTAGTCAGAATGCGACGCCGCCATTCGGGATGGTTTCTTGAAACCAAAGTTGTCCGAAGGTGTAAAAGGGCCGCAAAAGAAGTCGAACTGCATGACCGCAAGTGTGATTCCCCAACTTCTTTCTGAAGATCCTCCCCAGAGCGCTGGAGGTTCCAGAATTGTGTCTATGGCCGAAACGGCCAAACCGTGGAGAAAGAATGTGTTTTTTTCAGCGAAGCAGATGCGCACTGAATTTCTTCCCAAAAAGTGTGGCGACGAGAAGGGGTGCGTACGTACACAAATTGACATCTCTTTCACACGACAGCATCAAAGTTTTGTCCACGATAAAATACGTTTCGCCCTACAACATCAGTTGTTGCCAGCACGAGTGCAACAACATTTATTTTCCTTGAGTAAAATCTGCTACTCCGAAAAAATTGACTGAATAAAGCTGTCACAGGTACTTGTAACGAACGAAGATGTTGCTTACCTCTCTGCAATGCTGTGTTTGATTTTATGCCATCAAGTCAGACGTTGCTTTGTTTTCATTTGCTTGTTGAAAAGCAAACGCGAAACTTTGTTGTTGCCTGAAGCCCGACGCGCAGGAAAGGTTACGACGCACGTGGGAACAGGGCTTCATTTTCACCTTTTCAACGGGAAATGGCCAGTCGGCGCTCAACATCTGGCCTGAGGGTGTGGCATACTCTGGGGTGTCAGAAAAGACAGGCTTCGAGTCCCGTTGTACGTGCACATTTCACACATTTTCTCGAGCTCACAAGTTGAAGATGGTGGGTGGTCGGAGTTGCTTTTTTTCTGTGCTGTCTAACGGGATTGACAGAAAAAAGATTGAAGTGCAACCATGCACTTCCAGGTCTCTGCGTTCTTTCCTTGTTTTGAAGCTTCGTTGCACACCCAACTTTCTAAAGCTCATCTCAACTTTTGACATGAACCCCCACAGGGAACCTAATTATCTCTGAACATGCGATGCTGCTGCTCCACCTGTTTGCAAATGGCCACAGAACTGGGCACACGGTGTCGGCCCACACTTGCGAAGAGACAAACACTGGAAAGTCTTCAAGGAGCGCAGCCAGGGCCTTTTGGGTCCCTCGCACCATGCACACTGGGGAACTTCCCTGACCAAAATCTGCCCCTCAGTGGATTTCCAATGGGAGAAGTATATGCATTAATCGTCAGAAAGTGTTTCAGAAACATTTGCTTGTCAAGCATGTGAATCATGCCCCTGGGGACCACATCCTGCAATCGAGGGAAGGCTTGTCAGGGTCAGTGGATGAGGGCGAGTAAACTCCTGAGCAATATTCGAGCCGTGATTCCGCGTGCACTCCGCACACTTCCTCTGCTAAAACCACAAGAGTTATCGTGGCGCTTGAAAGCACGAATTGTTTCAACTGATGAACTCGTCTCTTTATCTTTACACAAAAATGCCTTTCCCTAATTGGCCCAAAGTAAATGGGCTCATGGCCATTTGTTTACCAACAAAGTAATTGAGCCAAGCACCTGCAGCTGGAAGCGGTCAGTGATCGCGTTGACTCTTTCCGCACAGCCCCAAAATCTTTTAAATCTATCCAAATCAAGGTTGCACTTGACCTGCTACAACCTTGCACATTTTATCCTGTTGTCGACAAATTCAATTTGCGTGTTTGTTTCCAGTGTACTTGCAAGTTGTGAGCATCGGTACAACTGACAAGAACAGAGACCTTCAGCTCTTCTCCGTTTTGTCTTTCGCATGGGGTCTTGCTGCCCACGCAATTGCACGAGAATGTAACGAACTGAATGACCTCAATTATAATCCAGTGGACAATTGCATGCCATGTGTAATGTGCAAAGGACGACAATGCAGCATTAATTCCAGTTTGACGTTGTGAAGCCAAAATCAAAAACTTACCGGAACTTGCACTGATGCATTTCGGGCCACCTTCTCTGTTGCCTTCGCCGCAACCTGCATCTCCACCACCTCCACCTTGTTGTTGGCACTCCACTTTTTTTCCTTGGGTTGACAGCTGCCCAGCTCCGCCGCTGGTTTGTTTCTGAGTCCAGCGGACGGACTGCGGAGACGGCTGACAGGCGCGTGGCTCGCTGCTGGGGACGGGGGTTTGTGTGTGGGTGTGGCTGCGCCGCCGCTGCTGCTGCTGTGCGTCGCATTACTCACCCCATCATTAACCCCGGCCCGTCCACCCTCGCCACTCACCCCTGCAACATCACGCAACCCCAGCTGAGATCGTCCGTGCATCGGGCACAATATCTGCGCAATGTTGCCAAGTGCAAATTTTGTTTTCGAATGTGCGCAACCAACATCCTGCAGGGAATTGCTTCTTTGTTACTGTTCTGAAAACATTGGAGCGCACAAGAATTTCCTGTCTGCGACTTTCAAACAAGGCACTCCGGACAACAGAAATCAAGTTTTCCCGTGCACAAAGATAAAGACAGAGAAACAGATTCAATGTACATTTTTCGGTCTTACCTTGTGTTGTTTCAGACAGGGCCGTGGTGCAAGTGCTCCTGAACTTGAGGACCCTGGTTGGGGTCGGGAGTCCTGATGTCTTCATCATTGCTGCTCACTAACCGTCACATGCAAGAGAACAACACGTGCAGAAGGTCGAAGTACTCGAATATGCTTGTGACAATCACAAACTCAAATAGCTTTTTACACTTTTCAACTTTCAACTTTCTCAATCTCAAAAATCTCTCCTGTACGCCGCAACGCAACACTGCATCGAATCTTCACGCAACTCAGTTCTACTGAGCACAAGATGGCTCAAGTTGTACGAATTGTGTTTGATAAACAAGAGTTACTGAGCGTGAGATGTGGATTTTGACAGAGCGATGTGTGTTCATAGCGCACGATGCTTGCCGCAGGTGGTTCTGACACCTTGCCTTCATCCAACATTTCAACACACCTCAAAAATCTCTGACCTTCACTCTCTCCCAGCTCATTAGAAAGAGAGGAAAATCTTAAGTGCTCACTGCAAAGTGCATGTGAGCCAGTTTGACACCCTTTCACTTGATCCTCCTGGTTTCTTTCGCATCACGAAGACTCGCACCACCGAAATTCTCAGCTGCAAAGCATGAGGCAGTCAGCAAGGAGTTGTGAGTTTTCCTCTCGCTGAAACTTTTTGCACGACTTCGAAACCTAGAGTGGTCATCCAAGAACTGCATGTTTCTGTGCTGCAACTTCCCAGTCAGGGCCGCAATAGTATACTGTTGTATGTGCATACGGGCGCTCGACCACGCA
>JAAUXT010068910.1_pt1 | contig 17398 bp, 20 predicted proteins | sample 7278171 | NCBI WGS metagenome assembly JAAUXT01 (sample SAMN14350112, study PRJNA611818) | marine sediment metagenome | isolation source: surface marine sediment (1.8m) | place: French Polynesia: Moorea | collected 2018-08
ATATATTTAGATGTTATTGAGGTTCTTGGGGCTTTTCAGGGTGAGGTCAAAATTTTTTTTCCAGGTTTTGCAATATTTTTCCAGGTTTTTACCCCCAAACCCCCTGTTTTTCCAGGTTTTCCAGGTATGGACCTATTTTTCCAGGTTTTCCAGGTTTTCCAGGTGCGGTGGGAACCCTGAAGTACACCAATGCCACAATTTGTAATCGCAAGAATTCAGACGTTCACATCGGAGTGAATGTCTTCAAACTGTGAAGGGATTCACCTCTAAAGGAACTAAAGAAAACATGAGACAAGGTACTTGTCGAACGAAGGGCACAACATGGCAAATTGAGATGTTTCATTTTTGGGAATCAAACCGAAAAAAGAAACAGTTCACTTGATGAAAGAAAGTCATCAGTGTTGATTGGGATGGGCATCCCGAACAAGTTTTCAAGTTTGCAATGTGTTTCTTCCCGTTACTTTCTTGCTCTCAAAATGGCCTCACTGACCTAATGATTTGGATACCCTGAGTGGAAAAAATGCGATTTTCTCGTCGTGTTTGATTCCAGAACAATTCGGAAAGAGACCTGACTGCACATGCTAGGACGAGACCCGGGCGCACAAGTTGTTCGCATGCATGTTCGGAACATGAAACTGTCAAACACTAGCTGAAGGGCAAGTGCATTTCAGGAACTCAAACAAGCTGGCATCTGTGAATCTTGAAAATCAGTGCAAAATCTTTTCTTTGCTTTCCGCGAGTGGGAGCAATTGTCCCAAACACAAAGTTTCAATATTTACAGAGAGAACGAAGCTATTTACAATTGATAACCAATGGCGGTTCATTCCATTTGTACAATTTAGAGATCACGAATCTTATGTCAATTAAATAATTCATTCACTGCAGATTTCAAATAAATACAGACAATATGTCGGCGAACAAATAGTAATCGGTGAACCCTCAGTGTTGAAAACTCCGATTTCCCTCATAGCAATTTGACACATCAACTGATTCTTGACATCACAGAATTTTAACTGATCGACTATGGCACCAAGTGTTCGTTCTTCCCATGTTGGTGAACCTCGGTTTCTGACACGTTTCACTCTTGCAACGTTTCGGACGTTGGTTTCATGCAAAGTTTCCCTTGGAAAAGAAAGTGTTTTTCGTGACCGTGTGGGCGAAGTCAGCCACACCTTGCTCCAGTGTTGCTATGATACGATTCAGAATGGCCATTGGGTCAGCAAGTAGCAAGCGTATTCTTTTTGCACAAGCGTTGATCTTAATACTGTGAAATGTACATGTTACAATGGAATGTCCGTGTTTCCTAATGAAAATTTGAACACCTGGGACATCCATGAAACGAACCTGACAAAGTAACGTGGAGCGAAGTTCAAAACTACGGCCACAACAGACCACACCAATCCAGAAAGAACACCTCCACAAACACACAAACGGACATTTTGAATTGGGGATTCTGTGGAATAGCTTGACTCAGAAAAAGCCTTTGTCACAACGAAGGTTCAAAAACCTGTCCTAGAGTGAGTAGTGAACATGTAGTTTTACAGTTGTAACCACCGCCAAGTTACACCACAATCATGAGGCTAACTTTTTATCACAACTACATATGGCTAAATATGTTCGCAACGTTATCAACGTGTAATGTGCACCAATTTTAGCACTTCAAACAACACTCCAAATGACCAAGTGCCACATCGACCACACCCTACCCTCTGCAGACAACAGCTTCAAACATCGAATCCACCAAATCCATCGAGCAGTTTTCAACACCATCTTGGTTCAGCCTTTTTCTTGCCTGAAGTTTCTCGAACCAGATTCACAACGGTATTTTGGTAAGTAGATCAATTAAGCACGGTTGCAATGTACAATATCAGCTGAACATTTGCCTGATGCCGCTGCGACAGGATCACGCCAAACCAACACCTTCTCTGTCTGATTTTACTCGCCAACACCCGGGCTTTCCACTCTTGCCACACCAAAGAGAAGTCAATGTGGACTTGGCCATGTTCTAAATTATGTAAAATACTAACAAGATTAATGTAGTTTTAAACTAAGTATTAACAACTGCACACACACACAGACCCAGGTAAAACAATGTAGCTTGGAAAGCTGATTTTAACAACACGTACACTACATGATGATCGATTAAATTGAAGGCACAACCCATAAAGAGTACTTTGAAATTACACAGTATGCTAAATATACATACAGTTTCTCACTAAAGTTGATCATGGGCATTCAGCAACATTAATTAATTAATGTACCACAAAGCTGTAACATTTCGAACCCTTCAAATTGACTAATAGGGATCCTACACCTTCACCTCACACACACACTCCAACAAGATCGTGATACAAAACCACTCAATTTTAAAAACATACGCAAGGAAAAATGCCATGCTAGATAAAAGCTACTGGACAAAATACTCAGCATTGAAACACCTGATTTCATACAAAGCTAGGTTGTACTAACACAGTGAAAATTTCAAGTACGAATTATAAAATACAGCTGTTTGTTGCAGACACAAATTGTCTTCACTCCGCAGACAAAACTGATTCTACCAAAAAACACCTACGCTACAACTTTTGAGCATCACGAATTTGATCCGACTTTGTCATATTACCTCATTCGGAAAGTTCAGGACATTGTGCTCCGCATGTCTGAAGTACTTCTGACATCACAATTAGAACGTGCAGCTGTTTCGCGGACTCGAAGCTTCACAGCAAATAAATTGAGACGGACCACCACAAGCAAAGTGGTCTTGTTGCGCGTCCCAGTTGTGAGAAAATACGCATCAAAAGCCGGTTGCGGACCAGTTGGCCCTTTCTTCCCCAGCTTTCTTTTTTGTCAACTGCCGTAATATTGGCAGAACTGTGACTCGTCAGAAAAGAAACGTGGAACGCAAAGTTCCACAATGTTTTCAATTCGTACCACACTGTGAGCCTTAACAAGAGAGTAACACCTGTGCCCCGCTGGATAAAAGTGCAGAATACGGACTGCAAGTATAGCATGAAATCACGGAAAGTACAAGCTATTTGCGTTAAAACACCTCTACCAATTAGGAGGCTAGAAAATACTCTGTTTTGGCCAATCAACAATCAGTATTGCTTCTCGTCATAACAGTGGCAGCCGCACGCTGCGTGATACCGTGGCTTCCCCGTCTTGTCGACTCACTCGATATCACGCCTCAGAAGTACCCTATAGTTACGCGTGCCCGTCCACGACAGAATAGCGTGCCCGTTGCAGCCTTACATCTAGAGGAACGGTGCACCGCTTCTACTTGACTGCCATCACCACGGAAGTGAGTGCCCGTCATTCCCCGGCGAACGTCTGGTAGAGATATTGATATTGCCTTGTTTTGGTCGGGCTCAAAGGGTAGGCTGTGTAGACGCCGCCACTGGGCGAGTTGACGTAGGCAGGAGCCGCTATCTGTGGAGGCAGAGGTGCCGGATACGTCCCTGGATGCAAGCTCGTCGACGACAGAACAGGATGTAAGTGGGCTGGCAAGGGGTGTGCCGTGTAGTGCATGTGTCGGGGGCTCTGGTGCGCGGGCGGGGGCGCGGCCGTGGCCGCTGTTGGAGAGAAAGGGCCGAACTGCGCCGCTCCCGGCGGCAACACGTGCGCCGCCGCCGCCGCTGCCTGAGAGTGCGCCGGCACCAGGTACTTCGGACTTGAGCGCCGTCGGTATTCTCTGAAAGCAAACGTGCAAAGTAAGCATGACGTGTGACCTTTGATCACTTCTCTTCTGTGTGTAGAAAACTCAAGTCGAGGCAATTTCCAAAGAATCAAGTGTTGATTGGGAGTTGCAAACAACTCTGAACGTGACCAGACCGTCGTTGACTTATCTTGGTTCAAAGCCTGAACTGTGTCTCTTAACCTCAAGTGTTCTTATCTCTGGTCCGATCAGGAACAGACTCCGTTTTACGACAGTTGTTTTTGTCATGTTGTCAGGGCGTTATCAAGTCGAGGAGAGCAAACCTGTGGAGCTCTGCGGGCAGGTTGTTGTTGATGAGCACTGGCTGCCCGGTCTGCAGCGCTAGCGACGGGACGGTGGGCGAATGCTGCGTGCTGGCGGCCACCGACACGTGTCGCTGCGGCGGACCCAGGTTGAGGGCGGCGGGCCGCTGCCCCTTGCCGTGCAACCCGCCGCTGTGCCCGCTGCCACTACTGTTGCTCAGCGTGCCGTTCGCGTGCATCTGCGCCCGCAACAAGAGGGCGTTCTGCGTCAGGTTATTGTTGCTGTTGTTGTTGCTCGCGCTGTGGCGATGATGCGAACCTTGTCGCGGCTTGTGGTGACACGATCGATGACCTGCACTCGGGGACAGTTGCATCATCTTGATGTTGTTTCCGAACTGTTGCTGAGTCTGTTGCGTTGTATCCACCAGAAGTGGCTGGAATTTGACGTCCGCCTGGTGCTGCTGCTGTTGCGGCTGCTGCGGACTCCTGCCTCTCTGCTGTTGAGCGGCGCCATTTCCCTGGGCCACGTACCTGTGCGCAGAGTTCGCCTCGCTCCTGTACACCGCTTGCAACTCAGACTTTGGAATGCTTGTCATGGGTTGAGCGCTTTCCGCCTTGTACGACACTTCCTGGGACGGCAGATCGATGCGCACCTTGGGCAGCGTATCACTGATGAGGTCGGGGGGCGGCGTTCTCGTGTTGTTGTTGCCACTGTTGTTGCTGTGGTAACGCCCGTTGTTGTTGCTGTGAGGTTGCTGCACCGCCATTCCTGAGGAGGGGGAGCCTGTCACGTGACTAGAGTCGGCGTGGGGAGGGGGCAGTATGGCGGGGTGGGACGGGCCTCTATGTTCATCCTTGATTGGCACAAAACTCATTTTCTGTCCGTTGGCACTCGTCCTGTGCGCATCGGGGTCGGACACCGGGCTGTCGGCTACTGTCACACAGCTGATCACATTCTTGCGTCCCCGAGCTGGGGAACCTGTCCAACAGAATCAAGACAAGTCACTGAAACAACCATCACTACAAAATACCGTGAAAACATTGCAAAGAACTTGGGGCTTTCGTTTTCATTCCTCCACCAGATGCAGCTGGTGTGGTGTCGTACCTTTGGCAGAACTGACTCTCATGTTGTCGTCGGAATCAGGACTCGTCGACACGACGCTGCTGCTGCTGCTCAGCGAACACGACTGCGTCATGCTGCTGTTGTTCTGACACGCAGTGCAGTCCGCTTTACACCTGCACAAAGGAAGTCACATGACGCACGTTCCTTCAGCAATCACACACAATGGTTCTGTGAGAAAGAGAATGATGGGAGACGCACCCCTTGGGGCTGCAGTAGCCCTTGTCTTCGTCCTCGCTGTCCGACGAGATGGTGATGACGCTGACGGCGGGGCTCGGCGTCGGTGTGTCCGCGATCACGATCGTCTGCCGCGTCTCGCCCGGCGGCCGTGTCGCGGGGGCGACGCTGTTGTTGTTGTTGGCGGCGCCGCTCCAGTCGTGCTGCCGCTGCTGTTGTTGTTGTCCGGCTCCAGCGGCGTTCTGCGTGTGCGGAGGCGTGTTTTCCTTCACTCGCTTCTTGACGGGAGAAAGGTGACTGGTTGCTTCCTTGTGGCACCTACTAAACAATACACGTGATCCTTCAACATCGGCAAGTTGTCACGAAAACGCGCAATTGTGACGTGGCAGCAACAGTGCAGAAAGCAACTCACACACAATACAACTTGTGCCCTTCATTGCACCGTGGCGTGCAAATGTTTCAAAACATAAAATGGAAGGTAGAGAGAACGCTTTCAATTTGCAGGAGAAAGTTTGGTGACTTCTTTTCAAACTCGAATTCTTCAGGCTGACTTGTCGTCATGCGAAACAGTCCCTTCAGTTCAGGAAAACATGTACATTTCGTGAACACGAGAGGTCTTTGCACGACTGTTGGGTTCGATCTGCTTACTTTTGTTTGTTGCTGTGTCGCTTGCTTCCTTGCGATGATGAAGGCGGATGGTTGCTTTGACGCGTGGCCAGCATCACTTGAGGCGCCAAACCAACACTCCAGGGCTGTGTTGTCGAAGTCTGAAAGAATCGACCACAGATTTGCAACTGATTGGTCGTTCTTCTCATGACTCTGGCAGGAGACACGGGTTGCGCCCCGCATCAAACGCAAACCGCACAGTGCCAACTCACCATTGGAATAATCGAAGAGCCCTGGTCGAAATTGTCCACTACGAGAGGCCTGCGCCACGAGTCGGCCATGCCCTGTGTCGTCAGGGTTTCCGTGGCAACTATCGGCTGCTGTACGGGTCGCTGTGACGTCACGTTTGGCAGCTGCGTCCACGATGGCACTAGAACCTGCCGCTGTGACGGCCACGACGTGATGGGCCCGTTCTGCAGAGCAAGAGAGGTTGCCTCGTCAATTAAACTTGCCTGTTTTCCCTCAGTTCACGCGTTTGGTGGATCAGAGAAGAGCAACTCACGGTGACTAGCATCTGGCGGCCGTTCTGCTCCATGACGGAGACGGGCACGAACTGCTGCGCCGGCACCTGCTGCTGCGCGATCAGCTGCGGTTGCAGCTGCAGCGCCTGCGGCGGCTGCGTCACCATGGGCACCGCGTTGTCCACCCGCAACGAGTAGTGCTTGGACGGTGAGGGCAAGCCTGCATGCACAAAACCAGCGAACAGTTTCAGAATGAACGTCAAAAGATTCAGAACTTTCATATGACCACAAAGGAGTTGGTTGCGTTCTGGAATTCGTGCATCTTAAAATTTTTGTCCTTCTGCACTTTGTGTCCCCAATTGCTGCTTCTGTTCACCAGCAGGGGTGGCACGATACAATGTTGCGCTGTTACTTTTCACTGCTATGGTCGATGATATCACTTGCTGCGCTCCTGACCGCACCAATGCTTCACTTTCTTCTTGAAAAGTCCATTCAATTCACACACGCAGTACAACACTGATGCCACTGGTCCACGAGTTACAGGTTATTAGACAGTTGCTTACATCGAGAACGTGTTACATGTCTCCTTCTCCACATACTTACCTGCCATTCCCACATTACACCAGTACACGACTCAATCTTCAGAGCACTTGACCACCTCTACTTTCAATTCAGAGCTCGTTGATTTTTTTGAATCTTTCCAAACAAGGGTCAAGTCAACTGCCTGAAGATTTGTCGCACCCCAAACGTGCAATGTCCTCCAATGCGACGGCAAAAGACTGTTCGTCCAATGTCAATCGTGAACTGAACATTCTCAATGTTTTCGTTTTCAGTTTGGTGCAAAAATGACAAGTTCTTGACGTCGCACAAAAAGACAAAGCGTTTTGATAAGACTGCAATACTCAGAGCCCACTTTGTCCTTGGCGATTCTCTTGGTCAACAAACATGTTGTTCATGCGAAACGAACTCTTGCACAGAACAGCGGGACACTTACTTCTATCACAAACATATGAGGACGCCGCAATGACGGAATAGCACAAAAATCTTGCCCAAATGTACATCATGCTGTGACAGAAACAACGAGCACTCGAAATTTGCAAAAGGTTCTTCTAATCTAGCGAAAATGGACATGAATCGAAACTGAACAGGCGAACAAATGAAGTGACACCGCATTTGGTGAAACGAAGTGAAGACCAGTGAAACGACCATGTGAATCGCCCAACAAGAAAGCGAGCTCTGAGCAGCACTGCTTCGCATTCCCGTGACCGGCAACAGTCAGCGTTTGCCAGTTGCCGGTCCGGGAAGGAGAATGAAAAGAGCCAGCGTAAATAGCTGGAACCTCCCGCTGTTTACCTTGGAGACTGTGACGGGGGAGAACTAGGGAAGCGGACATACACAGAGACTGCTGAAACGGGTCGGGCGCGGCCCGCGTGGCGGCAGCCGCCACGGCGGCGAACTGCGCATTGTTGCGTTGCGCCGCCTGCGTCAGAGTCTGTGTGAGCGAACGGTTCTGGTACGGCACGTAGGCGCCCGACTGCAGCTGCGGCTGGATGTACGACAACTCCGAGGCAGCCGCGGGTTGCGTGCTCGCTAACAACCCCGTTGGCATCTGCAAAGACAAATGAACTGCCGTTTTAATTGTGCGTCCACACACCAGCAGTTTCCCTGAGTAATGGTGGAACAATTGCAGAGTGCACACCAATTGTCAGTGATTATGCCTGAAATGCGACGCATCGAGTTGTCCCGCTGGTTTTCGTCCAAACTGCTCCCTCCGATTACTATTCGTACATAAAATGCGATGTATGAAGAAACAAGGCGCAATGGGTGAATTCGTACATTTCAGATGAGCAAAATGAAGTGAGTGCAATGTGGCGTGCAACTTTCTACGCGCAAAGCAATAGTCGCGCACCAGGCAAAAACAAGCTGCCCTTGAAGCAGGTAGACTTGCAAAACGAAGCGGACAACAAAACAACTGACCACCAAAACAAGTCCAACCAATTTCAAACTGAATCTAATTTTGCAAAAAAAATGTTACACGTTTGTTAGAATGCTGCTCTTGGGAGCATGGTTGTTTGAATTACAGACCGCAGATTTGGTAGTCATTTGGCACAAACATAAAGTGGACCCCTATGCGTTTGTCAGGAAGCAATTATTACAGAAAGGCAAAGTAAAATTGCAATGAGGGAAAATATCAGCGTTATTGTACAAAATCAAAACAAGCCTGCAGTGCAACATGTCAGTTTCCAGGAAGGGGTCCAACATGTGTGTTGCTTCGCCTCGATGCAGCTGGATTGTTAGAAGAGGACGCAGGTCACGGGCTCGGGGGCTGCAGATTGTTGCATGCCTTGGGCCAGCAGCGGGGAATCCAGCTACAGAAGCGGTGCGAGCCTTACCTGTGTCAGCAGCGAGTTGAGGTGGTTGTTGTAGACGACAGTCACACTGCCACTGGTAGGCTCATTACCAGCCCCAGGGCCTGCGGAAACCACGCCCATCTGGACGATGAGAAAACATTTCCCCGACTTAATAGGCTAGCAGCGCCACAACATTCACCCGGCTTCTCACCTCCTCTCCTCGCCTCCTCCGCTCGTTCACGCCACAGAGTCACTCCGGCTGGGGAACTGCGGGCGCGCCCTCTTCCCTGCACGGAAAACCTGCCCGGGTTTCCTTCCACACACAACTACGATGTGTCACCACGAAGAGGGCATGCCCATTCCCCGATTCGTTTCATTTGCGTCACAAAGTGGTCAAAATTTGGTTCCTCAAATTTTCAGTTCAAGCCAAATTGAAAATTCAAGACCAGTTATGCAAATGAAACAGAATTTGATCTGAAGTTCCCAGGCTCACAAACATCCATACACCACCAAGAAATACAACTGCACGTACGATATGCATGGGATTAAATAATATATCACTAAGAATTTAAAATCAAACAACCCGGAGTGTTGATAAGCAGACTGATGCTTGCATAATTACACGATACAAACAGAGAAGGGAGTGATTCCTCCAACATGCAGCTTGCAGTCCTTTTTGCGTGCAGCTGCGTGACTTTTGCATTGTGATTTTTGGCTCCAAACGCTACGGAAACGAACAAACTCCATCTGGAAAATGCAGAAAACTGATTTCCCGTTTGGGGAGTTTGGAGCGTTTGTTGATAGCCAGACGCAAGACTTCAGGAGTGTGAAAGTGGGAGAAAGCGTGAACATTTCATGAGATGTGAACTAAATACGAAAGTGAAGAACCTGCTTCACTAAAACTGGCACAAGCATTGCACAATATCTTCAAGTGACTCATCTACCAACTGAACCCTTGAAGTTGTGTGGCAACGAAGGCTGCGCACGATGTCAGTCGTGAAAGACGACTTCGCGCACAAAACTGAGTTCAGCTGAAGATACTGCTCCAGTAGACTGCTGTCACGAAAGACTTCAGAAGGAGACAGAGGGAATCACTTGAAAACTGAAAGCAAACTGTGTTGTTCAGGATCCACTGCATCTGGCTCCTCCTCTCCTCCATCCTGTTGGCAACGCGCACTCAGCTCGTTGTCTCTTCAAGATACCAACCTGACTCGTGAGCGAGTTGAGGTGGTTGTTGAACGTCAGGGTAATGTTGCCAGCCGCTGTGGATGACGGCAGAAAGTTGACCATGTTCTGTTGGTTCAAGTTGTCGTAGATGTTTGCTTTTGGCCGCCGGCAGATCTCCATCGCCTGCACGACCTGCTTCACTCTGTGAAATAAACGTTGACGTTTTCTTTTCCGTACATGTACATGAGCCATCAAGCACTTCTTGAACATGACAAGAGATTCAAAGAACACTTGGCGATGTAGTTCCACTGCCCAACCCAACAGTGAACAAGAAGCAGTGCTCAAGGCAACTGCAGTGCGAAGTCCCTTGCCAGCCGGTAATGTCATTGATTCTTCCTTGTCCTCCTTGCCCCACCCCCCTGCGGGGGGTCCAGCAGGGGAGGTTGGGGAGGGGGAGGGGGGTTGGGGGAGGGGATTGGGGGGAGGGGGAGGGGGGCCGGGGACATTTCATCCACCCTGCCATTTACTGCACTACCACATGGTGCTTCGCCCTGAAGGGACTTCGCACAACAATGATACTCACAGCGAGCTGTGGGCGTAGTCGACGAGGTGCGCCATCGTGATGAACGGGTGGTTGAGCGCCTCGCCCGGCGTGATGCGCCGCTCCTGGTCCAGCGTCAGCATGCGCTTGAGCAGGTCAATGAACTCGCGCCGGTCTACCTTCTCCGCCATCAGCTCGCTGCCCTCCAGATCCGTCGGCACGTTGATCTGCAACACATGATGTCGTGAGTCAATCGACATGCAATGCACAAAATATATGTACCAATCCGATATGGCAAGTATTTTGGGAAGAATTAGGGGACGTCAATATGTCTGTTTCGTGACGGCCTCGGCTGGGCCTGGCTGGGAAGGACAGCCTACATTCAGAAGAGCTTGCCGCGGCGTGCGTGGGACAACAGTTTGGGTGTGGCACAAGACCGACAAAAATATCATCCAAATCTAACCAAATATCATTCCGGCGTCAAAACGACCCGCTGTTTTCTTGGTTGTCTCGAAAACTTAGGGGATTGTTGGGGTGGGAGTCTTGAAGCACACGCTTTGCACGCAGCAACAGGAGAGTTGAGTTGGCCAACTTTGAAAATGAGACTTCTGGTGACACGATGTTGGGAGTCTGCCACGAAATGCCTTTCTGCATTTGCAAAATGTCACAATGAAAGAATAACCGGTACTTGAACATTGCTTGGTCAAGAGCAGGCAAATACGAGGGGCGTCCAAGAAGAACACTTTGCTAGTGTCAGTGCTGTTCCACAAATTTTGATCTCAGAACATTGCCAGTTGAACTGGAAAACAGATTTGAGCCACAATCCTTGTTGTGGTCACCAACAAGACCTTGGAGGCTCATTATTTTAGCAAGGGTTCTCAGTGCTATTGTGGGAATGCAGTGCAAAAGTTGGACAAACTTATTGAACTGCTTCTCATTCTTCATCAAAACACGAGCGCAAGTCACTTCTTTGACGCACTTCACAAACTTTTTGGCAGTGTTCAGTGCACCGGTAATTCTAGTCGTGTGTTGTGAAAAGTACGAAAAAGTGTCTTCACCTTCTGGCCTACCTGAGCCATGTCATCAAGGCAGTTGAAGATGTACTTGCGGGCTTCTTTTGATTTGATGTTGGTTTCCAGTTCGTGTTCTTCGGGTGTCTGAAAGAAACCGCAATTTGTGAAGGGTCTCAGCAGAATGTGGTTGCGTTATCTGAGGGTTAATAACTGTCAATCCCTGGGGAAAAATGTCTGTATCCATTTGTACTGAGCTTCCAATTTCCCCAAGCCGCTGAAGGTACGAGATGCTGCAGGATTATGGAAGTCGGGTTGTGCGCAAACAGGAAAATCGTCACGTTGGAAAACAAAAGAGCTCGTTTTGGCTTTGTCTGAACAAACCAAAGAAACACCACGACTACGTGAAGAACGTCTTGTTTACGACTGGACGATTCGGGGACACACACACACACACACACACTCACTTTGAGTCGCCAGAAGTTGTAGTTCACATCTGTGTTTTCTCGCGTGAAGAAGCGCGGCGTCTTGGTGGCGTTACTGAGCATGCGCTCTGACGGCAGCCCCTGCGTCTGCGAGATGTAGCGGATCTGGTCGTACTCGGACGAGCCCGGGTAGAGTGGCCAGCCGAGGAAGAGCTCGGCGATCACACAGCCCAGCGACCACATGTCGATCGCTTCGCAGAACGGCAGACCCAACAGGATCTCTGGTGCCCTGAAACAACAAGAAGCAAATTTTTAGCGAACGCTGGGACATGACTGGTGTGAAAATCTCACGAGTGTGGTACTGTTCACTTCTGCTAAATTTCGCTTATTTCTGACCTGTCAGGTCGTCATCTGACCAGTTCGGCCCTTGGCAAGCCCACCTTGTGAACCAGACTCCATGTGGTGAGTCGATAATTCATAAAGATGATATGACACGGCAATCTGTTGCTCATTACTTGCGCGTGTGTTGTGTCACAATCGCTAAATTCTACAGAGCAATTCTTGTCACAAATACACGCAACTCTCGATGTCGTTTCAAATTTGTTTGGCTTTTGGAATCTTGTGTGATGTGGCAGTGAAGCAAACTTTATTTTGTGACTGAACTTGGATTGTGTAACTGGACAAAACTTCTTTGGTCTGACATTGGAGTCTGCAATTTCTTTCACCACGACGTGATGTATGAAAGAACCTTTTTTTTTCAGGTGAAACAAGTCTTTTTCTCAGGTGAAACAAGTCAGGCGCGAACTTTTCGTTTGTGTGGCTACGAACTTGAACAGGGACCAAATACGGTTGGTATCCTAGCAACCACCGTCAGGGTGGTAGATTCAGGTACAACGCACACAACGTCGATTCACCATCACGCGAGGACCGCACCAGCTGGTGGGCCTGTCGCCTTCCAGCCAATTTGTGACCAGGCTTCATTTAAAACATTGGCATAAATGATTGTTCCCTTCCAGTAAAACATTGTGTTCAACCGATTAGGCTTGAACAAGTGAGAATTCAACTTGGGATCGTGATACCAGGCCCGAGAATTTCGGTTCTCAAAGACAGCCAAGTCATGACCGTTTTGAGCCACAAACGATCAACACAACACGCACAGGACACACACTCTTCTTGGCCCACACTCCCCGACCGTTGACACCTGCGCGTTGAGCCCACTTAAATTCGGTTTCGCAGCAACATCTCAACGGGGCCAGAATATCATTCCTATGAAAGCAGACACGAAGTGAAGCCTCGAGCAGCATGATGTAGCAGCATCACGAGGCATATCATGGGATATCATGTCCAGACATTCAACTCCACCGACTGCGCAAGCAGCCAGTCGCCAACATAAATTCTGCACAAAGGTCGAGTGAACAAAGGCAACGCCAAATCAAGCGGCTTTTTACAATGTTCACAACGTTTCACGCAGAAAAATCGCACCAAAGTTGTGTTGGACAATGAACTCTCTGCCTTTCTCTTAGAGTTTGCACCCAATGCACACCTTTTCACATTTCGCTCGTTCCCTGCAGCAGTCGCTGCAGCGGTCCCCAGAGTTCGTGCTGCCGACCCAACTTCATCGGGCTGATGACCATTTCCATCAAAGACTTTCGTCAAGAAAGCTGCGCGCGAAGCGTCCGCTCAACGGTTTGTCAAATCCACGACAGCTCTGAGGCCACCCCGCCCCCCATCTGCAGTCACCGTCATTGAATCACTGGTCAGTATTCGCACGCCAGAGTGACCCCTCAACTTCACGAGAGATCTGTGCGACCCGGATGCGCTCCAACTGCCAGCACAACCCAAATTTGAAACCAAACTTCTCCGTGGAGAGATTTTCTTTATATTTTCGGACTTGGCGTGTCAGTTGGATGGCTCCAGTTCGTCGGTACACACCGCTGCAGCGTACTCGTACTGAAGGCTAGACCGACGAGTTAAACACACAACCAGCTCACCTTTGCGTGCAAAACCATGAATATTCTTGATCCATTGCAACGAACTTGGAACAGTTTGATTGGGCAACACAGAAAACACGAAATTCCCTTCTTATCTGCCAAGCACGCGTGGTGTTCGCACTTATGACTTTCGTTCTGCAGACCTTTGGGACCCAAACGCGAGGGGCGAATCGAAAGCCTTGGTCTTCAGTACAAGCAAGATTCAGTTCAACCCGTTCCGTGCACTCAAACTTTTTGTTCAGGACAAAATCAAGGTTCCTGGAAATTAAAAGGCAAATGCTCCGGAGTCTCGCCCACAGGATTAACCATGGGGCAAACAATCGACAGTTTCAGTGCAAACTCATGTTTCTTTTTGAGGTCCAATCCAAAGGGAATGCAAGAAAACAGCTTGCAGCTCGGCATCTGGTTGGAGGCCAAAGCACTCCGCAGTCTGAGCTCAGCATTCTCCGAGAACGTTGTTTTCATCGGATAACTTCGTCATCGCCATCCATTGTTTTTGTTTTTCCAGCTTCGCCAGATTCACCGCTCCCAGTCGTATTTTACGTCTGTTTGCTTATCGATTCGGCTCAGCTTCTTGTTCTGTGTCGGTCCCAACCCAAAGGGAAATACGCAAACAGAGCTGGCCCCGGGGACGAGTGGTGCACTCCGGTCTAAGGTCTGTGAGGAATGTCTCCTGTTCGCTCATACCATGATCACCATGAATATTCCTTTCTCCATTAGGTTTGCATATGTTTCCAGGACAACGTGATCGAATCAACAATCAACAATGATGCGATTTCAGGCTCCCGCTTCTCTGGCATCGGCTGCCTTGGATCTCTCTGGAATTTCGTGGCGTTCTGCTTCACCTTTCGTTTCAGAGCATGAAAGCTCGTACAGTTCAACACAATTCACAAAGGCCCCCCCCCCACGGCCCATGTTCGTTCGCGGCAATTTACGTAAAGGTGGTTTCCATGGCACGGTTTGCAAACGAATAAAATGTGCCTTGTTTCCGCGTCAATCTACGTACAAAACGGGAAGAGTTTCTCGTAACACGTATTTGCACCTTCGGGTGTGAAAGAAAATCCATTAAGAAGCAGATAAGGCCCTCTGCTGGCAACACAAAATTCACGGCGGTATGCTAAGTGCCACTGGCACGAAGGAAAGCCAGCTAAACTCACCTTCTGCACCGAAGAGAGAACAGACACGTCCCTTCACCTGATGTCATTTTCCAACAAACCTGCAGTTCTTCTTCAGAAGGGAATGCTCACGCTCGTGACGCTGCTTCTTGGAAGCCAGATCCCGGATTCAACCGCCAAGTGTCGATTCGATAAGTGGCGTTCTGGACTGAACAGATCTTTTTTTCGTGTTCGTTGTTTTGTCAGAATTTGGTCAAATTCGGTGTTTGGTTTGCTGATAGGTATGTGATGGAGCTTACACTCAAATCTGAACGCTGGTTACGCTCGTACTTCCACGCAAAACAGAAAAGAACTGCCACATTTGTTCATCGTTGGCTCAGAGAATGACTGCAAACGTCTTGTTGCTAAAAGTCGTAAATTGAACCAATTTTGGAGAGGTGTGCAGGAGACTGGACCCGCAAGTTAAATGAGAGCACAATCGCATTGACACAGTTGTTTTGTTCTACTATTTCATCGAAATTGCAAGAAATTCTCCGAATTTTTTTGTGACGAAAGAACTCGGTTCGTTATCAACGGTCCCTGACCCACATCTTCGGCACCGCCGTCGCTGCAGCGATAGATCCATTGCGAGCAGCTTCAGGCTTCCAGTGACATTCACAAGTCATCTTGATCAAGAATCTGTCGGCCACCAGCACGTAAGCACCCAAGGTTTCTTGGAGCTCGACAGGCTCTCCAAGTGCGGACTGTAATCAGCGCAACGCTCATGGCACGGGGAGAGAACACCAGCAGAAAACACTCGCACTCCACACCTTTCACTGCGTTTTGCAATCTTGATCCAACACTGAATTGTTTCAAACCAAGGATGACCTGGTCTGAATTCTTGGTTTAATATTCTCCCTTGCGCACCGCACCGACGCGAAATGCGAAGACAAGAAGAAGAAATGGTTGCGTACGAGTATGGTTGCGTCCAAACAACAGCCTGGACTCCTTTTCCCAAAATGAGCCCACGAAGAAACAAGAAATACCAAGGCAATGAACACGGCGCCTTACGTACTCTGAGAGTGTGATGTCCGGGTGACGGACATCCGAAAGTCAATCGAGGGTAACACGTCAAACGTCCACGCACGACACCGTAGACGCACGTAGACAACTGCGCAAAACAGAAACCTGCCTGTTTACCCACGAAGCCGCCCGTTTCGTGGCAACAGCTGACAACTTCAAGGTGCACGACGGCGTCTGAACTGCAGTGGAATCTGAGCAGCTTGGTCTTCTGTCCAGGCAAAGTCAACAACATGGCGAGGTCAACAATAGACACCACCCGCCCACGGCGTGGAAGGACAACACAACGTGAGTGAACTTCACGTTGCCAACCTGATGTGTGAGTGTGTATGTGTGTGTGACAACACGAACAGTAGAACAGAAACAATCCGGGGATCATTGAATGTCGTTCGTTTTGACTTGGAGGGTCATTCCAGAAGCCGAAAATGACGCCACTCGTACGTGCTCCAGCACTAGCGCGCACCGAAAGACTGAACTGACTTTACACTCGAATGCTGTTGAAAACTCTTGGCACACAAAGAGTCCGAAAGTAACTTGCGCACAAAATGACGTCAAAGGACTGAAGGACTGTCTGCAATCAACAAAACAAAGACTCATTCCAACAAGGACTTGAGCAGTGCACAAGCGTTGACGAGAGACTCGCAGGTACGAGCCAACCACAAGCGCCGATATCGAGCACAATCGCATCGTCACCAAATCTAAACTTTGTGAACTGACTGGGAGTCTCCGGGAATGAGACATCCAACAATCTATCGGGTCTGATAAGCGTTTCAAAGAAAGGCACCAGTTCTGAAAGACGTCGGGCACAAGAAAAGTGGTCATCAGTTCGAAACGACACGAATACTGGTGAACACCCACACTCTCGTACTTTGCAGCCAAAACGACTGTCACAAGCACGCAAAACAGTTGAGGAGCACGAGGTCGGGTGTTTTCCTTTTTTGGGAGTTCGGCTGGTACACGTCACAGGTTTGTTTTGGGATTTATGCACGACAGCACGACACACATTACCATAAACATGCTGTCCCAAGTCTTGTGATATTTTCTGTTGCCAAAAACATTTGTGCCTGCTTCTTTTTCTCTTCGATGTTGCCCATAAATATGTGTAAACTTGAATACTGAATCCAAACATGCCAAACGTTTTTCATCAGTACGGCTGAAATTGATTTGCAGAAGTTTCGCCGCTTTCACTGCGACACGGCGACGAAAACAACTTTCTCCGCAGTTGTGCAGAATCGGTTGCTTTGGTGCACAAAAGTGAGGCATTCTGCGGGTGCCACCAGCAACAGTTACCTCAGTGAACCGACGACAGGGTTCTCACACTGCACAAAAATGGTTCCTGTGAAATCACACAATGACTTTTC
>JAAUXT010143789.1_pt1 | contig 17391 bp, 16 predicted proteins | sample 7278171 | NCBI WGS metagenome assembly JAAUXT01 (sample SAMN14350112, study PRJNA611818) | marine sediment metagenome | isolation source: surface marine sediment (1.8m) | place: French Polynesia: Moorea | collected 2018-08
AATTAAGAGGATACGAACTATCCGGGGTGAACTCAATGCTTTTCAAATGGACTGAGTTCGAGGCACGGAAAAAACGACTGATTATGCGGGGCGACGTACTAACCGGGGTCCAAATAAGCGGGGACGACAGTACTTAGAATTTTGGATTTTGACCAAGTGATGTTTGTTTGGTGTGTTTGTTAGGTTGAGGGTGGTCAGAGGGGCGGGTCCAGGTGAGGCGCATGAGCCGTGCACCCACCAATCGCTCAATGGACGTGCAGAGTGTACACACCCTGCGTTCACCGGTTGTATTGCTTTGTCGAAATCGCCCCTCCCCCACCCTGAATCAGATTCAGGATTTGTTCAGATCCCCATTGGGGACCAGATGCCAACGTTGTCAAAACACAAGAAGGAAGTTATTTTGTGCGACAAACTTGCTCAGATCTAGCGACACACACCCGACTGAGTATGCAGTGAGACTTGGGTATATGGGTCGTGTTCTTGGGTTGGTTTCATCTTTGAGCCCGTTTTCTTGAGTCCAGCTGGCTGGAAACCTTGTCAAAAACTCGCCAACATGAACACGTGTTAAAGTCAAGTGAAAAGCACGTACACGTGTGTAACGTGTGTGTATTAACCCACTGAGTTCGAACCAGACTGTGAGAACCTGGTTTCTGCGGCTGCTCATCAGAGGAGGAGCAAATTTGAGCGAACCAAGACTCGAACACCAAGGAAATGCTCCAAAGGATCTGTTGGACTTGTACGAGTTCGGATGAGGTTGGGCAGTGCAAAAATCTACGTGCGCCAGTCCAGCACGTAGCACGTGATGCGTACTCACACAAGTGTACTTGTACGTCCGACGAAGTCTCAATTTTGTGCATGAGTCAGTAAATGCTGTACGTGAGCGTGTGCGTCACGTTTGAATACAGAAATACATTTTGTTTTCTTTCCTACACGTGATTCTGTGGTCTTTGCTTTGTGTTTCTTCGGGCGCGACGAAAACAGGGAGATTCAGGCTCAGGTCCCACAACGTGAGCACGCTGAGGACTTTCAGCAAAAACGTTTCACGTGCGTGGCTGACGTCGTTGAGCAGAGCGTGAATGGTGCTGGCCACCACGCCACGCGTGATGACAAAAGGAAACACACCACCCCCTGCGTTGTTCAGTGTGGGTGCGCTTCCAGTGCTCTGGGTCCAAAGAGGTGTGCGTGACGCTTGTGTGTGCGTGTGTATTCTGTCGGTCTGTGTGCGCGTACTGTGTTTTAGTGCGTGTGCACACGTTGCACAGACGTACAACCTCCACTTTCTACGTTACTGGGTCCTCCTTCCAAATACATCAACCTGGACATGGTGCGACGTCATCCACTGGGACAAAAACCCGTGTGTCTGATTGAGCGTGGTCACTGTGGCGTCCCTGTCCGTGAGAGAGCGACCACGTGACTATTCGGTCATCAAGCGTGCACTGCTCACGCACTTCCAAAGACCATGTCCACGCGATAGACGCTGTGAGCGTAGTTCCGGCGCTCAGCTGAAAACGAGGCCGCGTCGCGTGCTTCGGGCACGTCTCACGCACGCGCACTGACGGAGTTGATGCTCGTCTCGTCTTCGGTGGCCGCGGGCAGGCGCAGCAGCTTCCTGCAACACGCCAACACGTCGTCACGTCAGCACATCAGTGCATTGGTCACGTGCTCACGTCAACACACCATGACGTCATGACGTCAACACGTCATGACGTCAGCACGTTGGTCACGTGCTCACGTGAATTCGTCATCGTGCTATCACGTCAGCACGTCAACATGTAACACATCACATCATCAGGTCATGACGTGAGGCATCATCCCAGCACGCCAACATGTTGACAGGTTTACACGCCAATGCGTGCTCACGTGCTCACGACGACACGTCACAGTGGTAACAGATCACGAGATACGTCAGGGCGAGAAAGACGATTCCTGTTGACGTGTCGTACACGTCACGGAAATCTGCGTCTGCGTGTGCGTGTGTGTGTTGTGTGTGCCCTCCGAACATCTATATATGTACCAACCGGAAGTCTGTGTGTACTCACCGGAAGTCTGTGTGTACTCACCAGAAGTCTATATGTACTCTGTGTGTACTCACCGGAAGTCTGTGTGTACTCACCGGAAGTCTGTGTGTACTCACCGGAAGTATGTCTATACTCACCTGAAGTCTGTGTGTACTCACCGGAAGTCTGTGTGTACTCACCGGAAAGCGCGCTTGAAGTCCCTGTTCCTGAATCCGTAGATGAACGGGTTGATCCAGACGTTCACCTGCCGCATCGAAACAAAACACGAACGTCAGTTTTCGTTCTTCAAAATTCCAAGCAAAACAAAAATTATGCGTCACACACAGGCGCAGTCAGGAGAAGTGTTTGACGTTCAGCGTCGATGGGTTCATCACTGCGCATGCGTGCGAGCGCGGCGCTGCAGCCACAGTGTGCAGGCTGCGAGGACGGCGCTGTGCTTACCTGCCAAAACCAGGCTGTGAAAAACTGCGCCAGGACGGAGGCGTCTGAGAACTTGTTGACCGTCAGGTAGTACGTGGCCAAGTACACTGCAAACAATGTCAAAGGTCACACTGCACTGGAGCACCCAGGCCAATCTCCTTTGTAGGGGCGGTAATTCCAAGTTAGAAAAGCGCCATATCAAGTTGGGAAATATACGCGGTGTTTCCAAGGCAAAATGCGCGTGGGGCAAATTGTTTCCAAGCCACGTGGTACACCACTGAAGTCACATAGGGCACGCCCATTCGTGAGTCCTCACCTACATTCGTGGAGAGGTAGACGCCACTGACGAGCAGCAGGCTCAAGGTCGTCTTCCTCTGGGCCTTGTGCAGCATGGCGGCCGCCCCCGCCCCTGCCCCCGCCCCGCCCACGCCCACGCTCAGGTCCTGGATCTGCGTCCTCGCCCGCCTCGCCAGCACCCACATCCGGACGTAGACGGAGACGCAGATGATGGTGATGATGGAAAAGACCGGGAACCAGACAGCGCCCTGGAGCGTCGGGTCCACCAGCGTCCATGTGGTGCACTGGTCCCCGTAGCGGAGCCTGCGGAGAGATGTGGGTGAAGGTCACTGTCTCTGGCACGAATTGCAAGGGTGTGCCCCTAGATCCGCGCCTGGATTTACTTCCTGGATTTGAGTCCTCTGCATCTGGCTTTTCCATCTTCTACAGGACATGGATGGAACCCTGGGTCCGGAATACTGTGGGCGTGTCCGCGAGAAACACCCGGAAGAATGCCCAGACATGCACACAGCTCTTTCTGGATCTGCCCTTGGTTCCCCATCTGGATCCCTGGCCTGAGTCCTCAGATCTGGATGTCCATACTGGACAACCCTGGATATGGATTACGGTGTGGAACGCTCATGCTTACACACCGTCCCTCTGTATCTGCCCCTGGTCCACTCTCAGAATCCTCGCCTGGATCCCACCACGCCACCTTGTATTCCCCTGACCCCCTCTGAATCCCTCTGACATCCCTGGATTCTCTCCCGACCCCCTGACCCCTGACACCCCTGGACCCCGCGCACCTGTCCGGGAGGAACACGAGGCAGAACGCCCACACGACGCACACGACGGCGCAGCCGCCCAGGAACGCCTTGACGCGCGTCTCCGTCACCCACGCCGGGTACCTGCAACAGGGCGACGATTCAGGGTGTTCACACAGGCAGGGCGGTGTCAGATTTTTTGACGTCGGCGTCAAAAATCTTTTTTACGCGTGGGTATCAAATCTACGTAACATGATGCCAAATGAAAAGCATCAAAACTGGTCCAGTCTGTTTCTGGCTTTGCGCCAAAATTTTGACGCCGCGTCATTGTGTGAAAACCCCAAAATTATGTGCGTGTATTTCAGGTGGGTCGCGGTGAGGTCCGTCCCAATTGCATGGGCGAGTTCCAATGGAGGTCAGTTACAATTGGGCCAATTCTAATTGGGCGAAGACCAATTAGGCGAGTTCCAACAGCTGAGTTCCAATGGGTTGAGTTCCAAACAAGCGAGTTTCCAAGAGTCGAGTTCTGAACAGGTAAGTTTACCATATTGGGTGAGTTCCAACTGGCCGAGTTCTTATTGGATTGGTTCCAAACAGGTGAGTTCCCAAAATTTTGGTAAGTTCCAATTGGATGAAATCGGTGAGTTCAAAACAAGAAAAAGAATTCCCAACAGGGCGCGTTCGAATTTGATGAATTTGAGTTCGGTGAATCCAAAACGCGGTTTTCACATTGGTGATGGCGTCAGCTTTGTCTGACGTCGACGGCAACACTTTTCACGACATCAAACCAACCAATTGCAGGCCAAGTTTTGACGTTGGCGTCAAAATACTGCAGTCGGCGTCAAAGTTTTGACGTCGACGGGACCAATATGAAAAGGGATAAAATCGCGAGGCTTAGCGCGACGCACCGCAGCGGGAAGTTGACGCAGAGGAAGCGGTCGAGCGTGATCCCGAACACGCAGAACACGTCGCCGAACACGCCGACGAGCGCCACGCCCACGTACAGACGGCACGCCACGCTCCACGTCGCGATCCCGGACTCGGGCAGACGCAGCGCCACCTCGAATAGAGCTGCGGAACCGGAAATAGGCAGGTTTAGCGACGATATTTATTTCTTCCGGTGACTTGCGGGAGTTTGTTGTCCTGACTCTCAGCCAGCCCATGGGTGTTGTCGCTTCAGTAGTCAAAGGGGTTTGATGGCGCCAGTGGGAGCCACTGCAGAGGAAAAGTGGAACCAGAAACACGAAGGCCGATCTGACTTCACGACGAACTCGAACCCCAACAGGGAAAAACTGCATTTCAATTCGGACCAAAAGAGCACGTCACTTGTGACAGAAGCGGAGCAGACGGAAAGGTGAGAGAGAGGTGTTTGGGAGAAAGAGCACAAGCAAACTGAGTTGCAGGGTTTCGCGGTCGTCCCTGGTGACAATTTGTTCGGACTGTCATCCTTGTCGCGAAATTCCACCCAAAAGCAAGCTGCCCATAACCCACCCAAGGACCCCTGGAACTGTTTCTGAATCAGCCATTGGATTCACCCCAGGATCTATTTACCCCTTGATTCACCCCTGGATTTCCCCTTGGATCTATCCCTGGGTATATCTCTCCTCCCGAACTCACCCTTGACCCACCCACCTGGAACTACCTCTGATCTACCACTGGATTCACCCCCGCCAATCTCCCCCTGGATTCACCCCCCGATCCACCCCTGGATACACCCCAAGATGCCCCTGGCTACTCACCCAGGTTGACGGGCGTGGTGGCAGCGATGATCATGTCGCTCACAGCGAGCGCCGCCACCAGCAGGTTGGCGCTGCTGCGGAGGAAGCTGAACTTCGCGACGGACGCCACAACGAGGCTGTTGCCCAGCAACGCCGCCACCGTGATGACGCAGAAGATCACGTGATTCGCGATGCGCAGCGGGTAGAAATCCATGACGCTCAGAAAAGTGGTAAAAAGTATAACTTTTTCCTTCGAGCACGATGCAAAATTCCACTGTTCACAAGAGTTTTGGCTTCACGCACAGGACCTGGAATTTCTTGCCGCAGAAAATTTGTTGGTGGATGAGGTTTTACTTCAGTTCTGGAAGAAAAATGTTTCCAGTCTGTAATGCGTGTGCATTGACGCAGCGTGATGCTTCAGCTGAAGAGTTGCCCAATAGAAAGACGGCTTCTTTCTTGACACAAACCTCAACACTTTTTGCAGACATCCACAGAACTGTTCCAATACGTGATGTGTTCATTATTTGCCTTGCATGGAGAAATTCAGGGTGCGTTGTTGTTGTTATTGTTGTTGTTGTTGTTGTTGTTGTTGTTGTTGTTATTGTTGTTGTTGTTGTTGTTGTTGTTCTTGTTGTTCTTGTTGATGTTGTTGTTGCTGCTGCTGTCGTTGCTGTGTGTTGTGCACTTCCAGTGTCTCCACTTCCTTCTGGAACTGACTCGGGGATTTTCAGTCCAGGAGGTAATTTCCCACAAAGTGCAGCCTTGAGTCAGGACTCCGTCTCAGCGCTGATGAGTGCGGGGTCAGATCCAGGGTGTGGCGGGGGGCGAACACCCCCTGCACAGGGTCATTGGTCCAACGAAATGTGTAAGGGTGAGCCATTTAGCTATCAGTCGTATTCAGATTGGTTTTGGGGGGGTCAGGGGACCCTCGACCTCCGCCCCTGGATCCGGCCCGGGAGTTCTGGGTGTATCCCCTGGATGATTGAACCCAGTGGTTGTACCCAGGTGACTACGTGCATTTGGGGATAATGCGCAAGTGCAGGACTTGGCTGATCACGTGTTTGTCCGGTTTTAATGAGCCAGAATCACTGGACGGATGGAAACACGCCAAGAGGGAGTTTCAGCTTTGGCTGCTGTGGTGCATGTGTTGAATGCGGCGTATTGTTTCAATGTTGATGAGCATACAGAAGGGGGTGTCCCAATGTAGGGTCTACCAGGCACGAGCCACGAACGCCAATACAAACACTCCCTGTCGCAACGTCTGGAGCACTGTCATGGCAGCCGAGTTGACCACAGCCAATCACAGGCTTCAAGAGCCAAGTCGTTACACTGCGACGGATCCAGAGTTGGGGCAGGAGCCCTGACCATGCAGGGGCGGACCCTGCTGCAGGTCTATCCAGGTATGGGCAGACGCCTGATGTGGCCACACCCTGCGGGACACCCAGCAGTGGTTGTTGCCGGAGACTGACTGCGCTCCAGTCCACATTTGCGAAGCCAAGGCCACTTTCCCTCTCATTTCCTTTCATTTTTCTTCCCAGCAGGATCCAAACTGTTCCAATTCAGATGAATTTGGATGAACCTCGGGCCCAACCCTGGACCCATGCAACCCAAACCACGGCTCTACCCCTGAATTTGTCCTTGGACCCACTGGTTATCTGCAACAGGGTACAAACCCGCATCCACCCGTGCCTGGATCTCCCCCTGTATCCACTGTCAGACCTGACTGTGGATCTTCCCAGGATCCACCCCCAGCCCCCACTGAAATACCTGTATTTCCTGTGTTCTCTGTCCCAGGCACTTTGCCCGCAGGGTGTTGTAGACGATCCCGCCACTTGCCTCCCTCACGCCCCCAACCCAGCTTCGTACCCATCTTATTCAGGCAATCGTCACCGCCTTTGTGCACTGACATCTCGGATGACTTTTTCGCTGAACTCGGCTCCGTCTTGAGAAATGAGCTGCTCAAGAAGCCTTCAAAGGGCGGCGTGCAGGGCGGATCCCGCAGGGCGGGGCGGACCGCTTCACCCTGCGGGCGTCACGCGTTGCGTCCCTGCAACAAGTCTTCAATCAAGCCGTCTTCACGTTGGCACTGTGGACGTCAAAGTTTTGACGTCGACAGCAGAATTTTGACATCAACGTCAAAATTTAACCTGACGCCTAATTGGTCTGGATCATTCGCTGACGTCATCAAAAAAAGTTGCTATCAACAGCAGAAAAAGTTGATGCCATTACCAGGGCAGTGTCAGAAGTTTTGGCGCTGGCGTCACAATTTTGATGTATGGCCGTCAATTTAGAATGTTGCCCAATGGAGATCGTCTAAAAATGGTCCAGTGTGTTCCTGGCGTCGTGTCAAAATTTTGACGCCGCGTCATCTGTGTGAAAACTCCAGATGTTTGGCCGGGTGCAGCTGTATGGAGGGTATTGTTAATGCTGATCCCAATGCTGTGCTCAACTGCTCGATCAAGTGGAACTGAAAATTCACAGTGAACTGAACTGTTTGGAAACGCTTTCGTTGGCGCCGCGGTGTCTGAGCGACAGACTTGGCAATATTGTGCTCTTTTCCCTGAAATTGCAGTGCAGGCCGACTTTCAAAAATCCTCTTTGCCCTCGATCCGGCGTGCTGCGTGCGTCACGCGTCGCGTCTGTCTTGGGGCTGTTTTACGCTTTTCACATCGCATGCGTTCTGCATTGCATCACTCTTGAGGTGCGTCCTGGATTCATGTACACTGGATGCACAGTGCCCGAACAAATCAGCTGCCCAAGGAATAAGGGGGTCGTCGTATTCATAATGGATGCGTCAGGACACTCCACACAAACGTGCTGTGTGTGTCTCGATTCATTTGGGGTTTTCACACAGATGACGTGGCGTCACAATTTTGACATGACAGGAATGTACTTTACCATTGTTTGATGCACTCTATTGGGCATCATGTTAATATTTGTTGCCCACGCATCAAAATTTTGACGCCAACGTCAAAAATTCTGACGCTGCCCTGCCTGTGTGAAAACCCCCCAATTTGTCCTGCGGTGCAACGCGTGACGCATCCACCGACAGTTTTGAATTCCGTTTTCACTGCACACGGATCTGATGCTCTTTTTTTCCCATTTCCGAGATTGACGATTTTGAGAACGAGAATTGAATCCGCTCACAGGCTGAGAGGCGAGATCAAACGTGAAAAATAATCCAGTGGAAGAGAGAGAAGGAGAAGGAAGTTTCCTCAACGAAACGGGAGAGTTCCGTTTGGCAGGGGCGGTTCCGCTGGGGCAGAGGCGATTTCACTGTGGTTGGAAAATACTTTGTCAAACAAGAACAATCAGGTGCCTTTCTCCGTATTTTCTTGGCAAATGATCAAAATTAACTCAGATTATGGACCGTATTTTCTTGTGTCTTGTCTTGAGATGACATAGCACCGCCAACGTTTGGATTTCGCTGTTGTGTTACACACTTATCCAAAAGGGGAAGGATGAGTTTCTTAGAGGGTCCTTGTTCACAGCAGACCTGGGGTTAGAAAAGGGGGTTATTTGCCCCAACAACCATGCGAGGCCGGCAATGGCCTCTTGCGGAGGCTGCGCCCTCACTCTCTTCAGTGTCACACCCAGGGTCCGTCGTGCAGGGTCCACGGGTACAGGGTCCAGGCGTCCAGGGTCCACGGGTACAGGGTTCACGGATCCAGGGTCCAAGGTCCAGGGTCCAGGCGTCCAGGGTCCACGGGACCACGGGTCCACGGGTCCATGGGTCCAGGGTCCAGGGTCCAGGGTCCAGGGTCCACAGGTCCAGGGTCCACGGGTACAGGGTTCACGGGTCCAAGGTCGAGGGTCCACGGGTTCAGGGTCCACGAGTCCAGGGTCCAGGGTCCAAGGTCTTGGGTCTAGGGGCTCACGGTCCAGCACTGCAGCCAAACTAAGAGACACGGCAGCCTCGTCGTTCCCTCGCAGCAGTCAGCCTCTCACTCTGCTCGGATATGGACGTTCTGGGTATTCTACAGATGAGCAACGAAAATCGGGGTAAGGGCCTCCCTTGAGCCCAGGAAAAAATGTGCCCCTTTCTTCTGCGATGTTGATTGATCTGAGTTGAAGTCGGGGTTCCCATCTGGTCAGATACTGGATGCACCCCGCGGGCCAGGTTCGAACGAAGGACTGGGTCCCTTCCTCCAAGTTGTCCCCCCTACTGTGTGATTTTGGGAATTCAGTGCAACAAAGGGGGAAATTCATTTTTTGGGGAGGAGGGGTCAGGGGACCACCGACCCCAACATGCTGCCCTGGTTTACCCCTGGTACATCGAGAGTGGGGTTCACAGAGGTTGGACAGTCCTGTCTGATGTCACCTTGAGAGGCAACCGCAACGGTTGGGGCTCAGGGCCCTGCCAAATCCCATGAAGAACGTGTGTTTGACCACCGCACTGAACACAGACCAAAGATCGGGGTGGGTGATCCCAATACAAACTGAGGTCTGATCGTGGTTCGTGAGGCATTTTCGACTTTCAACATTTTGTACCTGCACGGACGAATGGCCTGTTGTGTGAGTGAGTGTGTGTGTGTGTGTGTGTGCTTTCTTGTGTGCGTGTGTCTGTTGGGGAGCGGTCTCATCCCTGCACCCGCCTGAACGGTGGGATAATGAATAGGGCCCATCAGCAATCTAACGTTCACGTGATTAATGATCCTTGATTCGCTGTGTTGTTTGACTGCATTAGGGATGAAAGGCTCCACCGCATGTGCACCGAACCCACCGTCGGGACGCGAACTGAAGCAGATGGACCGTGCCTTTTCTGCACTGACATCGTGTGCGGATTGAGTTGAGGTGCCTGGGCGGTTGGGGCACCAACCGAGGTTGTCAAAACAGGAACGTGTACAACGAAGATCTGCACAAGGGAATCGTCTTTTTCACCTGACGGAACAATCGTACGCAATGCGGTGGTCAGTGTTGGAGTGGTGGGGGTCAGGTGACTGGGGTTTCCTGCAGGGATGCGCCGACTCGGCCCCTGGGAACCCTGGATATGCAGCGCAGACCACGGTGTCCCTGGATCCTTCCGACAGTGACCTCGATGCACCGTCTTGTTGGACTGCGAGGTGGGACCAAACACGCAACCTGCAAAACAACAACAACAACAATAACAACAACAACAGCAGCAGCAACAACAACAACAACAACAACAACAACAATAACAACAACAACAAATCCGGTTTGTCCATCGTGGATGAGGGTGTTGAAACTGACGCCCAAACATCGTGACGTCACGCATGTACCAACGGGCTGTTCACACGGTGTCCGTGTGACGTGCGCGCCAGTGACGAAGAATGCAGTGGTGCACGTTTGACAGATTGGGAGTTGGTGCGCGTGGACAACCCTGTCGTGCGCTTGCGCAATGGGCCTGCGTCAGCGCTGGCGCAGCTGGTGTGACCGACGGCGGCGGAGGGGGGGGGGCGCGGTGCGCACTTTGTGCACCGGAGAAAGCTTCCGGATCCCACACTGCGAGAGTGTTCAGCTTCGTTCGTGCTGCGCAGTTTGCGTGCCACTTTGTGCAAGTCAAAGCAGGGACATTCAGCAGGGCAACAACAGGACTGAAGAAACTTGCAGTTCAAGTGACTGGGAGGCCAAGAAATTTCTCCAATCTTTGAAGAGGAAGAGATTGGAGCGTCGTTTTTCCAGGAACATGGAAGCCACCAGCGTTGTCTCTGTAACCATGACAACAGTGAGATCGGACGCTGCGTCTGACGTTACCCTGGCGCAGAACGGAAGTGGGACGATGATGACGTCACCCCGCGATGACGTCATGCTTTTCTGCGGCTTTGACTGGGAGGGGTACCTGGACCCTGAGTGCGCGTGGGTCACGAGGCGCGTCTTGTGCTGCGTCCTCGTTCCCGTCGTGCTCCTGGGGCTGCTGCTCAACGCTGTCTCCATGGCAACTATGAACAGGTTGGTCCTTGTTGTTTTCATTCATGTTTTGTGCAAACAAACCTGTTCTCCAAAAACCAATTTGAATCTATGAAAAAATTTTGAAGGTCTGAGCTGCCTCACCAGCAAAGAAAGCTGCTTTCTTTTTGAAGTTGGTGAAATGGTTTGAAATTTTGCAACAAAGAACCTCCTGAAGTTTCATTTGATGTATTTTCAGAATGAAAATGAGTCCGGAAATACTGTTTCTTCTGAAGTGCCTCGCTGTGGTGGACTCTGTGTACATTGTGAGTCCCTTCATCACTGACGTCATCCCTACCATGGGAGTAATGCTCGGCTTCGGGAATATCGCTCTCACTGGCTACATCTACCTGTACCAAGTGGCCTATTGCCTGTATGTTGCTGCAACTCCTCTCACCAGGTGGACAGTCTGTCTTTTGACCATACAGAGGTAACCAGGCAGTTTCTTTATTTTTTGTTGTCACAGACAACACAGTTCTAAGCTGATGTGTGACTGGGTGGTTGACTGAAATTCACACGTGCACACAATTTCCATTCAAGGAGTCCAAAGTGAACACCTGTGAAGTGAACAAAACAACAGCGATCGACTGACCACTGACCGGCTGACTGCCTGACTGACTGACTGACTGACTGACTGACTGACTGAATGAATGAATGAATGAATGAATGAATGAATGAATGAATGAATAAATCGGGGTTTTCACACAGGCAGGGCGGTGTCAGATTTTTTTAACGCTGGCATCAAAATTTTGATGCACGGGCATCAAATTCAACATGACGCCCAATGGAGCATCCACTGCGTTCCTGGCCTCCCGTCAAAATTTTGACGCCGCGTCATCTGTGTGAAAACCCCGAATGTTACACAATGTCAAACAAACTTGCCCTGCTGGAACGGACACACCACCATCTGAGCCGGTTGTAGGTACGTGGGGCTGACGTCGCTGACACGCCGCGGTGGGGGCGGCGGCGGGGGCGGCGGCGCGCAGAGGAACGTCCGCGTCGCCATGGCGCTGCTGACGCTCATCGTCGCGCTGACGGAGATCCCGACCTGGATGAGTTATGAGGTGAGACTTCACCAGCCGGTCTATATCTAGGTTCCGACTGGCCGTCAACAGGATCTGGGTCGGAGGGTGTCCGACCCGGTTCTGACTGGGGTCAGACCCTGGGGTGGAGCCACGATGGTAGCAGGGTCACGAACTGAACCACGGAGGCAACTTTGAACCTACCCCCCCCCCCGCACCACATGCACTGGATCATGGCAAAATTTTGTTGATCTTCGTGAATCACGCGTTCAGGGGTTCAGGAGTGGGCGGGGCTGAGCCTTGGGGCGAGGAACCCAGAGGAACCAGGATGGCGCTTGAGGGCGTCCGAGCCTGAGGCCACTGATCCAGAATCGAGGCAGGTGGAGGTGGGGGGTCATATGACTGCTGGACGGTGGGGGCGTGAGGAACTCCAGTAAATCCAAGCTGAGCTCGGTCAGGGTGCGACGCAGTTCGACCCTTTGAGTATTGTGGCATGTACAGCTCCAGAGGCCAGGGGCTCTGAACCCACATCTTTGGACAAAGTAACACGCTTCTATCATTGCCAAACCCAACGTTGGGTTGTGGTTCCAAGTCTGCGAAACCTGGTGGAGCCACTGGACCAAAGAAACTCAACCAACCCTGCACCGTTGTGCTCCGCATGAATCACGTGGTTTGTATTCAGATCAGGAGGCTGGACTGTGAGGACGGGACCCTCTACATCCGCCTCAGGACGGATCTGGGGAAGAACGCCCAGTTCAACAGCGTCTACCACGCCCTGAAGACGGTGCTCGTTCACGTGACCCCCGTACTGGTCACCATGGTAACCACCGGCCTCCTGGTCAGGTTTGTGAGACAGAGAAAAAGGGAGAGAAGGGCAGTGCTGTGCAAAACAGGAAGTGGAAATGTTGATGTCCTGGACAACCTCACCACTTGTTTGATTGCCATAGCAACCTGTTTTTTGTTGCTAGTGACTCCTCACTCCGTGTATTCTGTGCTTCTGAGGGCAAATTTCTACCCCTGTGCTGTGGTTCAGTTTGGGTGGGTGACCCTCACTCTGGGTGTTGTCAACTCCTCTGTGAACTTTTTCATCTATTTTTGGAAGTTGGTCTCCTTCAGACGGGCAGTGAAGAAGACCATCGCATGTAGAGGGGATGAGCCAGAGGCCGGAGGCAGTGTCACCTCTGTGGGCTCTGGATCCAGTGTTCGCACTGTGGAGGTCTCCACTGTGAGTTAAGTTCGGCACAGATGGCTGACCGTGGTCAGGGGTTGGGTCCGATTCGCCCGAGGGCTCAATTGCAACTTTGACGTATTCAGGAAAGAGACAAAATGTTTTGAGCCTTCATGTGAACGAAATTTGGCGAGAAGGAGAAATTTCAGTTGAGTCGGCCCCGACAACCCAGCCCTGGATCTTGCCCTGAACACAGGCACGCACACAGGCACGTAATATATTTGAGATATGTGTGGAAATAAGTTTGTGCTGGATCCGTGATGAAACAAACAAACACAATAAAGATTGTGAATAAAAACGAACATGTATGTATTTGAACACATTGATGACAACACAGCTGAGGCGCGTGGAGACAGTGGTCGGTTTCCATGGCGACGCGTTGCGTTGATTTGAGACATTCTGCAGGCTGGTCCTGGTTCCCCTGGCTCCGAGTCCTGCTCCCAGGGCCCTGGTCCAGGGACGGGGTCTTTCTGCAAAGGACGACAAGCGTTGAAGCCAGCTCCACAGTCGACACACATGCACGGACAAAAATAGGCAGTTTTAGCATTGCAAACGTGCACCAGGCACAAGTTGAATCAGTGTGTTCTGCGTCATTGTGTCACAAGCATAAACGTCCTGGTCCGTCAACTGACCTCGTTTCAATATCCTCCGTATCCGCCCCCTCCATGACCTCCGTGACCTCCGTGACCCCCGTGACCTCCATAACCACCATGACCCCCATGACCTCCGCCGTGACCTCCATATCCTCCGTGACCTCCTCCGTGACCTCCATGACCTCCTCCATGACCACCATACCCTCCCCCATGACCTCCATGACCTCCGCCATGACCTGAAACCAAACGTAGAAGTTCCGCATTGAGGCTTCTCCTGACAGTCGGGAAGGGGTTGGTCAATTCAATGTCGCTTTCTCGGAAAATCCTGCTTCCTTGAACAAATGTTCAAATGCGCAAGTGCATTTGCAACTGATAAGTGTCTGGTTTGGTTGCATTTCACACCCACAGCATCAAGACCCTGGCTCCAATCCTGTACATATCACTGCCTATGAGCCCCTCGTTCTGGACCCGCGTCCCCCACTGCCGACCCCCCCCCCCCGCCACATTGCTCCCGGACCCCCAGCCCCCTCACCTCCGTAGCCTCCCCCGTGTCCATGCCCATGCCCGTGTCCGTGCTTGTGTCCATGGTCGTGTCCGTGACCTGGTGGTGTGAGAAGAGACAGTCATTCCAGGACTCAAACTTGGCGTGCCTAGGAACCAGGAATTACGTGTTCAAAACTTTTAGACACAGAGAAAGCAAGGCAGATACACGATTCAGATTCTGAACTGCATGGCGCACGCCAGTTGGAGCGCACAAAGTTGGGGGCGGGATCCAAGTTTGAGCACAAATTCTGTGTCTCTGCAGGTGCCCCAAATTTGGATATGCACCCGAACATTTCGGAGGTTTACAGGGCCCGCACCCTGGATCTTGCCCCCCTGGCTCCGCCCTCTGACCCAACACTGGACCCGCCACCAATTGCAGATCTACTCACCGCCATGTTTGTGTCCTCCATACCCGTGGTCGTTGCCCCCGTGACCGTGACCATGACCGTGACCGTGACCGTGACCATGACCGTGACCGCCGAACCCGCCCCCTCCGAAGCCGCCGAATCCTCCCCCGAACCCGCCCCCGAAGCCCCCGTGTCCGTGTCCGTGACCGTGGCCCCCGTGGTGGAAGCCGGCCTCGGTCAGTGCGATGAGACACGCGGCGAGCAGCGTGAGAGCCACGCAGACGTGCATCTGCAACATGCGGAATGAAATGAGGAGACCCCGCATTTTGAAGACCCGGGGTCTGGGTCATTTCAGGGTGTGGGCTGAAATAGCCAGACCCCAGGTCACATCTTTGAGTGCAATCAGGCAAGGCTTCGAGTGCCAGGTACTAAATGTGTGAAGTAAAATAAGGAGGCATGAGGTGCTGGGCCTGGAGCCCATGGCAAGACCACCCTCAGCAGAACATCTCTGACCAGACACCAGGGTCTCCTGGTTTCTGGGGTCTGACCATCACACCGGACTCATGGGTCAGAGATTCGTCTGGTGCACGCACGCGTGCAATGGGTGAGGTAAATGTGGATGCGACGTCCCAAAATTTGATCACGTTTGTCTGTCTTTTTCTTGCCACACAGTTCTGTGTGTGTGTGTGTGTGTGTGTGTGTGTGTACGTGGTTCAAAATCTCTCTTGACCCCCAGATGGTGTGTGGTGCATGCGACGGGCGGGTTCCAGAGGAGGTGGGTGGGTGCTGAAGGGTGGGTGGGTAGTGGGCGAGTGGTTGTTGCATTGCAGCCCTGAGAGAATTGTGTGTATGGGTGGCGGACCACACCGCACGAGAACCGAAATTGTGTTTGCCCACAACGGGCATCGCACCACGAGTCATGACAACTGCTGCACGAGTGCAACGCAACGGCGAAATTTTAACTGGCAGAGAACATCGGCAAGAAAATGCGCAAAACATCCTGAACAATTTCCTTACCTTGGCAGTGGTACAGTTCCTCACAGCAGAATGTTGAGTCGGTGTCCAGCCAGATCCCCGCTCTGAGCGCTTCCGTCCTCGCGCCCCGCCCAACTGTCGCGTCGCGTGCGCGCGCAACGTTTTTCAACGTTTTTCACATGTTCTGACTGCTCGTACATGCGTACTGGCCAGTCCCCGATTCTTTTGTTTATTTCTGGGCGGGTTCACGCTGGACGCGTGGTGCGTGAGTCACGCAACTCAGCGACGCAGCGCATTGAGTTGTTGCGTGGACGCGAGGCTGGCTGCGTCCAGTGCGGAACGCTCTTTGCGGGAGTGGTTTCAAAGTCAGGGTCACGGCGTTCACGTTCGAACCGAGCGACGATCCTGACGACGCGAACGCGAAGAACGACGTCTACGTCGACATCCAGGGAGAAAATGCCGCGTTAAACCGACACTCAGCAGAAAGCAGTTGTTCGTTTGCAATATTTTGTATTATTTTCACACACTTCTGGTAAAAACATTCTGTGCCATCCGCAAGAGGGGCAAACCACTGCGTGTGCTCACAGAGGGATACAAGATAACGTATCCAGTTGGACACCAGGCTTCACGGAAAAATACAAATTTGCACGCGCAGTACATACTGTCGCTCCCTCACCCTGACAAATCACATGTTTTCACTATTTCCGTTATTTTATAGACACAATGTTCATAAACAATGAGCGCGCCTCGGCCCCTCGCCACGCAACGCTTGACGTCCATCACGTTTACGACTTCACAATCACTCGTCCACGCGCGCGAATTTTATGACCCAACAGCCGTGAAAATCGCCTCAATGGGAAAAGTTGCACAAATTACATGCGTTTGTTACAAAATATGCCAGTGTTCACACAAAGGTTATTTTATACAATTGCAAAGAAATGTCACCAAATTTCAGGCGATGTTACGCCACTACATATCCAGGGACGACTGTACACTGATGAGGGGTGTTCGCTGTTCGCAGGGCTCTGCGGGGTGTACAACAGCAGGGTGTCTGTGAGTCTGTGGCCTGGGGTTCTGCACCCACCCGTGTATAGGTCGACCGCGCTTCCTCGGCACGATGAATTTTTGTGTTTTTTCTCTCAAATCAAGACACTCAGCTTAAATTTTCACAATTAGTCAAGATTAACTCATGACCTAACTGATTCTTTCCTCAATTTTTGAGATTTTATTCTTTTGAAGTGGAAATTTAATCTCTTGAAAATAAAGTGGGAAATTTTCCTTTGTTTTGGCAGCCATGACACTTGTTTGTGGCTTCTGAGCATGCTCAGTAGGTCAGTTACCATGAAGATGTATGATGATGTCATAATTCCCAGTCAAATTTGACCTAGTTTAGCCAAATCTTCAATGAATTTTCCCACTTCAAATCTATTTAGCATAATTTCTCCTGAGATAGAATGAATTTGATTTATTTTGAGTGGTAGAAAGTTAGGTCAAGTTATAAAGAAGAAAAAGAGCCCATTTGTTGTTTGAAATTCCAAATTTGAAAGAAATAATGACAAAAATTCATCGTGCCGAGACTG
>JAAUXT010055241.1_pt1 | contig 17386 bp, 11 predicted proteins | sample 7278171 | NCBI WGS metagenome assembly JAAUXT01 (sample SAMN14350112, study PRJNA611818) | marine sediment metagenome | isolation source: surface marine sediment (1.8m) | place: French Polynesia: Moorea | collected 2018-08
ACACTTTCAAACTCGCATTCACAGATTTAGCCTTTTGATGCCTATAGGTGATTCTCACCACCATACATTATACATAATGTATGCTTCAAGGTTCAAATCACCTAAAAATTCCATTGCATTGTGGGCAAAGAAAACTTCGATAGAAACAGGGTGCTTGGCATCAAAAATTGGTTTGTATTTTGGCCGGATCCTGCCTTTAGATTGTTCCAGGCGACCAGCCCAAAGTTCGACTTGAACGTGTTGAACCGAATTCGAGTGACTGTGCGGTATGATTTGTGGCTGACCTGCACATTTTGCCAATGATGAGGCAATTGGAGACAATCATGATGGAGAAAGGTATGTAGGAATACACCGCGGCATCGATGTTGAGGTAAACATTGAGATAGTTTGGGTACAAATTGTGACATCTTGAATCTTCAGCTTGAATCGTAAAGAACCACTGGGCCTCAAAAATGCAGAACAGAAGAACAACAGCTGCAGATGTTAGTTGAGCCGATTTGATGTTGCAGATGTTGACAACTACCAAGGGAAAGTAAATCTGGAAAAACCTGCAAAGAAACAACCTTTACCATTTGCTGACAAAGTGCACAACTCGTGTCTGTTTCAAGCAACACCCGAAAATGACACGAGATCAAGAGCATGCTGACTCACCTGTCAATCGACATTGCCACGAGTAGAGAAGAGGAAACGTGTTTGCACACATAGAAAAGAAAGTACTGCAGTTTGCAGTCGGTCCAGATCTCAGGGACGACCTTTCTCTTCGTCAGAATCACAATCCAGTAGTGAAAACCACCAAACCACAGCAAACCTGGTGGGTGGGTTCCCGAAAAACAGAAGGTTGAAAGACAATTTCTTTTTGCAAATTTGCGGAGACGTTTGGCTTTGAACAGTTTTTCCTGGTGTACGAAAAGACACTCTTGAAACTGAAAGCTTCCACATCTACAGTGGGTGATGGCAGTGATCTGGTGATGCTGGTGAAACTTCTGAACACACATACAGACAATGCTTGCTGCCTGCAGCAAAAGTTGTGAATGCACAGTGCACCCTGGATGGGTTGTGAACCTTGTTTCATTCCCCTTCTTGGCATTTTGTGTCAATTTGCTTGACTCATGTGTTGACCATCATTCATCCAAGCGCACATCCCGAAGGAATTTCTGGCGAAGGTACGAGAACAAAAATTCTGGCCACACAGCATTCTCGATGCAGCTGAAATTTGTACGATCCAGTGGCTCATTTCACACGTGCAATTTGGAGGGACAGCCTCCTGCTTTCTCTTTCAACAACGCTGAGTGTGAGAATTCACGACTTTCGTTGGGTTTCGGGAACCACAATCTTGGCGACTGGTTGTTTGCCCCAGACGGACTCATTCCTTGGGCGCAAAAGCTGAAGTCTGGTCGTTGATTTTTTCACCTCCGCAGCGAGGAGGATCAGTGATCAGGTTTTTTTCACACAAATTGCGATATCTGATAGGTGACAGACATTTTTCAGAGTTTCCTAAACATTATTGATGAAAGGGCAACCAATCACGCACGCACATTTTTGGTCGTCTTGTGCAAAGGTGCTGTACAGGTGCTCTCTTCAGGAAAAAGACAAATTATTGAGAAAAAAAACTTCAATTCTTTGCTGTGTGGGTTTGGTGAAACCATTGGTGGAAACTCGGCAAATTGGCGCTTGTCTTTTTTGTTCTTTCAGATTTCAGTTTGCACGAAGGTTCCATTTTCCTCAATCAAAACAACAAGAGACCACGCTCGATTCTTTTTCGAGGATTCGGCAAATTCGAAGAATTTAGGGCCTCTCAAAACAATCCAATTGCCGAGCTGAGGACAATGCGCAGTAAACAAAACCAACAGTGCATCAGTGAAGGTCTGTGACACATAATGACAATGCCTTGAGTTCCTTTTGGCTGAATTTATTCTCACGAACACAAACTTTAAACACTTGCAACTACGAACAAACACAACATTTTTAACTCGCAAATTTTTTCAACACCAACACAAGCAATACCCGCTCTTCCAGTGGAACAATGACAATAAACTACACATTACAAAGGGTGGGTGGGTGGGTCAAATTCAAATCAAGGACTGCTGACCTCCGCACGTCCTTGACATTCCACCCAATGACTCATGTTAGATGTCGCCATTGGTTCACAATGACAATGCCTTGAGTTCCTTTTGGCTGAATTTATTCTCACGAACACAAACTTTGAACACTTGCAACTATGAACAAACACAACATTTTTAACTCGCAAATTTTTTCAACACCAGAACTTATCCTCCTGCTCATGTTGTGTCCCCCAAAAGTGTTCCTCCTCCATGCGCCACACTTTACTGATCAAGATATTCAGCAAACTTTTTAAAGAAGAACTGACACCCTTCCCGTGACAAGCGCAATCCCAACGGGTCATTCTTGGCTTCAGATCGTTTCCACGCCACATCTGAGTCACGACAAGACTTGCACGTTTGAAAATATCCCTGTGCAACTTTTCCTGTTGACAAGAACTCAGTGTAAAAATCCACAAATTTTACATTTGCCCACACATTCCGGGCTTTGAACACTGCCCGTTTGACTGCTGAATTAAATTGCATGATCCCTGGCAATGCCTCGTCCATTCTTTCTGCCCGTGGAACCAGACATGACCAATACAACATTGTCTTTGGATTTTTGGCCCTGATTGCATTAATCACACCTCGTATTTGATAAATTGTGTCACTTCTTGTCAAGTGGTTGGACTGATAGGAGCCCACATACACCAACACCCGTGGCTCTTCCATATCTATTTTCCCATCAACAACTGCTTTTTCGAGCTGCTTCAACGACATGTCCTGCACCAGTTCAAATTTGCAGGGGGTGTTGACGCATTCTGCCTCGTCGAAGGTTGTGTCTGCGATGACCAGGCACCCCGTTGTCGATGAAGTAGATCCCACAGCTCGTTCTGAAGATCGTTGTGAAGACTTGAACTTCTTTGTGACATTCTCTGCTGGTCCTGTAATCACAAGTGCTGAACCATGAGTGTCATGGCCTGCACGCGATCATCCAGGTTGTGGTCCAAATAAGTCTTGTAGGCTTCCGAAGCCCAGTCACCTAAAACCTGTATCTGTGTGGATGCCAACTCGGACACATATGCCCAAGATGCCCCGCCTCTGCGCAGGCTGTGCAACATGTAACGACCTCGCGGGTTCACCTTTTCCCCCCAGGATTTCAGCCAGTGGGTCAGGAGAGGTTGTGTGAGCCACACCCCCGACACACTGCACAAAGGTTCTTCCTGCTGTCCATTGGCCATTCCACTGTATTTCAGCCACCAGACCGGGCAGATGTCCGTATCTGCAGTTGCCATCAAAGGCAACTGCAAATTCTTGTTGCGGAACTGTATGGTCTTTGACCATGTTATTGTGAGCAAAGCCACATGCTTCCCCAGTGCAAGGTGGCTTTTTGTCAGTGCAGAACCCACTGCATTTTTTGATTGTGGGGCTAAATTAGAAGCCCTCAAAAATAAATAAAAGCCAAGCAGCAGGCTGGCAAATATTGCAACTTGCACACAGTCAGTCCAGTCGACCAATTGTGCAACCTTTTTGAGAAAATCTGGCATGACAGGGGTCGCTTGCTGTACCTCATGACACATCAGACATCTACATCCTGTGAGGGTCCTTTTCAGCAAGTCATGCTGGAAAGTACTTGTATTCCATCCTGCCAACTGCCAAATGGATTTCAGGCCCGAAACATAATTTTGCACAGTATTTGGACTTTTCATTCTCCATGACAACCATGCAATGAACAGGTGCAAAACTTCCAAAGTTAGCAGATAAAATACCAACTGATATTTCTGTGTGAATCGTCGAAACAGGGTGCACACTGTGGTGAGGTTACGTCGTGTTCCTTCCGCAACACTGGCTCGCTGCAACTGGACCGCTCTTTCCTGCAAAACTGTAAAGTCACCAGTTACATTCCAGCTGAAAAATGGAATTGCCAACCACCAGGTTTTTGTACCCCATACCATCTGTTATTTCGTCAAACTTCTCTGTGCCTCAGGATCCTGGAAGCTTCTTGACAACAGGTCAAGCAACAAGTTTTGCTTTCCTGGAATGTGTTTTGCTCTGACCCGAAATTCGTGGCATGCAGTGACAAACATGAGTTCCCTTATGAGGGTCTGGAGCAGCTCGTCGCGACTCCTGCCTGTGTTCAAAACTTGCACTACAGCAATGTTGTCACACTCTACCATGAGTGTGCTGCCCGTGAATTCTTGTACCCAAATTTTGCACGCCACCAAAATGGCCCAAAGTTCCTTGTGTGCAATGTGTGCGCACCAGTTCTGCACTTCCTCTGGGAATTTCAAAGCCACAAACTCCCTGTGCCGGACCGCACCCATTCCAATCAAGGTCGTGTCCGTCACAAACATTGCCTGACTGTCCAATAAGTCCATCAACCACATGATGGAGGTTCCATTGTATGAAGGCATAAAATGCCACCACCACCGGATGTCTTTTCGAGCCTCTTCTGGCACTGGGAAGGCGCCCACCTTGGGAAAGCATCGGAGTGTATTGAGTAGCCAACTAATCAATACGCGGCCTGGCCTCACACATTTTGCTACAAATTGTAGCTTCCCAATGAGGGATTCCAACTCCTTCCAAGTGGCCTGGGCCTTTGTACGCCAATTTTCCAACAGTGCCATCAGATCCAGCAACTTTTCCAGGGGTACAAACAGTGTCATGTTGGGTACTGAAAACCCCACTCCCAGAAACACCAGTTCCTGCATGGGAAGAACAGCCTTCTGATGATTCTCCTCCATGCCCAGTGTTTGAAATAATTCAGTGAGGGCATCAAACAATTTTTGGGCTTGGTCCTGACCCTTTTCCGCCCCCGGAAAGTCATCAATATAGTTTATGATCCAGAACCCGTACTGTTCCATGATGTAGCGCACTGCATTGGTGATTCTTTGACCCATCAAACATGCAGTGCGCAATCCCATCGGCACCATTCTGCAGAAGTAGATGTCTTCCTGCCAGGTAAACCCCAGAAAAGGAATGTCCACAGGGTCAACCGGGATCTGGTGGAACCACCGTTTCAAATCCTTTTTGTAAAGCCAACAGTCAGTCCCAATCAGCGCAACCCTTGCGGCCAAATCATCCACTGAGGGGTATTTGAGGGTGTAATCTTCACCCAAATAACAATTGACTTCAATTCCATCATTCACCGCATGCCCCACAGGGAACGAGAGATCCATGATCACCCTGGGTCGATCAGGTTCGTCGGGGCATGGCCTCGTGTTGAGTGGACTGAATGCAGCTTTTTCCCCAAAAGGGTGACTGTGCATCGGTCCCAACAATGCCCCATATGACCTTTCTTTCTTGATGTATTCATCCATCAAATGAGGAATTTTGGTGGCCCCCCATGATTGTACTTCTTCTGAATTGTGGTCGGGGCATGTTCACTCTGATTGATGGGCCAGCTAAATCTGAGCCACTATATGACCTCCCGATCTGGAAATTCAACAAGCATCTATTCCATAACCTCCAGGTTCCAAGCTGTGCACAACGGAATTTTTGCACCAAAACGATTGGGCACCCCAAAGCTTCTCGCTTGCAAATTCGTGTCAACCATTCCTTGCTGATCTTCGGACAGTCCCAGCACTGTCCTGTCATCACCTGTCATCATGGTGACATGTGAGGCTGACTTCCATTCAGCTGTGATGATTGGCTCTTCATCAACCCACTCACACATTTTGCTGGGGTCAACCATGGTTGAGCCTTCACCATCTTCTGTACAGACTTGATACGTACAACCTGTCAAAAAGGGTCCAGAAATATTGTCATCCGATTGAGATTGTGACTCCAACTCGAAGGCTGATTCTGTCTCTAATTCTCTGTCTGGGGAACATGAGGGTTCTGCTTTCATGCTGTCCGTGTCTCGTGCTAGTCATGCCGTCCGGGTAGGGCAGTTCTCACTCACTGCTGCGTGCTCAGCCTTTGACTTCTTGATTCTCAAACATCTGGAACAGATGTGCTGGGCTTCCCTCTCAACCCCCAAATTGTCGTAAACACGATGGGGAGGTGTCAACAGACACCCTCCAGGGGTGTTGTAGTCCCTGCAGAACCAAATCTTTCCACCTTGGCCTCCTTACGTTCCTCTCTCTTTTCTGTCTCCCTACCTTTCTGCGGTTTTCTGACTCCCTTCTCTGATTTTTCCTGTGTCACCTGCTTGTCTGGTTTTATCGCTGAGCCTGTCTCTGGTTTGTTTATCATCATGCTTTCAATGTCCTCCCACAAGTCCCACCAACTCAATTCATGTGCCTCAATTCCTCTCAGTACCGCAGCGTACAGCCCTCTCACTTGTTCCCAGCGAGCACCCCTCAGCATCCAATAGGCCAACCTCTCCAGAAGCCAAAGCCTCCCCCTCCTTTCTGTTGGTGAGGCCGTTGCAATTGTTGTAATTTCACCAGCCACCAAGTGGTAAAACGTAAGCTGTCGGAAAGACAGCCCTTCTTGGAGAAACCCGTAATGCAGATTTTTCTGCGGCCACACCAGTTTTTCCAGAACTGCTTTGGTAGCTCTGTCATACATCCCACTTTCCATTGGACTCATTGACCTCGAGCATGACCGACGCGAATACTTATTGGTGCGCAAACACTCACCTTCTCTGTCTCTGGATCGGGATCGATGTCTCTGTGGCGGGGAACTGTGGGTGCGGCCAGGGGTGGTGGCAATCCTTCGCATCTCATCTGTGCGCTCGTGAGACTCTCGTTCTTGCCAAATGTCCAGTCTCTGTAGCTGCCGCATGCCTTCCTCTCTGTCTTGTCTCTGAAAAGTGTCCTTTCTCAGCGTCTCCACTTCTCATCTTGCCTTGCACTGCTGCCTTCTGCATGTCTCCACATGCCCCTCCATCTCAGGCGGGTACTGTGCCTCCTCTGAACTGGAAGACGCCTCCACACTTTGGGCCAACTCCAACTGGAACTGTCTGTCCAGTTTTCGCAACTCTTTTTCTCACTGTTTGCGCTGTTGCTTCTTGTCTTGCTCCTTCCTCAACATCAGTTCGTGCATCCGCTTCTTGGCCGACACAAACACCTGGAACCCTTCATCTGATAATTCCATGGGATCTAACCCCAACAGTACTTCAAGTTCTTGCTCTTCCTCTGGCCCATCAAGTTCAGGCATCTGCAACACCGCCGCAGGCGTTGTTGTCTGACCTTTGTGAGACCCGTGTCCTTTTGTCGATTTTCGACTTTTCTTGCACTTCGCTTTCCCCGTATTATTACCTTCTGTGACCTTCTTGTCCTTCTTCGGAGCTCCATCTTCAAACACATTCTCCTCCTGAGATTCTGTGTTCAACACATCACTGTTTTGCACTTCTGATTCAGACACCTGTGCAGGAGATCCCAGTTCCACCACTGTATCATCCGTGCCCGAGTTTGTCTGTGATTCTGTCGGCGTGGAGTTGGCCATCTTTGAACCCCGCAATTCAGCGCTGTCTTTTCTCACTTCTCCTGTCGTCCCGTGAGTGCTGAACTCCTTGTAGTTCTGTACCTTGAAAGCTGAAGACCTTCTGTTCCTTGCTTGCACACCGGAGTCCAAGTTCATTTCCTCTTTTTCACGTTTTGCAGACCATCAACCAAGACACGTCCGCTCTGCTCAAATTCAAATCAAGGACTGCTGACTTCCGCACATCCTTGACATTCCACCCAATGACTCATGTTAAGGGGTTTTCACGTTGGTGCCGACTGCAACTTTTTTTGACGTCGTCAGTGAATTTTTTGACGCTGACAGCAGGTTTGTTTTCACATTGAGAGCACTGACAACATCAACTGCATCGACTGCAAAAGTGAGACGGCGTCAACTTTTTGTACATAGATTTTCAATATGTATTTTCATGACGCCATCAGTACTTTTACTGACGGCGTCAAAAAATGGTCTGGACCATTCACGACTGCAACTTCACTTTACTGACAGCGTCAAAAGTGAAGTTGCAGTCGAGAAAAATGACGACGTCAGCGCCCAACGTGAAAACCGCTTTAGATGTCGCCATTGGTTCACCATGATCCACGTGACGCCATGTATATATTGGTGTCTCTGCCCTCAGGCCCATCGTCAATTTGTCAAATTTGATAAAAAGCATCTGTATTGCATGTTTGAAGAATCGAGAGCTTCTCATCAGCACACCACAGAGCTAAAATTTACTTGACATACCTCGTATTTTCTTTGAAGTATCATTGAGACACCTTTTGAAATCTTTCTGTTAAATATTGTGCTATTTCGAACCTCATCCACGGAGATGCTGCGATGGCAGCATGATTGGCTTTTTGACTCTTCCATATCGATTCACGTGTACTTCGAAATCTTTCTGTCTGGCATCTGCTGAAGCTGACAAAGAAGCAGATCTTTCTCGTTCCTTGGCGTGATTATGGTGTAATTTTGGCGTGCATCATTGAGAAAATGCGTGGATATCAGTTCCTCAACGAGACGTTGTGCTGGTCGCAAATGGCTCCGCAAGACAAAGCTACAAGGTGCACGACTGTCAGGCAAACGTCACAGCAGTGACACTTGAAAGCGGATATCACCAGAAAAACAGAATCGAACTCGACAGCATTCTTTCCAATGCAATGTGAAATGAGCCCTCTCCGGAAACCCGCCCGGCCAAGGTGAGAGACCTGGCCAGACAGACCCGTCCGTCGACTCACCTGGACACCCTTTCGTAGACTACACAAAGACCCACAAACATGTGTGACCCAGCCTGAAAACCTCGCCAGGGACCCTCAGAGAGCCCCAAAGGAACACGGAAAAACACCACACTCCCGCACACAGCAACTGAATTCTGACCTTGCTCGAGAAGACTTTGCCAAAGAACCAATTGCATCCAAATGAACACATTCATACACAGACCCAGACCCAGACCCAGACCCAGACCCAGACCCAGACCCAGACCCAGACCCAGACCGACAGATATATATATATATATATATATAATACACACTGTCGCACTTAAATTGGGCGCAATGGTGTTCAAGTGTGGTTTTGGCTCGCTCTGTGCAGCTGTCTCCTGCCAAGGCTCTGGTGAGGCCTCCAGAAATTTTTGTTTCGTTTTCACACACTGAATTGGTTCATACCGTTCAGAAAAACCATTACCAGTGTCAAACAAAGCCAACATCCTAAGGTAGAAACACGTCGTTATTTTCTTCATAGAATCACTTCTCATCACCATGAATGACAAGACGTTCCCAGTGGTGCCTTCAACACAAGAGTTGTGAAAGTTGTTTATGATAACTGGGTCTCTGGAGAAAAATCTGCACTGAGGAAGTTTCACTGAAAGTTTTGAGGATTTGGATGAAGCAGGAATGCCTCTTACCCAGGACGATGAGGACTGGCCTCACGGTGATGTTGATCCACCTCGCCAGCTGCGCACTGCTCCCATCCCCCTCCTGCTCCTCCTGCTCCATCGAGAGGTTCGCGCTGACATTGCGTGGATCAGACGACACAGAGACTGTCCAGTCACTGTCATTCTGTGTTGTGAAATTCCACATTGTTCAAACTCTGCCGAATGTGTTGCTTGCTTGTCAAGACCGATTCTTCTACAGCTCTGCGATCACAAAACCTGTCGTATGTGCTTGCATCGTGGTAGAAATGGGTTCTCATCTTTCAAAAAATGTTCCTGTTTCACCACACAATTCTTTTCTCGACCAAAGGTCTCCAAAAGTAATTGTGTGATTACACAGGAACCGTTTTTGTACAGTGAGAACCCTGTCCTCAGTTCATTGTTCTTGACTGTGACGCGAGACGTTTTGCTGCAAAAGCGCACGAGAAACTTGGCACCTGCACTCTGCTGAGTTTCATTCGACATGAAGCTGCTTTGGAACCTGCTTTTTGTGAGATTAAATTTCAATGCGAGGAAGGGAAAGGAAAACAACAAATGTGACGTTTTTGCTGGTTTTCTATTCTTTCAAGTTTTGAATATGAAGCCCCTTCCTGAACCGTTTCTGATATTTGTTCGCATCGCAGCCAAAAAAATGAAACACGAGTAAATACCTTGTTTCTGTTGCAAGTGCAAAAAGGGTGAAACCTCTCAGTCGACAGCGGCCAAAAATCGGTATCGTTTCGGGCATTTGAATGATGTCTGTCAATTTCTGTGTTCCACGAGGTTGTGGAAACAAAACACACTCGTAGGAAAAAGAACAGACAACCTTCATATTTTGGGCGCCAAGCACAGCAACTGCGGATGGATCAAGACCAATCGGCTCGAAACAAAGATATGACGGAATCGTGGCTCGGAAGGACACTGAGCTGCGCGGGAACGAAACTCAACAAAAGGGTGCGAAACTAATCTTTTGCTCGGAATAATACTGAACATTTTTTGGCTCGGAATAACACTGAGGACAGTGAGTTTCGTACCCTTTCGTTCAGTTTCGTCCCCGCGCAGCTCAGTGTTATTCCGAGCCACGATTCCGTCAATTTATATACAGGCAATCTTGCCAGGTGGATCTGTTTTCGGGACACCTGTTTGCACAGAACTTGCAATTCATTGCACGCTGATTGAACAAGCGCCTTGAGCAAAGCGTGATCTGGCCAAGAACGTTTTCAGTTTCCGTGCTCTTGCATCTGTTGCATTAGTTTCTGTTCAGACAGACCGCACAGTCTTGTTTGCGTCAGGGCAGACATCTCAAGTGCACATGGTCGGTGAAGCAAAGAGAACCAACCACTCGTCCTGGAGGAGCTTCAATATGCGTGCACACCGCCGCTTGCAGAACCTGACTCACAGTGGCCCAAGCCTTCCAATACCAGCGACGTTGCTTGGTTCGGGTTTTGTTGAGGAAGGGGGTCGTCGTTGGCATTGTGAAGTAGAAGAGGGCAAAAGCCAATCATCTCGCACAACAATGTGACCTGAGACAAGCAATCATTTGTGCCGTGATAAATTTCGAGGAGATGTGCTCACAGCAGGAAATTTAACATTGAGCGTGACCTCAACTCCCATCGTGCGTTCGAACTGAATAAACGCAGTTATTTTCTGTCGCAAACGTTTCGCCACAAGAATTTTCGAACACAAAAGCATGTTTCGTCCGTCTGGATTGCATCTTTTTTGTTCAGACACACCGTCATCAAAAACCCAATGTGCAAGTTGCACCTGGCTGATTTCTGGGGATAGATTTTGATTGTTTCTCAACCGCCTGATTGTCACATTGTGGTGGTTTGCGTTCTGAGACTTCTCACCAGCTTGAAGCATAAGTTCATCTTTCCGAACTACACCATCACAGGTTTGTCCACCCGCCAGCGAGAGAAGCTGCCTCACTGTCGGATTCATTGTCTTCAATAAAAAGTTTCCTTTGAGTGTTTTTGTGACTCAAGACTGAAGATAGAACCCGTCGGTGCCCACAGAATCTTCCCTCCTTGGCACTGCCAGCAATTCTTTGTGCAGAACATATGGGATACACAATGGTGTGCTGTTCCCATGCAGTGCTCGGGGCTTGAACTGGGAACTACACAGCAGATCCAGGGGGTTTGGAGCCCTGACTCCTGGGGCGTGCCAGACTCCTAACGCCGAAAAAAGCTGAACGTACATGGGAGGATCCTTTGATCACTTGGCCGCACGAATTCAAAAGGGTACCGGTACAAAGTTCTCCGGATGGTATGGGGTTCTGGCGCTTGATTTACTCATACATATTTATTGAATCTCTGCAAACAAGGTCAGTTGTGTCGAAAAGTACGAGTACAATTCCTTGTCAAACATAGGTGAACGCACGCTTCTTTCTCACCTCGAAGATGTTTTCCACGCCTCGAAGATGTTGCCGTATTGTTCTCTTTCTAGTTGGTGCTGCTTTTTGTGCAATGTCCCTTGATTCGTGGCTAGAGCACCATGTACTCGTACCTGAAATCAATTTTTTAAGAGAATGACATCACAGCCAGGGTGTCCCTGTCCCATCTCGTGCCGCCACACCCCAGGGTGTGGGGACCTCTTGCGCGAACGGGTGCGCGCCCCCTTGGATATCACACTCGCAGTTACCTATCGCACTGCTTCTTCTCCTGGTAGTAATTCCTTGACCGTTCAAGTGAAATGGGAGAACTTGCCTCCAAGCGGTTTTGTGTCTCTTACTGTGGGTCCGTCCATACTTTCGGTGCACTCTTCACATGCAACAGATCCTTATTTGGTGGTTCTGTATTGAAAGTGAAGCACTGGTGAAGCTTGCGTTAGAAATCTTGCACAAGTCTCATAATTGTGTGTTCTGATCTGATCACGGTGGCTATCAGCTGGACTTTTGGCTTGCCTCCATACCTGCACCTCAGGCACGCCGTATATGGCGACAAGAAAATTTGTGCAGGCCAGTTATCAACGTTGAATAAGTTGACACAGTTCACCTGGAAACGACTTCACATTGTAAAAAGGTTGCACTGGGTGACATGATACTCTTGCACGCACCGACAACAAAACCTTTGCAGCTCTTCAGTGCACTTGCTGCTGACTTGGTGATTTCCTGTGGGTGCTCTTTGTCACCGAGCGGAGTGGTTGTTTATTCATCACAAGCTTCCCCTGATAACTGTTGTCGATATTCATTATCACATCTTCCTGTGGATTTTGTGCCCAGCAACACCATTTGTGAGTTCATCGGATCAACCTCAATGACATCAACAGCCAAAATGAGCAAGCTCCCTCACCCTGAAGATTTTACGAGCTTCTCGGAATAAGCTTTTGTTGCATGATACTTTGTGTTTTACTGAATTTCATCTCGTTCTGGTTGAGACCGTGGATTCCCAGAAGAACGCAGAGGTAAAGTGCTGTCGGATTCACTGACGTTGTGGTTCCGCTGGTTTTAACTCACCAAAAATGCGGATAAATTGCAACCGAATCCAAAGCTCAAATGGGGAAAGGAAGAGTTTCCTGTAAGAAAGCATTTTTGACACTGTATTCAGAGAAAAACTTTTGCTGTCTGTGTGAAAATCACCAAAAAAATTTCCATGCAGTAAATTCGATCCGAAATTGCATCAAACCCGTTCAAGAGAGCAATGGTCAGGAACTTTTCTGCGAGGACCAGTGACGACTACGTCTCCTTGTGTGGCCCGCATCATCGGGGATCATCTCCGCGCAGAACTCATTCGGAGCGGATTCCCAGAAGAACGCAGCTCCCCGAACCAGCCAGCAATTACTGCTTGTCGAACTTTTTGTGGGAATCACAAAGGCGGGACACTCAAGGATTCAGTTTTCAATTTTCTTGGCATTAGCCGGAAAGTATGTGTGTTTGGCGTTCGTCGTATATCGTGCAAACTCCGTACGCGTGTATTGTTCTTGTGTTACTCCGAAGACAATGCTTTATAGGCAAAAGAAAAAAAACTTGATATTGAGAGAATCTGCACTGTTGATGAAACAGAAGTGTTGGTCGTCTTCGTCTTGTACATGTACGCTGGCAGGAGACAAGACAAGAATTGTGTCGATGGCAAGCATTCGTCATGAACCTCAGCAAATAAACCTTGGAGAACCCAAGTGCGCGATGAAATTGAGAGTGATGGCATTCGAAGCACTTCGTAAAAAGCATCAGACTCCGATTGTTGCATTTGTTTCCAGTGGAACAGAAAATGACAAGCCTGTCGGGTGAGCACGGCTCGGTGACAGGGCTGAGGATGACGTCTTTTTGTGGTGGACGAGCAAAGATGTCCTCGTGTTTTTTATTCCTCCTGTCCGAGCTGGAACTTGAGAGAAGAAATACAGTACAAAAGATTCGAAATGTCTGTTCGTGAAAGCAATGGGACCAGCAGCTTGTCTTGTTCAGTCGCTGGGCTGAACTGCGACTGAACTGCCAGAGCAGAAATCGCGCTCGAGATCATTTTCTGGTTGTTAACGAAACGTCTTCATAAAGAACCACGTCGGTTCTCTTCGGAGGCTACTTTTGATGAAGCAACCTCAAAACCGACACAAAAGAGAGATAAATTTCAATGAAGCTGTCAGCCACCTTGCCCCCGCGTCACCAAATTTTCATTTTAGCCGTGTGTGACGATCGAATAGGCACCAAGGGACTGCACTTTTGGCGGCCGGAAAGGAAACGTTGGGTTATTTGATTTCTCTGGAAATAAATTTCCAATTTTCATTACAGTTGTTTGTTGACATTCATGAGGTGAGGAAACATATTTATTTTCTCATTTCCAGCTTGATTACAAGTCCCAGAAGGCCACAGTTTGGAAAATAACTCAGCAACACTGGCTCAAACGCCAATCTGATTGCATTGTGAGCCAACGACGGAAGCTACGACAGGCGCTCACGAGGCAGATTGTCACATCCACTGAGCACGAGCAAACTCCGAGTATTTCAAGAGGGAAATTCATCTGGCTTGTGTGGAGACCTTGGTGTGTCAAAAGACACGAGTGTTTTCGTTGAGCACATTTGTTCAAAAAAGCCCTGAAGACTAACGCACAGAAAGGTCCTTCAAAACCACAGAATGTTGTGCGTGGAAGAATGACATGGTGAAGAGCTTAGAGCTGCTCCCTTTTCATGATCAGTGCTTCCGATTTGATCAGCTTCCTTTGCAAAGCCAAATCAATGCTTTATGTTCATGTACGGATGGGATAGACAGTTAGTATGTGCCGAAAATGCAGTCTCTAATCAAGCGTGTACGATTCGTAGGCCTCTTTAGGACCGCAATTGGAAGTCTTGAAGACAGCAATCAATGGTCCGATTCAAACGTGGACTCAACTGTGTGATCCAGTGACCGCTTTTCCACTCGGATGGTCCTCTGCTCGCGGTAGGTTTGTTTTTGCAATCAAAAAAGAGATATTCCCAATTTTGCTGTTTACAAAAAGAATATTTCTCGTTCAACACCAGAATACATTGCCTCTCTGTACCCGGCTGTTAAATTTACTTCAAATACTCAACCGCAGCAGATGAGGCTGAAGCTGCGTTATCCGCGACACGAAGCAGCGATGTGGGTTTGGAAGCTGAAACCCAGCTTCACCTGACCCGAGCTGTTAGCGACAATAAAGATGCCAGGACCAGCACTGCGATGTCCATTTATTCATTACCTCACTGTTTTGTCGAGATCAATCTGTATTTAATTGGATATGTGATTGTTTTGCGTGGACGGAAGCTTGCAGATTCAACAGCTGTGACCTGATCATGTCGGAAACTGCTCTTATCCGGTGAGGTCCTTTCTGTTGTCAAATTTCCTCCAAGGATCGAATTCAAGATCCTGAGTGAACTAAAAGCGGAACGCGTTATTTGGCCTCAGTGAATGGTGAGCGCGTGATTGTTTGACCCGGAAGGCTTTGCAGCAGAATGATTGCAACCGGAGAAAAATTGCACAGCTGCGATGCTTTTATTGTTCATTTCGTCGGAAAGCGGGTCGTGGAAGACAATTGAACAATTTTGATGATCCACCTTGACAGGCTGTTTCACAGTAGACTTGTTGTGTAACAAAAGCTAAAAAGCAAAACAAAAGCACCTTTGCAGCCCAAGCGTACATTTTGAAGTGTGCGTGGGTGCACGAAACTTCAGAATATTCTGCCCAATTTTGGAAGAGTTCTGACCCTTTTCCAAACGCTGATGTGTGCAAGGGTTGCAGTGCAGACATCTCGATGGGATTTCTTGTTTTGTCGTTTTGGTCAAGCCTGCACTGAACAGAGTCTGCACGAAATGTGTGCATTTATTCAATTCATTTCCATAAAACTGCCAAGAGCCTTTCCAAATTCCCTGCAAATATTCACTTTGTGTGGACTGTTGGCATCCAGAGGTAATGCCACAGTGTCACCGGCTCACGATTTATTTTCTGTCGAGCAAACAGTGTTTTTGACCGAAATAATCCGCTGAAAATCCCGCGCTTTGCTTCTGAAATCTTTGGGATATTTGACCACAAACTGACAAAGTTTACCCAAAGTGAATTTTTCTCAATTGTTGTTTTTGTTTTGGCATTTAATGTTCGTCGTTTTTCATTTCATTTCGCGCGACTTTTTTCTTCGGGAATCTTGTTACTGTTGCGAATTGGGAGCCGGTACCACACGGATGGGGATTTCAGAATGCACGTGAAACAAAGCCTGTCGCTGAATGGAACTCAATTTCCTCGACTAAAGATGGGTTGTTGTTCAGTGTTGGTTCAGAACAATCTGATCTGACAGATTAAGTTTCATCTCGTACCAGAAAAATTAGATAAAACTCGTCTCCTTTGCAAACGTGTTTTGGAAGCTGTTCGCAGCCTTGGGTTTCCTCTCGCATTGTTTCGCACAGAGTTTCTTCTCGACAAAGTGGCATGCCTGTTCTGTTGTGCAAACTGTTCAGTCATTTGAAGAAAAGTCTCCTTGGCGTTCAATAACCTTCACCCGATGTGCACAATTGGATGATAGTGTGTCAGTACAATTCATTTTATCTCAAATTTACTGTGCTAATCACGCACACGGAATGCTTTGACTTTTGACAAACCAGAAGCAGGGCTCCGAAGGGCACCACTTCGCGCAACTGCCAAGAGAGGAACATCAACAAGATCCGAACCTCCACAACCATGCCCTCTTTGCCATTGACCTTCCGTTGTCTTTCAGATTTCTTGGCGCTTCTCCTCTGGTATCGAACGAACGACGAGTAGCGTAGGGACTGAATGTTGGTTGTTCTGTTATCCCCGGAACAATGAGCTGTAATTATATCCTTTTCAGATTCACAGCGTGTTTGGTGATGAAGGCTCACACATGGAAAAGGGGAGGCGTCTGAGAGCATGAATCATATTGAAAGGCGGGATCACACTGTGTCAGCGATTCATGCTCAACACTCCAAAGAAGAATAATGTGTGCGCCAACATGGAAAACAACGACGGTTCTCATTCTGTGCCTACTCCACATAGAAGGTAATCTCTGCTCAGTTTAGCTCGAGGTGCTTCTGAGTGGAACCAACAACAGATTGAAACTCTCTGCCACGGAGGGAAGTTGCTCACTCTAACAAAGCCAGGGGGCACAACTGAATTGCTCGCTTCTTTCTTCCCGTCACAAACGAAAATCTGGCCAAATTGAAGAGCGGTCTGTGTTGTTTTGATTGAGAACTGAGAAAAACAGAGCCCTTTTCCTTCACGCGCTGTCCACACAGGTTCCGTCGCGAATTGTTCCGCCGATGTTTCCGCGCTGTGTTCCGTGACGCTCAGCTACACTGGGTCCGTTTTTGTTCTGTCACGGAACACAAATCAATAATTGTGATGTCACATGATGTCATAGGTCATACGTCACAATTTCACTACATTCCGGTCTTCCTGACCTCGCGGCCATTTGCCTTTGGAACATTTTTCACTTCTCAATTGAAATCGCTTCTAATCAGCTTTAAATTCATCATGCCGTGTGCCAAAGCAAACTCGGTTCCCTATCTGGAGCCCGAGGATTTCGATGAGGACTTGTTTATCGATGAGATAAAGAAATTTCCAGAGGTTTGGGACAAAGCCGATGACGGCTACCATATGACT
>JAAUXT010097163.1_pt1 | contig 17383 bp, 13 predicted proteins | sample 7278171 | NCBI WGS metagenome assembly JAAUXT01 (sample SAMN14350112, study PRJNA611818) | marine sediment metagenome | isolation source: surface marine sediment (1.8m) | place: French Polynesia: Moorea | collected 2018-08
CATGCAGCTTAAACATAGGATAACGCTAAGCCAACATGAAAACATACGGTTCATTACCTGCCTCCTTTTTTGGAGCACCTTGAATCCCCCCGGCTTGAATGTGATCTCAACCAATCGACGGCTAGCCAAATTGTCGTATATTGCTGCTCGGTCTCCTGTTCATCTTAACCTAAGGAGGAATAGGATGACCCCCTTAACGCTTAAAGATAATCCAAGAGTGTACTCATCAAGAGCTGGTGATTTGGCAATCTTCTATCGGATGTAGTTACGCCTGAAATCTCACAAGGGGATGGTTTGCATAAACCGCTTTTTCCCGCTTCTGAGTTGCGCACAGGACGGTTTTACAGCGCCTAAACGAAAAAGCCTCCACAGAGGTTGGCTAAACCCCGCAGAGGCTTTGTACCGACATAATTGGGAACCAGTGGTTCATAACCCACTCCAAATACTTTCATTCGCATTTCAGGGGATTAAGTTTTTTGGTTCTCTTGAAATCGACATAGTGGCATTTTACGGTATTAAGGCTACAATGTTGTAATATAGATATATTGTCAAGGACTTTTTAGATTATTTCAGGCATTTAAAGCCACATTCGTGGACGTGCAAAACCTGTGTTCATCGTGCGATTCGAAAAATCCGTGTATTCGTTAAAACCCGGCCAACCCCCATGCATCACCCATAAACCTGATCTGTAGGCCAAGCGCTTTTCAACCCACAAACATCAGTCCACAGGCTGCATTGACAACCCCTGATAAATACCTACTTTTTCACTAAATTGGACCGTATCACTACCTTTTGAACAATGTGTCCCTGCACATGCATCATATCGTAATAGTTAATTGATAAGAATAATGAACCTTTTCTTACTCAGTCTTGGATGTGCCAGAAATCAGGTGGACAGCGAAATTATGCTCGGTCGTATTAAAAAGGCCGGCTGGGCAATTGTTGAAGATCCCGAAGATGCAGACGCCATTGTGGTCAACACTTGCAGTTTCATCGAAGATGCCGCCGATGAAAGTATCGAAATGATCCTGGAGCTGGCTCATTACAAACAATCCGGCAAGTGTCAAAGGCTGGTTGTTGCCGGTTGCCTGCCGGAGCGCTACCGCGATCAAATTGTCGATCAGCTACCCGAAGTGGACGCTTTTATCGGTACTGGGGCTTTTGACCGTATAGTGGAAGCCTTAGAAGGGTCAACTATTTCCAGTGGATGTTTGCTGCCCGATCCGGTAACCATTTCACCCCAGGATAAAAATGCGCCCCGGGCGCTGAGTACTTCACACATGGCCTACCTTAAGGTTGCCGAGGGTTGCAGTCAGCATTGTACCTATTGCATTATCCCCAAATTGCGCGGCAAAAAACGAAGTCGGCCGCCGCAAGAAGTTATTTCCGAAGCGCAGGCATTGTTTGCAGACGGTGTCAAGGAATTGGTTCTTGTGGCGCAGGACACAACATCTTACGGTAAGGATTTACAACCGACGGCTTCTTTAAGTCAGTTGGTCGAAGACTTGGCCAGCCTGCCTGTAAAAACGGCAGCCGGTCCCGAAGCCTGGATCCGTGTACTTTACGGGCATCCGGAAAGCATTGATGATGCTTTCATTAAAACTGTTGCATCGTATCCCAATATATGCTCTTACTTCGACATCCCAATTCAGCATGTCAGCAGGCCCATTTTAAAAAGGATGGGCCGTAATTACAATCAGGATGACCTCCAACGGCTTTTTGATAAAATTCGTAAAGAAGTGCCAGGTGCCTCGCTGAGGACAACCCTTATCGTTGGGTTTCCCGGGGAAAGTGAAAAGGATTTTAAAACCCTGCTGCGTTTCATTGAAAGCACACAGTTTGATCATCTGGGTGTTTTTTTGTATTCCGATTCTGAGGATCTTCAATCGCACCGTTTGCCTGGCCACGTTCCGGCTGAAGTGGCTCAGGAGCGCTATGATCAGCTGATGTCCAGTCAGCTGGATATCTCGGCTCAAAAGTATCAACAATATATTGGTCAAACACTGTCGGTTTTAGTCGAAGCGTCTGTGGAGAATAGATTATATGCCGGACGTGCGCCCTTTCAGGCTCCCGAAGTCGATGGTATGACTTACGTTAAATTTGGTCCTGATCAGCCGGATCCGGCCATTGGATCATTTTCAAAAATCAAGGTAAGCGATGCAATGGAATATGACCTCATAGGAGATGCCATATGAAAGACCTCAAGAAGCGGATTCTGGCGGAAAACAAACAAGACCTGACTGAAATTGAAACGCAGTTGGCAGAGAATTTAAAACCTTACCTGGATCTAGTGTCTGAAGTCGCCCATCATATTCTGTTTGCCGGTGGTAAGCGGCTGCGGCCTTTGCTGCTGGTTCTTGCTGCTAAAATTTGTGGCTATAAAGAAACATACGCCAAAAACGTTGCTTCAGCGATGGAATACCTGCATGCCGCTACGCTTCTGCACGATGACGTCATTGACGATGCAGTTCTGCGACGCGGCAAAACCGTCGCCCATTCGGTATATGGTAATGCGATTACCATATTGGTGGGTGATTTCCTGCTTTCACGTGCGTTGTCCATATGTGCGGATTCCGGAAAAATAGAAGTTATGCGCATCGTTGCCGATCTAACCGAGCACATGTCCACCGGCGAAGTCCACCAATTGATGCGCAAGGGTGATGTCTCTCTGACCGAGGATGAATATATGGAGGTGATCCGTCGTAAAACCGCCGTTCTTTTTGAGGCCGCCTGCAAGGTAAGTGCGGTCATCGCTGAAGCATCCCCTGAAGAAGAACAAGCGCTGTCAGAATACGGCTTCAATCTTGGATTGGCTTTTCAGATGGTGGACGATTTATTCGATTATACCAAGGATACGGCAGCTTTGGGCAAAGAGGTCGGGGCCGATCTCAGAGAGGGCAAGCTGACCCTGCCCATCATACAGGCTTTAAAAGAGGCCGATCCTTCTGAGCATGATCAGATGGTTAACATCATACAAAATGAAGATTTTACGATCGATGAATTTAAGACCCTGGTGACACTTTTGCACAAAAATAACGGGATCGACTACACGGTAGAAACAGCCTCGCTGTACATTGATAAGGCCAAAGAAGCCCTGGCGCTATTTGAAGATTCGAGATACAAGAATTCATTGTTTGATATTGCGGACTACTCGCTTGCCCGCCACCTGTAGTTTCCACCCCTAAATGGCTATTTTTCCGATGAGCTGTGTTCTCCGCGTTTTTCTGCCTTCGACGTACTTCAAGTACGCCGAAGGCAAAAAAACTTGTGCGGCCGAGCTCATCGAAAAACTATCTCATTTATGGATGGAAACTAAATATTCTTAAAGCATATCGTTTTGAAGCCAGTTTTACGTTTTATATAACCACGAAACCGCATTGTAATCTGCCTTTTGAACCCCATCATTATTACAAAAATAGACGTGAAACCCCGTAATATATCCTAAAATCGTTAAATTCATGCTCAGAAAATTTTGGTGTTTGTGAATTGCGCTTCAAATCGATGGTTTAAATCTTGAATTTATTTTAAAATTCAATTAAGGGATATTACCACTATTCAATTGATGAAACGGGAGCCTTAAAATGTTCAGGATGTCCTTCAAATGGTACCGGCGGGTTGTTGCAAGTGCGATGGTCCTGATGCTGTCATTTTCTGTTGCGGCCTACGCTCAGAAGAAGGTGCAGAATAAAACCTTTGTGGTTGTCGGAACGAGCGTAATTCAAGGCGGCAATATCCAGGCTGCCCGGGAAGCTGCCATATCTGAGGGCCTGGTGGCAGCCGTTGCCTTGATGACCAAAGAAGTGCTTGAGGTGAATTCGCTGATTGAGTATTTCCCAGAGGTGAATCAAATCATTTTCGCAAAGCCCAATGCCTTTGTCCTGGATTACAAAGTGTTGACCGAAACAGAGTCTGATAAGAACTATCGCGTCCTGGTCAAAGCCCGGGTGGCGGGCAAAAAAATTGCCAAACAGCTGTCTAATGCGGATATTTTGAGAACCAAAGTCGATCTGCCAGCAATCCTTTTCTTTATATCAGAACAGAATCTTCAGGAGGATGCACCGCGATACTGGTGGGGAAAACAAATGGGGGGCTTTGAGGCAATTAGCGAAGAAACCATGGCAGATATCTTAAAAACCAGGGGTTTTCCAATTGTCAATCATCGCGGTGTGGGCATCGGAAAAACGACTGGTCTCGGTGACGGTCTGACACCGGTATTAACCGATGAAGCCGCCATTAACATTGGTACCCGTTTGCAGGCCGATTTGATTATCATGGGCTCTTCTGTTGCCAGCCCAACGGCCAGTATCATGGGCGATGATTTAAAGTCGTTTAAAGCCATACTGCAGGCGCGCGTTTTGCGGACCCAAAATGGTGAAGAGCTGCTTAACATTTCGCGAACATCGGTGACCGCCAACATCAATGAGGCTGTGGGTGGCAGAGAAGCCCTTACCATGGTCGCCACCCTGGCCGGCGATGACCTGGCCACTCAATTGGACGCTGCCTGGCGCCGTTTGGCCGAGCGACCCTCCCAGGTGGAGGTTTTTGTGGAAGGGACGGGGAATCTGGCTCATTTCGTAAAATTTCGTCGTGCATTGAGCAGCGTTTCCGGTGTCGAAGGAATTCGGGTAAAAGAAATCAAGCCCAATGAGACAACTCTGATCGTTGATTATAAAGGCAAAGCCGAGGAGCTGGCTGAAGCCCTGATGCGGCAGAATTTTGAGAATTTCGGTATTAACATCTACGAGATCAGCAATCAAAACCTTAAAATTACGCTGGTTTCAGGCTAAAAAAGGACCAACTGATTAGCTCTTGACACCATACTGCACCAATGTTAGGTGACAATAAAATTTTAAGGCACGTAGCTCAGGGGGAGAGCGCTACCCTGACACGGTAGAGGTCGTGAGTTCAAATCTCACCGTGCCTACCATGAAATCAAAGGGTTGCAGCAGAAGCTGTAACCCTTTCTGCTTTTTGGCTTCTTTAATTTTCGTAACAAATTCAATAGCGAAACCGCATAAGGATCAATCGTTACAGCAAAACCGCTCCAATCCATCGCGTTTCACCTGTCACTTAACGCAATATTTACAATGATGTGCAAATCTATTTTTGAGATCGAAAGTGATTCAGAAAAAAAATACTGTTTGATTAACATAAATTATTTCTTATATTACACTATACTTTTGTATAGGAAAGACCCGTGCTTTGAGGGGACAGGACTGTAATTAAATTTATATCCTTTTTTTTATAGCCCACTGTTAAAATGATCCAATTTGAAAGGTTTTGCCATGCCGTCTGGTAAAGGCATGATCGTATTGATGGGGTCCGGTGAGCTGACCGCCACCATGGTTGAAGTTCATAAGGAATTGCTGAAGCGTCTGGCAGGTGCGCCTAGCGCGGTTTTTTTGGACACGCCGGCGGGTTTTCAGCTTAATGTTGATCAAATTTCTGAAAAAGCCCAGGATTACTTCCGTTCTCATATTCAGCAAGCCCTCAAAATTGCGTCGTTTAAATCCAATGATTCCATTTCCCCATTTGACGCTGAGCAAGCCTATCAAACACTGCGAGATGCTGATTATGTTTTGATTGGCCCCGGCAGTCCGACTTATGCGGTTCGGCAGTGGATACCATCCGCTATTCCCAAAATCCTGACCGACCTCGTCAAGGGCGGTGGATGTTTAGTAGCCGCCAGCGCAGCTGCTCTGACCGTTGGTCGCTTCACGCTTCCGGTTTATGAAATATACAAGGTCGGCCAGGAATTGCACTGGGTTGACGGAATGGACCTACTGAAGGACTTTGGCTTTAACCTGGTGGTGGTACCGCATTGGAACAATGCAGAAGGGGGCAATCATGACACGCGGTTTTGTTTTATGGGACAACCGCGTTTTGAGCAATTGATCGCATCTTTACCGCAGGATGTTGCAGTTTTCGGTTTGGATGAGCACACGGCCTGTATCCTTGACTTTGAAAGCGATCAAGCGATCATCAAGGGCATCGGTCAGGTCACTCTCCAGCGGGCAGGGCAACAGGCCGTTTTTGAAAGTGGTCGCCGCTTTTCTCTCGACCTACTGCGGGGTTCGGACTTTGGGCAACTCTGGGAGCATCCCCCCTCAACACCAAATGACGCCGTAGTAACAGATACGGCCAGCGGTGATGACTTCTGGGATCAAATTCATCAGCTGGAAAATGAGTTTAACAGCGGCCTCGATGCCCATGACGCGCAGAAAGCTACCAACGCTCTGCTTGAGCTGGACCGTATTATCTGGCAGGCACAGCAGAGTGTCGAAAATGAGGAATCGATTATTCAGGCACGCGATACGCTCAGAGAGCGCATTGCCGTTCTGGGGACCCGGCTGGCGACCTTGCCGCGCAGCCAGATAGATTGCCTGACGCCAGTGGTTGAACAACTACTGGTGGCCAGAGAAACATTCAGAAGGCGCAAACAGTTTGAAGAAGCAGATACCATTCGGGACTGCTTGCAAAAAGTAAACATCGTTATCGAAGACGACAAAAAGGGGTCTCGCTGGCGGTTGTTGTCGTAAGTAAAGGTTGCAGGTGTCAGGTGTCAGGTTTCAGGCCATAGGTAGAGAATTTTGAGTCCTTTCAACCTTGTTACCACTACGGTCACTTTGTTTTTTGTAAGTTCTGCTTCAGTCTTGTTTTTACTGACACTTGACACCTGAACACTGACATCTAATTATCATCCAGCAGCAAAACACCAGCAACATAAATATTTACCATTACAAAAGCATAGATTGGCGATTATGTTTAAACATCCTTCATTATCTGTATTAGCGATTGTCAGACAAGAAAAGACCGATCTGGCTTCCTTTTTAGAATATTTGCAATCCATGCCGCATGTGTCTCTGAATATCAGCTCCGACATCCCGGCCGACCTGAGTCCCTTTGATGTGGTCATTACAGCTCAAAGCTCAGAGCACAATCAAAATAACCACCCGCTTGAGCAATACGTGAATGCCGGCGGTGGATGGCTGGGGCTGGTGCACCGGTCCACTGAGCCGCTGCCTGAGATTTTTGGCGTCCGACCCGATAAAATAGGGCCGGTCGCTGAATTGCGGATATTATTCGATGACCCGAACCATGTGCTGGCTCAACGTCTTCCTGATGCGGTATACCTCCAGGGTGTCTACCAGCCATTAAGACCGTCTGCAGATGATACGGAGATGATTTTATACGCCGACTGGCATTACGCGCACCATGCGATGCTGGTTGCACGCACTGCCGGGAAAGGCAAAGTTGCTTGTACCTCCCTGCAGGACTACCGCAACCCGGTCTTTCAGCAAATCCTCTATCGCCTCATTCGCGACTTGGCGGGGAGACGTCATAACGGTCAAACTTTAGGAATCGGTTTGTTGGGTTACGCCCCGTCGGTGGGTCAAATCCATGGCCAGGGCGCCAAGGTAACCAGTGGATTGGATTTGCGGGCGGCCTGCGATCTAAATCTTGAGCGGTTAGACCAGGCTCGGCAGGATTTTACACAATTACAGACGTATACAAGCACTGATGAATTTGCAGCGGATAATGACATTGATTTGGTGATTATTGCCACCCCTCCCAGTACCCATGCGGAGCTTGCCATCCAGATGATGGCGGCCGGCAAACATGTGGTTTGTGAAAAACCTCTGGCAATATCACAACGAGAAACCGATGCCATGATTGACATGGCAGAAAAACAAGGCGTCCATTTAAGCTGTCATCAAAACCGACGCTGGGATGTCGATTATCTGGCGATCAAACAGGCATTGAGAGAAGAATTGATCGGGGAGCTGTATTTCATAGAAACCTTTGTGGGCGGTTATCATCATCCCTGCGGGTATTGGCATTCCCATGATAAGATCTCCGGCGGACTGACATACGACTGGGGAGCGCACTATCTGGATTGGATCGTCAGTCTGATGCCAGAGCGCGTCCAATCGGTGATGTGTCATCGTCACAAACGTGTCTGGCACGACGTAACCAATGCGGATCAGGAACGTATTCTGCTCCGCTTTGCAGGCGGTCAGGAAGCGGAGTTTATGCATTCAGATATTGCTGCTGTGCGCAAACCCAAATGGTACTTGCTGGGAACTCAGGGCGCGATCAGCGGTCACTGGAAAGATGTGGTTGAATATACGCCTGATCCCCTGGTTTATTTTGAACAGCTTGATATACCGGCCACTGAAATGCCGCCGGATTTAATTTTACACCGGCGCCATTCCTCGGGCCAGATAATCGACCAGAATCTGGCGGTGCCCGAGCGCCAGCATTTTCTTTTCCACCAAAACATTGCCGATTACCTGCTGCTCGGCGAACCCATTGCAGCTCCGCTGGCGCATTCTGTAAAGGTGGTGGCCATCCTTGAGGCTGCAGCCAGATCGGCCGCCAATGGCGGGAGTCTGGAGACACTGCATGACTGAAGCGGTTAAATGGGGCATAATGGGCAATGCCAACATTGCCCGCAAGTGTGTGATTCCGGCTATCGGCAAATCATGCAATGGTGAAATTTACGCACTGGCCACACGTTTGCCGGCAGAGGCGGCCCCTCTGGCAGCTGAGCATCAAATCGATCAGGTCTACGACGATTATGAAGCCCTGCTGGTTGACCCGCAAGTGGATCTTGTATATATTCCGCTGCCCAACCACCTTCACCACCCTTGGACGATAAAGGCGCTTGAGGCCGGCAAACATGTTTTGTGTGAAAAGCCCCTGGCCTGCAATGCCAAGGAAGCCAGCGAGATGGTCGCAGTTGCCAAACGCAGCGGGCGGCTGCTGATGGAAGCCTTTATGTATCGCTTTCATCCGCGCAGTCAGCGAATCAAACAGCTGGTGGTGGAAGGCGCAATCGGCCTACCGCGGTTGGTCAGATCCGCCTTTTGTTTCCGGATGTCCGACACGGAATGGAGCGATCCGCCAAACGTCCGTTTGAGACCGGAAATGGGGGGCGGTGCTTTGCTGGATGTTGGCTGTTACAGTGTCAGTGTGGCGCGCTGGTTTATGGGTGCCGAACCCTCGCAGGTTCAGGCCCAGGCCAAATATCATCAAGGCGGCGTCGATGTGCATGTGGTCGGCACCCTGGATTTCGGGGATCATCGCCTAGCTTGTTTTGAGGCCAGTTTTATTACAGCGTTACAGCAAACATACTGTATCGTCGGCCCGGATGGTGCCATCGAATTGCCCCACAATGCCTTTGTGCCCTGGGAAAATGAGGCGGTTTTCTATCTACGGACCAGCGATCAAGAGGCGGGTGAAAAACACACAATCCCCGGGGCTGATGAATATCAGCTGATGGTTGAGCACTTTGCCGATGCCGCCATGGGACAAACCGAACTGATTTTTTCGACAGCAGACAGCATTGAAAATATGCGGGTGCTTGATGCTCTGGCACAGGCGGCCCAAACAGGGAAAACGGTAAAGCTGTAGCATAAAGGTTCAGGGTTCAAAGGTTCAAAGGTTCAGGGTTTAGGGGTGCACGTTGCGTCTTCGAGTCTCAGACCACCAGCGGCAGGAGTCCCAGCGGCGGCAGTTTGAGCCTCAAACTCCAGAACCGCGGAACGCTGAACCTTGAACCCTGGAACCGGATGACTAAACCCGATAGCGACACCCGTAACCTAATGTTTAAAAATTACCCCAAATGTTGATGGCAGCAAACAAAACATACACCATAAATCAAGAGTCGATTGAGTCTCTCACTGAGCTCTGGCATGACCCCACCAACCGTCTGAAATGGGATTGTATGTTTGTATTGCCGGGGTGGTTAAAAGCCTGGTGGCAGACCTTTGGCGAAGGCCAGACATCCTACTTGTGCTCGATCCGCAGCCGTGGAGAATTGATCGGAATTGCACCTTTGATGGTCCGCGGCGAAACGGGCTACCTTATGGGGGATACGGATGTATGCGACTTTCTGGATGTTGTCGTTGTGCCCGGCAAAGAAACGGTGTTTTTCAACGCCCTTTTTGATCATCTCAGACAGCAGGGCATCCGTCAGCTGGATCTGGAGGCCGTGCGCGCAGATTCAACGTTCTATCGCCACCTGTCAGCCCCGGCCGCCGGTCAACACAATTCGATAGCTTGCCAGATGGTGGATGCCACCATGATGTTGGAACTGCCATCCTCCTGGGACGCCTATTTACAGCAACTAACCGGCAAGCAGCGGCACGAAGTCAGACGTAAGCTTAGACGGCTTGAAGAGAGCGGACGGGTGTACTTAGATGCCGTCGATGATGTTTCAGGCGTAAAAAGGGAAATGGATACCTTTTTAACGCTTTTTAAACGCAATCGAGCAGATAAAGCACATTTTATGACCGAACAAATGGCGTCTTTTTTTCAATTGCTGGCATCTGAAATGACAGCCGAACAAATTCTCAAGCTTTTCTTTCTGACGCTCGATGATGCCGTCACTGCAGCCGCCATGATCTTTGACTATGATGGCACTTTTCATTTGTATAATAATGGTTATGATCAAAGGTATTATTCTTTAAGCGTGGGGTTGCTCAGCAAACTATTGACGATAAAAGAAAGCATACAGCAGGGCAAAAAAAAATATGATTTCCTCAAAGGAACTGAAGTTTATAAACATCGACTGGGGGGCAGACAGATCCCGCTTTATCGCTGCCGGGTTCATTTCGAATAATCCAGCTTTCCGGTTTTTAGCTTCAGAACAGCAGATTCAAGGAAGGGGTTAGATTTGAAAACAGACCCGTTGCAGCTGGCAATGTTCAGCATTCATTCGAGCCCGATCGGTGAATTGGGAACCAAAAACACCGGCGGGATGAGTGTTTATATTCGGGAATTAGCTCGTGAGTTGGGTCGTCGTGGTCATAAGGTGGACATTTATACCCGGTTGAATGGCACCCGGCATGACCACCTTGTCGATCTTTACGAAAATGTACGTTTAATTCACCTGAGTGCGGGCAACAATGGCCAGGTAAAAAAACTTAAGCTTTACTATTACCTGGCTGATTTTTTGCGGGCGCTTGAAAAATTCAAAAGCCAGCAAAATCTTCGTTACGATTTGGTTCACAGCCATTACTGGCTGTCCGGGCGACTGGGCAGTTGGGTGCAGGAGCGTTGGCACATACCCCATATCGTTATGTTCCATACCCTGGGCGTTGTCAAAAACATTGTCGGACTGGCTGAGCAGGAACCGGATTTGCGCCTGGCCACCGAACGAAAATTGGTGCAGTCCTGCCAGCGGATCTTGGCACCCACCGCAATGGAAAAACAGAACCTGATGAAATATTATCATGCGGCTGACGAAAAAATCGCTGTGATTCCCTGCGGTGTCAATCTCGATCTTTTTCAGCCCCAGGATAAAAAAACCGCACGTCAATTGCTGGACTTAGATGAAGACACACCGATTGCTTTATACGTTGGTCGCTTTGATCCGATCAAAGGCATTGAACGCTTGCTAAAAGCGATTGCTCACCTGCGGCGCCGTCAACGCGTACAACTGCTGATCATCGGCGGTGATGGACCGCAAACCGAAGAATTCCATCATTTACAACATTTGATAAACGAGTTGGGTATTCAGCAATCGGTCACATTCCTGGGCCGCATAGAGCAAAAACAGCTGCCGCTGTATTACAGCGCCGCTGATGTTGTGGTGATTCCCTCCTACTACGAAAGCTTTGGATTGGTAGGACTCGAATCCCTTGCCTGTGGCACACCGGTGGTATCAACTCGGGTAGGGGCAATGAGTGCTGTCTTGCAAAATAACCAGATCGGATTTCTGGTCGATAATAACGAGCCAGACTCGCTTGCAAACCGTATCGCCAAGGTTTTCGAGCAGCAGCGCACCCAGGGATTTTCGACCTCCCGCCTGCGCCAATCGGTTTGTCAATTCGGCTGGAAAAATGTTGCCTCAGGCATCATTAACGAATATGCCGCTGTTGTCAATGGAATGCCTCCGGAAGCGTTTTCGAAAGTGCCATCCCGGGTTTCATGCCAATAACCTGATGGATTATTTTGATTTTTAAGAGCTAGAATGGACTCTCAAGCTGAAGTGATTTGCTGAGTCGCATTAAAAAAGTGGCAACATGAATTCAGACGTGGAAACCAAAGCCTTTGCTGAAACCGACCTATTTCCCGAACCCACCGAGCACTTTTTAAATTTACACGACGGGCGCATTCACTACCTGGACTGGGGGGGTGACGGTCTGCAAGCTCATTTTTTGCACGGAAACGGTTTTTGTGCGGGTACTTATACCCCCTTCATTCAATACCTTGTCGACGATCTTCACATTCTGGCCAGTGATGTGCGCGGCCACGGGGGATCTGATCAACCCAGGGTCGAACGTATTCGTCACTGGGACATCTTTGCCGAGGATTTAAGAATTCTGATCGAGGAAAAGATGACTGCGCCGGTTATTGGCATCGGCCATTCGCTGGGCGCCGTCACGACCTATATCGCCGCCGCAAAATATCCGCACCTTTTTGATGGAATTATTTTGATCGACCCGGTTATTTTGCCGCGGCGACTGCTGTGGTTGCTGGCGATTGTTAAATTGCTGGGACTCAGAGGGATTATCCCTTTGGCAAAAATGGCACGACGACGACGAAGGCTCTTTAAGGGCAAACAGGAAGCATTGAAGCTCTTTGCCGCTGGTCGGGGTATTTTTAAAAATTGGTCAAAAGAATTTGTACACGCCTATTTGGAGTGCGGGCTTCTTGAAAAAGATGAAAAAACCGCGATTCTGCAATGTGACCCGGAACTTGAAGCCCAGATTTTTGAATCCATCCCGCAAAATGTCTGGCGTTATGCCAGCAAAATCAATTGCCCCGTGCTGGCGATTCGTGGAGAATCATCAGATGTTTTTTATGAAGATGCGGCCAATCGTCTAAAGACCAGTATCGCTGACATTGAACTGCAAACCATACCCCATTCAGGCCACTTCCCGCCAATGGAAAAACCACAGGAATGCGCCGATTTGATATTAGATTTTGTCGATCGAAAAATAAAGTCAAATTAAAACAGGCCTCAAATATCATCGAACCTTGCGACCCCTGACGGGTAAATTTCTCTAATATCTGAATCGGCTTCATTACCCTGAAGGTCAAAAGTAAGTTTATAAACAAATTCTTTTGCGAACTAATTGACCGTATGTATTGGAGTATCGGTTGCATGCCCATCTACTTTTCAAATCCATTTTAAATTTGGATCCAAAATGGTATTATGTGAACTCTGCTCCCTGTAGCAATAATTTCTGAAATTCTGCTTATGATTGTGCAACTGAACATTCGCCAAATAATCTGGCTTGTGACAGTAGCCGGTATATTAATTCTCCAGGGGATGACCTCTCAAGCAATTGCAAAGGTCCTAACCGATCAACTGGGATATCGGGTTACGTTGCCGCAGACGCCCCAGCGCGTTATCTCATTGGCACCCAGCATCACTGAAATTATTTTTGCTGTCGGCCAGGAAAAACGCCTAAAAGGCGTCAGTCGCTTCAGTGATTATCCGCACGCCGCATCAATGCTTCCTAAAGTTGGTTCTTATACCCAACCGAATCTTGAACGGATTGTGGCGTTAAATCCGGACCTTTGCATTGCCACCAAAGACGGAAATCCCAAACGCGTGATCGACCGGCTTCGATCGCTAAATATTCCGGTATATGCGGTTGATCCCCGCAACTTAGACACAGTGATGTTAACGATTCTTGACATCGGCACCCTTTTGGAAGCAACAGAAAAAGCCAAATCGTTGGCTGATAGTATGCGCTCAAGGATTGAGATGATTAAATCAGTCATCAAAACCGCACGATTTCAACCACGGGTTTTTTTCCAAATTGGGATTTCGCCGATCGTATCTGTTGGGAATGATTCATTCATCAATGAGCTGATTTCGCTTGCTGGTGGTATAAATGTTGCGGCCGGAGACATTGCCTACCCTCGTTTCAGCCGGGAACAGGTATTGGCGCTATCTCCCGATGTTTTCATTATCTCCTCCATGGCCCGTGATGTGCTCTTTGAAAAAGTGAAAGCAGACTGGAATCAATGGCCGAATATGCCGGCTGTCCATAACCGACGCATCCATCTGGTGGATTCAAACCTTTTTGATCGTCCTTCACCGCGGCTGGTTGAGGCACTTGAAGTCCTGGCCAAATTGATTCATCCCGAACTATTTAGGAAAGACGAGTGAAATCCAAAGCCCCATTTTTGATTAGACATGTTCTTGGAATTTCAGCCATTTTGTTTTTCGGCCTTGCACTTGTCATGTGGGTCGGGGTTGCGATCGGGCCGGCCGGCAGCGGATGGGAGCCGTTATATCAACTGTTGGTAGGCAAAGGAGAGGTGGATGCCACCCTTGCTGCCATTATATTGAAGATTCGATTGCCCAGGGTGCTTTTAGCGGCTATGGTGGGTGCGACACTTTCTTTAGGAGGACTTGTTTTTCAGGCCTTGCTGAGAAATCCGTTAGCCGAACCCTTTATCCTGGGTGTCTCCGGCGGCGCAGCGATTGGGGCGATCATCGGTATCCTGATGGGTCTGTCGCGTTTTCCGGGCGTTGGCTTGGCCGCCTTCTTAGGTAGTAGCGGAACGCTGGCCCTGATTCTTTTTTTAATCACCGGTCAAACAATGGTAAAAAAGGAATCCCTGCTTTTATCCGGTGTGATGGTCAACGCGTTTTGTTCGGCAGTGATAATGTTTTTGATTTCAGTCACCCAGGATGCCCGCCTGCACAATATCATCTTTTGGCTCATGGGTGATCTGTCTTCGGCCGACATTCCACAGGCAGGACTTTTGGCCCTTATGCTGGCACCCTGTTTTGTTTTATTATTCTGGTTTTCCCATAAAATGAACCTGCTGTTAATGGGCAAGGAAATGGCTCAAACCATGGGTGTCAACATCAAAATCGTTACGCTTATATTGCTGGTGGTATCTTCTTTTATGGTGAGTGCGACGGTTAGCTATTGCGGGCTGGTGGGATTCGTGGGGCTGGTCATTCCACATTTGTTCAGGCGGCTATTGGGTGCCGACCACCGTATATTGGTTCCGGCCTGCATTCTGGGCGGCGGTGCCTATTTGGTTATTTGTGATATGATAGCGCGAGTATTTACGCCTCAAGGTGAGATGCCCGCCGGCGTGGTTACGGCCATCATTGGTGCACCTTTGTTTATTTTACTCTTGAAAAAATCAAACAGATGAGTTCTGCAATCAACACCATAAATGTCAGCTATGCCTTTGCCAACCGGACGGTCATCAGGAATCTTTCCTTTTCTGTTGCCGAAGGTGATTTCTTCATCATCATTGGTCCAAATGGGTCCGGCAAAACCACCCTATTGAAAATTTTTGCTGGCCTGCTCAAACTCCAGAAGGGCCATATTCAAATTTTTGGTCGTCACGTCACAGATTACAAACAGAAATCGTTGGCCAGGACCATTGCGATGGTTCCGCAACAATTGCCGTTGGATTTTCCGTTCACTGTAGCAGAGTCTGTATTGATGGGCCGCGCGCCCCATCAAGGGGCTTTGGGAATTGAAAATAAAAAGGATTTTGCGGTTGCAACGCAGGCGATGGCATTTACCGAAGTGGAGCATCTGGCGGATCGTCGCCTTGACCAGTTAAGCGGCGGCGAACAGCAACGTGTTTTTATTGCCCGGGCGATTTGCCAGGAGCCCCAGATCATGCTTTTGGATGAACCCACCGCGTCTTTGGATCTGGCCCATCAGGTGCGAACTATGGATTTAATGGAAAGGCTCAAAACCGAAAAACAGGTAACAGTCATTATGGTCTCCCATGATATCAACATCGCGGCGATGTATGCCGATCAACTCCTCTTGCTTAAAGATGGCCAAATTCTCAGCCTTGGATCACCCCGAGAGGTTCTAACTTTTCAGAATCTGGAAGCGGCCTACAGCTGCCGGCTTCTGGTCGATGAAAGCCCCCTTGACGAATCCCCCCGAATTACATTGGTACCGAGAAAATTTCTAAGCGGTCCCAAATAGTTGAGGGGACGAAACGTTTTCACCATTGAGCTGCTGATTGAATCATCATTCCCGCATGGGCAGGTTTCAAACTCATAATTAGAATCTGTTTCAAAACCCCTTTTCGGTTTGTTTGCAGCTTTTGAAAAGCGCTAAACGCGCGCCGCTAAATATTGAAAACTCGGGCGAACTCCCTCAAACAGTTCAAGATTTTGCCCTCCGTAACAGACCCGAGTTAAGCGCTTTTAGAAAAAGGCCGCAAGATGAATCCCAAAGGTATTTTGAAACCACTTCTAATCATTTTGGCCGGTGCTTGAATGTTTGAATAATGCCGTGGCAGCTACAAGCGGTACTCAGCAATACCGGTTTTTGGGTGGTTTGAATCCTATCCAGCGTCTTAAATAAAGTGCGGGGTGTGTACCCCCCCACACCGGGCGCCAACTGATGGCTTTGGATGACGATGGATGTGAAATCTTTGAGTTGAATGGATTTCAAAAATTCATGCAAGATCATAGGGCGCCGTTTGTTGGTATAGGTGCAAATTTTTTGTGGCTCAAGGCAGCCAGCTGGGCATTTAAAATCGGCGATGCTGATAAAAAATTGCCCGGTTACGCCCTGGATGGGATTTGGCAATTCGCTGACGATGACATATGGTACGCTATCATCTTCTATTATGAACCTTGCGGACATTTTGGCCCTGATCCATTCATAGGCCACATGCAAAGGGATGGCCGGGACAATCCAGTCCGGAGAATGGGTGCGCGTCAAATGGTATTCAAGGTATTTTACGCCGTCTGTACAAACAGTCTCAAATCCCAAGCGGTCCGACTGCCTACAAACGGCTTTTTGTTTATCGACGATTGTTATTTGATGGGTGGAATCAATTTTGCGGAGTTCTTGGGCCGCTCTAAAGCCAAATTTACCGCCGCCGATGATCCAAAATTTGTCCACGATTGATTGTCCCGGCTTATTTTCAAGAACTGGCGCCTTGTTTTTTAAGCATGGCGATCGGTTTGGCCATATCCAGAACATGATTATGAATCATTTCCAGCTGATCCCCGGGTGCGCCCAACATCAAGTCGCAGGGGTCCACGGAAGATTTTAGTCTGCACCCCAATCCCAAAAACGTTATGTTCGCCACCCCTTCCAAAAGAGGCATGGCTGTGATATCGGCGCAGCCGCCCAAAGCGCCCCCGGATTGAGGCAGGTTCATGTGTCCGCCTTTTTCATAGTTCAATGCGTAAAGCAGCCACATCACTTGTTCGCTGTTGGCAGTAAAAACCGCTACTTGTGGCGCTTGTTTAAGATATGACAGGGGCGCTATTAGGGCCGTTTTGGTTTTACCCTTTTCCAGATACGATGATTTTAAAATGGTTTCAGCCGATGCTTCCTCGGTCTCAAAAAGACCCACACCGTATTTTTCCAGAACGCCGTCATCCAGGTAGGCCTCCATGTCTTCTTCC
>JAAUXT010098065.1_pt1:0-7500 | contig 17383 bp, 22 predicted proteins | sample 7278171 | NCBI WGS metagenome assembly JAAUXT01 (sample SAMN14350112, study PRJNA611818) | marine sediment metagenome | isolation source: surface marine sediment (1.8m) | place: French Polynesia: Moorea | collected 2018-08
ATTTGAACTCGACCGACCTAAATACCGGTTAAATGCCTTGTGCAGTGGACAAGTGCTTGAGTTGATATCTACATGCAGCGCGCATCAGAAGTGGAAAGAGCCTCGTACATCAGAAAGGAGTCGTGTCCAGACTTTCAATTGTCACGACAGGGAAAAACGTGATTTCAAAAGTTATGTTCAAGCACATGAGTTGAGTTTTCCGGTGTTTGAATTAAATCATTCGTGAGACGGTGGAAACTCTTAATTGTGTCTCAACGTGCGAGTGGGTTGATCGTGCTTCCGCTCTTGTGTCACTCTTGGTCATTGCTTCAGGATTTTATTGACAGAAAAGTCTCACTCGCAACGTTTTTCATTGCTTGGAAAGGCCAGCAATTCAGAATATGTCTGGCGACTGTGGGCGTGTACCTTCTCTGTCGTACACCAACTTCCTTTGTGTCATTGTCACGCCTCAAGGTTGGACAGATTTTGAATGAATCTCACCTGAAAAACATGTCCTTCACCGCAAAAACAAACTTTTCTTTTTTTGACGTCATTTGAACTGATTTTTTCGGAGGGATCGGATTTCAGAATTTCAATTTCCGTGAAACTTGGACAATGTGCCTCAGATGGTCATGACTGATGTTGCGTGTAAAATGAACCAAAAAAATCAAGTTTGGGTTGGGACATTGTTTTCGGTCATTTCCTGTTTCAGACCAATGGACGTGATTGTTTTCAACAAGGTTTAGAAAGCTTGAGTCCAGCTTGTTTGCTCTTTGCGAACCAACAACTGGTTGTTTCTCGTGATTGCGTTGGCTTTGGCTGCGCCTCAGAGTCGTGTCGTCCGTCCATCTGAAATTTGACGTCGTTTGTGGGCGTCAGGTGTCGAGGTTAGGTTTTGGATCCCGTCAACTTGTTTATCAGACGCGTTGAAGAGGTGAAAATTTATGAAATGTCAAAAAGAAAGTCCCACTGGCAGACCACACATACACACACAGACCACACACACACACACACACACATACACACACACACACACGTTTGTGTCCAAACAGGAGAACGTTTCTCCAGATGGACAAACTTGAGAGCACTCGCATTGTGTCGCGCAAACTTTTGTGAATCCCCTCGGTTCTGTCTCTTTGTCGCGCCTCTGAGATTGACAGTAACAATGCAGCGAGGCCTTTGAATCCCACGCCGTGTTCTGCGTGAAGCGGTGGAGAAGGAGCCTCTGTCACGTGAGGAGCTGAACGAGGCTCATCCCTGCGCCACGCAGCGCCACGCGAGACTTGGAGGAGCCTCGAGAGACTCTCGAGCGGGACTTGAGCGGCGCAGAGTTGCACTGGGTAAACCGCGGGTCCATTCACACTGGATGCGCCACAAACACGCGCAAAGTCAATGGGCGCAAAGTGGTGAAGGGGTAAACCGTGGATCCCTTGATATTGGTGTGTTACAAACAGTGACCGCATGGGGGACAACGTGACTGTGACCTGGTTTTGTACAGGATAGACCTCAGACCCCTTCGGAGTGGAATTGTCATCAGTCGCTTTTCCACGACAGTTTTTGGAACAACGTGGCGAAGGGGAAAGGCTTGGTTTGCACGGGCTAAAACTCAGGCCTCTTCACACTGGACACGGCACAATCCACCAGCGTTTGGAGGTGAAGGGCCATTTTTGACTTGTGGTGGAACGGAATCTGTGACGCATCCAGTGAAGAAAGCCTAAGAGCGGAAGCCCAGACCAACCAGGCCCAGGACCAAAATAGATATTTGTTGGCGCGATGTGAAGAATGACATGATTTCATGTGGTGTTCTCTGCAGATGTGGATGGTGTCAGTTTGTGGAGATCGAGAAAGATGCAACCAGCGGTGCGTGGTACTGATGGTGGCTAATGATGCGTCAAATCGCTGATGTTGGCGTGCTTGGCGTGGAACCTTTGCAACGCTCGATCTCGATCAGCGCTGAGACTACCTTGCACAAGTGTTTGAACCCGTTGAAATTTCAACACGCAGTTAGAGTTGGTTTGTCTTGTGGGAAGGGATGCAGTGTTTGGGTGACCTTCGCTGAAGCCGCTTGCAACAAAAGGCGTGGCACACACAGTTTTGGATTCATCCTTGAGACACCATCTGCATCCGCTCCTCTTGCTGCCTGATTCACGCATAGGGATGGACACACAACCCTGGATTCGCCACCTGATTCGCCCTTCTCTTGATGGCAAACTCAGAGAAATTTGAGACCTGCCACATTCAACCCCGCAGTCTGAACCTGGTGTCCATTCCTGGAGCCACCTGACCCTAATTTTGCTCCCTGCATCCAGGACCCTTGCGTCCTACGGAAGGACACAAACAGCACGCACAGCAATAATCAGACGAGTTCAATCCCGCCCGGCTCCCCGGCGGAGACTGATCCGGTGTTTACGAGCCGAGTCGAGAGAAGCTCAAACACATCGCTGGGTTAACGACCCGGATCAGGCGACCAGCGGGACGGATCCACAGGTGGCGCTGCTGTCCCCCTGGTGGCAGAACCGGAGTGGAGCGTGCTGACCCCTCTGGTGGGTCCTGAATTGGGGGCATTTAATCCTGGTGCAATAATCTGAGGCTGATCGGGCATTTGGATTGCATACAAGACCGTTCAGTGCATTGGACAAAAGGAGGCAAGCTGGTTTCGGGTTTGGCATGTGGCTCGAAGGGTGCATGACACGGCATGTTCCAACAAGCAAACAAAACAACACACACAGATTGAGGATTTTAACACCGTTTCTGAATGGAGTGGGGCAACAACTTTTTTTGTTCATTGCAGTCAAGACTTGAAGAATTCGAATTGCACGAGAGAAAACAGTCCTTGGCAAAAAGATGTGTGAGGAAACATCAGAATCGGGTTTCAGGTTGGCAAGAAGGAACTGGACGGACCGAGACTCCTTCAGTCAGATTTTCTCGGAATGGAACCCGAGATTTGGTCCCATTGACAGTCGTAAGATGTGCCCCAGTCCCGGGGACGCGGTGTTAATGGTGTGCGTGTGTATTTGTTGAGCGCCCATCCCAGACCCCGTATTACTGTCATAACGCGCGCGGTTCGGCGAAGCTTTCCTGGTCAGTGTGTGACCAGCGGCATAAATGGGGAGAGGGTGGCCTGGAGAGTCCGTGACATGACATGTGGTGATTTGAAGACAGGAAGGCCACTGCGGTGGCCAAAGATGATTGGGTGCTGTGCAGAAAGACATGGTGTCAAGCAGCCTGTGTGTGCAGAGATGGGAGAGACAGAGAGACAAAGAGAGCAGATGGTAAAAACACCACACACACACACACACACACACACACACACACAAACGATCCAACAAAAAGGATCAGTCCTTGGACTTCACTTGGGGACCAGAACGACAAGCCCTTCGCCCCTGAACTGGGTGCCCGAACGTCTCTCTCTCTCTCTCTCTCTCTCTCTCTCTCTCTCTCTCTCTCTCTCTCTCTCTCTGCTGAGATGACCCCTTCCTTGACCTGTAGATCGCCAATCCAGGGGTTAACCCTCCATGTCACATGTGTCCCCGCAGGAGAGCAATATCCGGGGTAAGACAGGCAAAAAAATCTTCCAAAACCTTGCGAACAACAGACCCAGCATGCGAGTGCAGAAAAGCCGAGGAGACTTTACGCAGAATAATTACGTTATGTCTGATTGTAGCATGTGCATCCAGGAGATAATGAGTTCAAATGGGGAGGGAAAATCTGTCTCTTCAGTGCAGGAAGTCCAGGATGAGGAAGAAAGGCTCTAATTACAAAGCGGTAAACGCTGTGTTTAAACTGGATGCGTTCATTGGTGTTGACAAAAACAATGGAAAGGAGACTGGGGACCAGGAATGAGAAATTTTGACAAATTGCAAGTTCTTCAGTGGGGGTACGGGCAATAGAAGCTTCAGTAATCTCCGCTGCTGGTGTCAGGTTTTGTGGTGGGACCACGAAAATCAAAGTCATCGCAATGGTTGTGGCTGAACCAGAGTTGTGGCAGAAGTTGATCACCATCGCAAAGTGTCGCTGGTGTCAGGACTTTGCCGCGGCCTTCTTGTTGTCAGCTGGTGAAGACGCCATCTCGTGACGCATGAAGCGTGAACCTGGCCTGAGTCACCAGACTCATCGGAGAATAATCCTGTTTGCTATTCTGAAGAAAGAGTCATTATGGGCTCAGTTTTGTCACTCTGCAATATTTCAGGGCGGGGCGGTGCTGGTGTGCGCACATTACGGGATTTCCTAGGGAAGCGCTGTTGAATCCTATCCAGGTGGGATTCATGCCCAAGATTTCAGGGTTTCAGTGGCCCACGGCGTTTCGCGTTTTGGGTTTCGTTGATTTGGGAGTCCAGATAATTCTCCTACGAGGGAGTTTGGACTTATGTTGTTGTGGTCCGGGTGAACACTGAAAGTTAGAATGTTATGAGGTGTTTCTGCTGAGTGGATTATTCAGGTGCGAATCTGACTCGCGTGTGCGTGTGTGGGTGTGGATCTTGGTGTGTGTGCCTGTGAAGAATCTGCAGGTGTACGCAAAATCTCTTTGTGTGTGTGTGTGTGTGTGTGTGTGTGTGTGTGTGTGTCTGTCTGTCTGTCTGTCTGTCTGTCTGTCTGTCTGCGTCAACGTTGATGTGTGTGAGTGGAGAATCTGTGTGCGTGTGTGTGTGTGCTCTTTCTCCAAAACAAATGATTCTCAGCAGTTGGCGGCTCGCGCCTCGGCTGCCGTTCCCACAGCCCTCGCTGTTTCCCAATTTGACACGTCAATTTTTCCATCTCTCCCCCTTTTTCTTCAGACATTAAGCCCGCGCCGCACCAAGATGAGCTGATGCTCCGCGCAATGCATTATTAATGCTGTAGCAATAGCTGTGTGAGATATTGTGCTGAAGACTGACTTCCTTAAGTGATGAACTGCGAGAAAATTTACTTTCCAAATGCGACGCAGTCGTTGTTTGGGAGGCCGGGTTGTTTGGATGCTGCGCAACTTCAAAGTGACGTATGGGCGGTTTTAATGTCAATGGAGCTTCCATTCCCAGCGACAGTTTCGTACTGTGGTATCGGAGCCCCAGCTTCAGTGTCGCGCTGGAATCAAATTTGGATGCCTTGCAAAAGGAATTTTTACAAAGCAAACAAGTTGCTCACGCTCCCTCAGTACGCACTGCGGGGGACCCAGCAACACTCGGTATTTTCAGGTGGTTTTGACGCAGTGGAGAGAGAAACGCATAAATATTGTACGTGAGGATCTGTCACTTCCTCGCAGGTGCAGGTGGCGTTCTGGGCTCCTTCTTCTGCAGTTGCAGTGCGACGCAGTTCGACACACACACGCACACACACACACACCCCACACACATGCCCATTCGTTCTTGATGTGTGTTCGTCTTGCGACGGTGATGCGTGGTTCAGAGGATGCGGGCAACCTTTCCTTACAAGTCCACACACAGGTACACGACACACACACACACACACACACACACGCACACACACACTTCGTGCTCGCTCTATCCACTGGTCCCCGCTTGATACGAAATCTCAAGTCGGGTGAAGTTTCTTCGAATCAGACGATGCAACAAGAATGCCAAAGGCAGGGTCAATAGTTACGTCTTTGTACGTCGACATGCGATGTGGCGGCGTCAAAAGGGACTTTGAGGAAAACGTTGGTTTCTCACGTCGACCCACGAGTTCAAGACCAAGGCAATGGTGAACAGGGTCGAACTCAACGAATTTGCAGACCCAACCTGAGAAAAAACATGCCCAGCTTAAATTTCCTATGCACTGCATAGGGACGCTGTACACGGTGGAGCGGAAGGTTGTTTTCACCTGGATGCGTCGTATTCGTCTCCACCTTCCCTTTCTGTGAGCCACCCACCGTTCTCTCTCGCCTTTTGATCCACGCTGTTTGTTGGGAGTTCGTTGGAACGTAAAGAGTGGTATCTAAGCAACCATTAGCAACGCTGTTATCTGTCGGTGGAAATAACGCGCCTCATACGTGGTTGGGAGATGGATGCCTCTCACGCCCCGACAGAAACGGTTGCGTCTGTCGAAAAGTGAAAATGATTGGTCTAACGCTGGATGCATCAGATGGAGATTTGGTCAATTGCTGTTTTTGCACAGTCCGCATCCAGCCTGAAACTACGTGGGAATGGCCTTCACCTCGCAACGCTGTTTCCACAATGTAAATGACATTAGAAGCCGATTGGAAACAAAGCCCAACACAAGTGTGATCAAAGGTAACCTTGGCTGGGCCGTGATTGATGGAACGCTGATTGAACGAGCAGTGGCAAGTCATCCGCGCGACTCCAATCTCCTGTCCTGCCTCAAAGTGGCGAGGCATTCAAAGGTCAGAATAATTCCACTGGGGGAATTTTTTCCCATTTGGACTGACCCCTGGGAGAGGCCCAAGGTTCAGTGTCATCCAGTGTAAAAATTTGGGGTCTCTCAGAGACAGGCGTGGATACCTGGATAATTTTTAACTCTTGGTATTTTCGTGTCCAGAAGCACGACACCCTCCCCGTGAGCGCAGCAATGGGTCAGACCCAACACGACTGAACCCACCAGACGATGGTGCGTTGGTTCACCAGGTAGTCTGGGTTCCAGCAAGTGTCTCGTCCCCGCGCATGCGCATGCGCACACTGCGTTCACCATGGTGTGCAGTCAGGGACAAATGCGGGGCTAGGACACGTTCCAAGCACTTTCCCCCAACGTGACACAAACAAATCCAACGTGCACGTGTCCAGGGGGGACCAGGGACCCTTTCCCAAAACCTCTTGGAAACGTGAATCCACCACCTCTGCTGGTGAAAGGAGAGGAAAGGCCCCACCACACCTCGCACTCCCTCACTTCTCACTCACCCTGTCGCTCTCTCACGACTCCAGAGAACAACACAGGTACCGCCGCCTCGGCTCCTGAATGAGTCGAGACCCTCGGTTCTTTGAGGCGAGTTCGCTGCACCCGAACCTGCTCCCGACAGGATTATCCGCGCGTGCGCACAGTGAGTACACTCTCATCCAGGGATCACGCCTGATGGGAACATGGGACGCTGGAAACACGCACCGACAGTTGCAGTCACCGAAGTCTGAGTCTGAGGACCCCTGCACTCGTGGACAAGAGCGAATTGTTCCTGAGCAGATTGAGCAGACCACCGCCCCAAGGACAACGTTATCTGTTGGTTCTTGGCTTTCCCCACGGCACGTGGCTGTCCTGACAAGTAGTCTTGTTTTGATATTGGAATGCACAGCCAGTGAGGGTTTTAGTTCTTGTCCAAAAACACGAAGTCTTGGTTTGCCCAGAAGGAAGTCATGGTTCGCGCGTCTGCAACAGCAAATAGTTCTGTTCTGCGCCAAGTCTCGTGCGTTTCATCCAAGTTTCAGGAACCAGCTTCAAAAGACCAAGATTCTTTCGTGTCAAGATAATGTGTTTGACACACAAATTAGACAAGGCTTGTTTTACTTGACTCTTCCTGCCTTTGCCTTCAGGTTGGGACGTGACACACAGTGTCGTGTCCTCAGAGCGAAGTCGTAATGTTTTGATGGGGCTGCTTTTGGT
>JAAUXT010098065.1_pt1:12500-17383 | contig 17383 bp, 22 predicted proteins | sample 7278171 | NCBI WGS metagenome assembly JAAUXT01 (sample SAMN14350112, study PRJNA611818) | marine sediment metagenome | isolation source: surface marine sediment (1.8m) | place: French Polynesia: Moorea | collected 2018-08
CAATTTGTGGCGGTTCTGGCGCCGTGACCCGACACCTGTCGGAGTGGGGCGGTTCACAGGGGGTGCGTCATGTGCTGCAAAACCCAGGGTGCGTCACACTGGGTGCGTCACAAGCCGCGCAGCCACAATCCACGTCAGTGGGAGCATCATGCGTCACATGTGTCACGTCACGTCTCTGTCCCAGTCGACGAGTGCAGCGTCGTCGCTTGAGATAGACGGACGCCATGCTGCGTCTCCAACCTGGGTATCGCCAGTGTGTGAGGGTACGCCACGCGTCGCGCGGGCCCAAGTTGGGTACGTCAGGCGTTGCGTCCGTTGCTGGGTGTGGAGGGCCGTCCGCTATCATAGAACAGGCTCAGGTCACTCCAGATACACATGTCACGCTTTGTGTTGCTGGGATTCGGACACCGGGTTTCGCTTCCTTCATTGGGTCCTTTTTTACAGTCGTTTTGAAGGAGTAGTTCATTGACTCGTGTTTCTATCACACTGAATGCGCTTTGTACTGGGTTCCTCCACACACAACACATTGACCTGCACAGGGACGCAGTACGTGACGCACTCAGTGCGCAGACGCAGCACGTGGTTTTGCTTCGCTGGTCTGACTGCTCCTGGTCGTGTTCGATGAGGTGTGAATCGAACACGGCCCAGACTCGCACTGACGCGGAAAACGAACGGACCCTGGATTTACAGGTTGTGGTGGATCTACTGTTGCTGGACTTGGACTGGTGGAGTGGATGACGTCAACGTTTGGGATGAAGATTTGACGTAAACGTTTGACGTGAGCGTTTGACGTGATGCAGATTGCCATGGATACGACGTGCGTGATGACGTGGATTTGACGCTGCGTTTTGTGATGATTTTGTGTGACGTTAATTGGAAGCGGCGAGTGAACAGTGGTCACAGGACCTGTGTCTGAAGAAGACTAAAAACGAACTTTGCGCACGCGCACGCGCAAGCTCACGCACGCGGACACACGCACACGCTCGCACATTTGACCTGTAGCCTTGGGAGTTCTGGACTCGGAGACTCAAAGACATGATGAACGCGTGACCGGAACCACTCGCAGCATCAGAAGCGCCTGAGGACCCCAACTTCCGGTTCCAGCATCGTGTGTCGTCCCCTCTCACCACCAGAGGGCCCCACCGTGACCGCGAGGATTGGGCGCGTCTTCAGCTCCGCGGCCGTCGCCGACGTGGTCGGGGAGGTGCGACGCGGCGGCTTCGGGCCCTCGTCCTCCCCGGGGCACCCCGCGCCCCCTGCCGGGGGGCACCCGCACCCCGCCCCGGGCCCCGCCGGCCCTTACCCCGGCTACCACTACCAACACCCGTCGCACCACCACCACAGCGCCGCCGCAGACGGAAGCGGTTACTACAGCTGTTTCCACTACCACTCACACGGGGGCGCCACTGAGAATCACTACCACGGGGATCCGTACAGCGGGACCCAGTTGACGCGTCTCTCGCCTGGTTCCCCCTCGCGGGTGCCGAGCCCGTCTAGTCCGGGTCCACAGACCGCCACCATTGTGGTGACGCAGGCGGGCGGTGCCTCGGGCACCGCGGGCGGGGTGGGCGGGGGCGGTGGGCGGGGTGGGCGGGCCTCCTCCAGTAAGCGCCTGCACGACCGCCACCTCGCCCAGTTCGTGTACAGCTGCTCCCCGACCAGGGGGTGCAATGGATACAGGTATTGATCACTCATTGATTGGTTGGTTCAGTGATTGATTTTGTCTGAAGTGGTCACGTCGGAGCAACCCCAGCGCCATCTACACCTTATGAGTAGGAATTGTGCTGCTGGGCCGCGTGTCCGACCGCGTTGTCCCTGAGGCGTGTGTCTGCACTGACAGGTGTTCTTGTTGTGTTTGTTTGCGTCCTTGTTGTGATGTTTTCTGTGAATTGGGACAAGAAGCCTGTGGCGCTTTGGTGGCTTCTGGTTCACATGGCAACGGACGCCAAATAGGTTTTGCGCACTTGAGCGTGAAGCAAGTTTCACGCCATGGTGGAAAATCTTGTTCGTTGTTCCTGTCGCTTCCGTTTCCATGGTAACTTTAAAGTCGTGGGTCTTTCTCTCGTTGACATGGAAACGAGTGATACTCACGACCCCCTCACCACCGTTGCCATGGTTACTCACACGTTTCTCCCTCGTCTCGTTTCCATAGATACCTGGTGCACCACTCGACCTACTCGTCGTACTCGGGGTCGCCGTCAGGTGGCGTTGGGAGAATGGAGGACGGAGCGGCGTCAGACGAGAGCTACCGCTCCATCAACCACGCCGAGAGAATGATGAGGAAAATGGAGAATTATCACAGGTGCGTGTGTGTGCGTGCGTGGGGAGGGTGTGCGTGCGTGTGTGCAGAAGGTGTGTGTGTGAGGAGAGCTACCTCTCCATCAACCACGCCGAGAGAATGATGAGGATGGTGGAGAATTATCACAGGTGTGTGTGCGTGCGTGTGTGTGCGTGGGGTGTGTGTGGGGGGAGGGTGTGCGTGTGTGCGTGCGTGTGTGTGGAGGGTGTGCGTGGGGAATGTGTGGGGGAGGGTGTGCGTGTGTGCGTGCGTGTGTGCGTGGGTGGTGTGCATGCATGGGGAGGTTGTGTGTGCGTGTGTGCGTGCGTATGATGTGTGCGTGGAGAGGGTGTGTGGGGGTGGGGGTGTGAAACTTTTTGCGTGTGCGTGCGTGAGAAAAGAAAGGAAATGAGACACAACACACAACACACACACACACACACACACACACACACACACACACACACAGATCTCTTGTCACACGCATACCTCCCTCATACACACACACTCCTCTCTCACACACGCATACCTCCCCCCACACACCCACTCTCTCTCTCACAGTCAGGGGCAGCTGTGTGACATCACCCAGCCCGCACGCATACCTCCCTCTCACACACCCACTCTCTCCTTCTCTCCCACAGTCAGGGGCAGCTGTGTGACATCACCCAGCCCGCACGCATACCTCCCCCCACACACCCACTCTCTCCCACAGTCAGGGGCAGCTGTGTGACGTCACCCTCCTCGTCGGGTCCCACCGCGTCCCCGCGCACCGTATCGTCCTCTCGGCCGCGTCCGATTACTTCGCAGCGATGTTCACGAACGACGTTCGCGAGGCGACACAGGACGAGGTCAAGATGAAGGACGTCGACCCCGACGCGCTCCAGGCGCTCGTCAACTACATGTACACAGGTAGGTGTTGCACGCATACCTCAGACACACACACGCACATCTCGTCAACTACATGTACACAGGTAGGTGCTGCACTCATACCTCAGACACACACACGCACATCTCGTCGTCAACTACATGTACACAGGTAGGTGCTGCACGCATACCTCAGACACACACACACGTACATCTCGTCAACTACATGTACACAGGTAGGTGCTGCACGCATACCTCAGACACACACACGCACATCTCGTCAACTACATGTACACAGGTAGGTGCTGCACGCATACCTCAGACACACACACGCACATCTCGTCAACTACATGTACACAGGTGGGTGCTGCACGCATACCTCAGACACACACACGCACATCTCCATGGAAGGGAGCTGCACGCGTACAGGAAGGCGTGTGTGCGTGCCACTGCTACTCGCGCATATCTCAAGGCCAAATTAGCTTGTTGCGTGAAAACGCCTGACGTGCCCCTTCCTCAGTCTTTCTCGTTCCCGTACACAACACTGACAAGTCCCAGTGAAGTGAAATGCAGCACAAACGGCAGCAAGACACTTTGAGGCAAGTGTGGTGCCTGGCGAAGACTCTCACCAGGAGGCTGATCTTAAAAATGCGGGACCCCAAAAGGGCAGAACTGTTTAAAAACGAGTGTGTGTTTCTGCAAACAAAAACACTTTGCACGTGAAGTGGGATTTTCAGTGTTTTCAGGGGGGTCAGGGGGACCTGGCCCCTGGCTCCGGGGGTGGGGGCACCTGCCTCCTGGGGCCCCCTGGTTCTGTGGGGGGTGTCAGCAGGATCTGGTTCCTTGAGCCCCAAGCTCAATGGGCGTCAGGGGGCCTGACCCCTGAGGCCCCCTGGCTGTGAGAGAGGGATCAGCCTGGCCCCTGCCCCCTGGCTCCACCTCTGCTCGTTCAGAAGTTGTGGATGCATTGCAGGCGCAAAGCTCCGAGGCTCAGAAGCCATTTGCTGATTGAATTTCTTTGAAGCCGAGTTTCACTGAACATTGTGAGCTGTGCTTGTGAGGGACGCATGGTGATGCGTGTGTGATGGGGGAGAAGAGAGTGCAGTGGCATGTGTGGGTGTGCGTGGGTGGGCGTGCGTGTAGTGGGTGTGCGTGAGGATGGGTGTATGCGTGGGCGGGTGTGTGGGTTGGTGGTTTAGTGTGTGTGGGGGGGTTGGTGGTTGAGTGTGTGTGTGTGGGTGGGTGGGGGGGTGGCCTTCCTGAGTTAGGTGTTTGTGCAGGTGCATTTGTAGGTGTGCTCTGGTGTTGTGCAGGTGTGTCACAGTGTGTTGGTGTGCGTGGGTGTATGTGTGGGTGGCGTCGGTGTATGTGCTGACTTGTGTGTGTGGGTGTACGTGCAGGTGCACGTTGGTGTATGTGTAGGTGTGTGTGGGTACGTGTGTAGGCGAGAGTGGGTGTGGGCATGGGTACGTGTGTAGGTGGCGTGTGTGTGTGTGTGTGTGTGTGTGGGGGTGTGGGTGGCGTCGGTGTTGACATGTCTTCAGCAGCTTCAAGGTCTGAGATTTGATTTGTGATTGAAGCTGCAGCACCTTCCACGGCTCAGCATCAACATGGCAGCTGGAATCAGCTCTGATGCTGCCCATTGGAGTGGTGTGTGTGTGTGTGTGTGTGAGAAAGAGAGAGAGAGAGAGAGAGAGAGAGAGGAGGGGGAGAGAGAGGAGGGAGTCTGTGAGAGAGAGAG
>JAAUXT010007466.1_pt1 | contig 17382 bp, 17 predicted proteins | sample 7278171 | NCBI WGS metagenome assembly JAAUXT01 (sample SAMN14350112, study PRJNA611818) | marine sediment metagenome | isolation source: surface marine sediment (1.8m) | place: French Polynesia: Moorea | collected 2018-08
CCCATGGGGGGAGGGATGCTGGGTAAATTCCAGCAAAATAGCAGAATTTTGATATTATACATCTATTCACTGTATAATTTATATATTAATTAAATACAAAAATATTTAGAATATAAATAAATTGGCTGAGGCCAGCCCCCCCTGGTGGGGGAGGAGTGTGGTGTGACACACGAGCTGTGAAATTAGAACCACCACTTGTCAGGTGGTGCCACTGTGTACTCAATAAAGCATGAGATTCACGCTACCGGGCCAGTCTCACCCGAGATACCAACCAGTGTGTTTGTGATATCACTACAACGCTTTGCTGCATACCAAATTCGGGGACAACGCTGTTGCAAGCTCTACTCACCACCAAACACAATAAAGCAGAACCCAACCGGCAAAACTCACCCCTCCTTGTCACGGAGAATGACCATGGCGTCCGGGAACCCGTCCATGTTGTAGTCCCCAGTTCGAAGTGAGATCGGGTACTGCACTGGTCCCTTGCTTTTTTCCGGCGGGACGAAGCCCCACAAGCGCGTCTTGTCAGAAGTCTTCTCTGAGAACTTGTCGAAGAATTCTCTCCACTGAAAGGCAACGTGGGAGTGACAGATTGACAACTTTGTTCGATGTCGAGACAGTTGACAAGTTGGATCAACACACCGGCACAATATTTTTCAGAAACGAGTTTTAGCATGTTGTCAGCAGGAACCACCACAAGGAAACACGCTGGCAAACTTGTTTCAATTTCTCTCACCTGGCCACTGCTGTCTCGCCAGTAAATGACGCTGGAATCCATGCAGTCTGCAGTTTTGCATACGGGAACCAGATGATCAATGTTACCATCTCGATCTGAAACGAGTTCCAAGAGCCACTATTATTTCTGACGATGCATCCTCGCCTACCAGGTAATGTGTAGACAAAGCTTCTGTCTTCGAGGCCCAAGAAAAGGAACAAGACAACAAACGCCTGTGCACGTACTGATGTCCACAAAGACCGACTGTCCGACAAGTGCAGCCTTTGGGTTTGCGCGATCATAGCCATCGCTGAGCGACCCGTTCCTGGTGAAATTTCCATTCTGAAAAAAACGAAGCCCAGCAATCAGGAAAAGAAACATGACGGAAACAAATCAGGAGCTTTTTGCCTCTCTCACAATTGTCTCAGCTTCGAAAAAACGGACGTCTGTTTCCTTCTATCAAGAAAACGGTCACTCCAAAACCTTTGAAAACACTCGTCTGAAACAGCATTCTTAACACCAACCTCTGCAGTCCACACTTCGTAGCCTTCCTTGGTGGACAAGACAATGTCTGGAATGACAAGAAGTTGATCATCGTACTTTGCGCCACAACAGAACAAGCATGTCACAAGATGAATACGACTTTTGCAGGTAATTCCAATTCGAACCTGGTTTGCGGTCATCCGTCACGTCAATGAAAGCATGGGAGTGTGGTTTTTTGAAGTCTGGCAGTTGCGCAATGGAATGTCGCGTGAATTTTCGAGACGAACTGGAATCACAGAAATAGTGTCCGACCTCACACAACCAAATCATCGCCCCAAAGGACTTGCTCCGTGATGATACGTCTGAAGCTGATGCCTTCTGTACCTTGCCACAAAGACGGCGCCACTTGTCATCAGGTCAGGCAACATGTCTCCGTTCCAGCTGAAAAACGAGATGTGCTTGGAACATACGAGCAGTTTGCGCTCTGCTGAATGTTCACACACAGACACAATTCACGTGATGTCAAAAGAAGCAATAACTTACTCCACCAACACAGGCTCGTCTGGAAAATCGTCGCTGCTGCCCACAGTGGACTGATCACCTGAACAGGGATACTCAAACATGACGTGCATGACTCTTGGCCAATACGGTGGTTTCCTCCCGCCCCGCACAGATTGAACACTTCTGCCTGGTCAACAGCCAAAGAGCTCCGAGCAAATGCAATGATACCCTCCCCCCGTCACACACACACGCACACACACTGGTGGTCATGCGATGGTCACCAGACTACAGTTGTGAAACAGAATTTGTGAAAACTACTGACCTACACTTGTTGAGTTCCTTTGGCCCCAAAAAACCTGAACTGCAAGGTTTTTCTCCCTCATAAGCGTAACAAGTACGTCCATATGCGAATCGCCGTCGAAATCCGAAGGGACCACATTTGTGATGACGTCGTCTCCGGAGACCAATCTTTTCCGTTCGAATGGTCCACTCTGTCTGGTCTGCAGATTGTTTTCACTCGCCAAGAACACGTCCAGTGTTTTTCCTGCAAGGAACTTGTCATTATGTGACACCAGAAAACATCCTCCGGCGGATCAGGAGAGCACGCCCGCCCGCCACAGAGGCTCAATCGGGCAATGGGTGACCCACAAGCCCATCTGACACTTCTACGAGGGTCAGTTTCGACCTGCGATCGCCAGTGGTGACACACACAACAGTCAACGTCTTGTCCAGTTCGCTTCATTCCCAAATAGTTTCCACTAACTCTGTGTGAAGTTAGACGTCGGAACGACTCTCGGGTCGTGTGGGAACACTGTGATGCGGGTTGTTGACTTTTCACAAACCTGATTCATCGAGGACGAAAATATCCGTCATTTTGTCTCCATCGAAATCCCCGAAGGCTGCCACAATCCCCCGTGAATCCGATCGAAAGAATTCCACAGTGACATCGTTCAACTTTATACAACAAATACATCGAATAACAGTCAGAACCAGGGCTGCATTTGGTAAAAATCTAAACATTTTCACATTTATCTAGTTGAGTTTTGATAACTTCCGGTTTCAAAGCGTATCTCTGTCGCACCGTAGAAATCCGCGAAACCCAAACATGAGAAAAGTCAAATCTACGTCAAACAAGAGAATATCCCCAGTGTCCTCTGCGAAGAAATGGTCGAGATTTTTGGTAGATTTGCCCTTTTTCCTGACAATCTGCAATTCACAGGAGTCTTTGGGAAGAATCAAAGATTCCCAGCCATTGGTCTCAAGCAGTGTGAAGTTACCGGCTGACCATGGAGAAGTATCCGCATTCTGCAGAGAAAAAGAAGCACCACAAACATCATCAGGAGCATCTTGACTCCAGACTCGGCAAGTCCGAAGGGCCCGTCGGCTTCAACTACGAGGAGACCGTGAAAAACCTCAACAAATATTATCGCCTGGGTAGGTTTGTGTGGTTGTTCAGACACTTCTTCTCGACAACAAAATACACGGCTGGCATGGTGTGATTGTTGTGCACCCACTGTGACTGCACCCTCCACAGCAGAGTCAGTTCTTACTGGACCACACACACACCCGAACCATCACACAAACCGAAGTCACGATCACCCACCCTTGCCATCACTTATCCTCACCTACCATCACCCATGTTCACCCACCCATCTCACTCATTTGGTCAGGTATGAGTCTTAACAGTCGCACCCGTTCACTCGTCCGGATTGCTGCTCTGTCTGCTGGGATCAATTCATACTTGTTGGTGCACTCCAGTTTTTGACTGGACCCTGGTTGTCAACGGTTATACTTGGAGTTCAACACCACGGGCAGTGACGAAAAGAACCTTAGCCGACGTGCATTGCTCAGCTATGAATTTCATTCTTCTTGGCAGTGAAACGTCAGGTGCTGCGGTACCAGAATCCAGTGACGGGGCTGTTCCCCTGCGATCTGTCTCGACCCGAAGAGGCGCATGTGAGGGACAGCGTCTACTGTTCGGCTGCAGTATGGGCCCTTTCTCAGGCTTACAAGTGAGTGTCTGCTTTTGACAGCCAAAAAGTTCCTCGAGAAAAACACGCACTTCCAAGTGTAGAAAGTGGCTTTCTTACGTGCTTTCTTCAACTGCTGTTTGTTTTGTTCTCAGGAGAATCGATGATGACAAGGGCAGAACGTACGAACTTGCACAATCTGCTGTGAAATGCATGAGAGGCATTCTCAAGTGTTGGATTCGTCAAGCTGAGAAGGTGGTTCAAATTATCAATATTCAACCTTCGTCTCGGTCAGAACTGGTTGACGCGAAACAAAGTCTGAGTTGTGTATTTTGCGGGACGCACAGCCTCCCAGAGAGCAGTAAACACGCTTTCACAATTGCTGTCTGGTCTGACCACAAGTCATTGTTTGAAGGTGGAGAAGTTCAAGAAGAACCAGAACGAGAAGAACGCTCTGCACTCGCGTTTCAACATCAAAACTTGCAGCGCAATCTACCGCGACGACGAAGCGGAACATCTCCAGATCGACTGCATCGCCCTCTACATCATTTTCCTCGTTCAGATGATCACTTCGGGACTGCAGGTTCGTGTCGGGTGTGCTGCCTGATGGCAAGAGAGGGGAATTTTCCGTCAGCTCGCACAACGTTCACGATTATGGGAGGCGCGGTGAAGCGTTTCCGAGAGTTAAGCCGTTAAACTTAGGGATACCGACCGTGCACGATTAGCTGGGGATTCAAGTATGTGTACTCTTTCCGAAGTGATCTTGTCGGACATTCAGTTTTGATTGTTCTGCACGCAGATCATCTTCACGGCGGATGAAGTGACATTTGTCCAAAATCTGGTGTTTTACGTGGAGAGAGCGTACCGAACGCCTGACTTCGGTATGTGGGAGCGAGGGTCGAAGTATAACAACGGCTCCAGCGAACTGCATGCGAGGTAAAAAAAAAAAAAAACAACCCACAAAAGTTCTTTGTGTTATATGTCCTCAGAAACATCAGGTGTGTCGCAAAGGTTTGAAATGTTTCCCAAAAGTAAATCACAGAATCCAATGCTGGTTGAGGACATTGAATTGTGCATCACGTTCAGTTCGATAGGCATGGCGAAGGCGGCGCTCGAGACAGTGAACGGAATGAACATGTTTGGGACCCACGGCTCCAGTTGGTCGGTCATTTATACCGACATCGACGCGCACTACAGAAACCGAATTAATTTCATCACGTGTCTGCCCCGCGAATCCGCCTCCAAGGTAGCGCCACCGTTGTTGAGGAGGCTTTTGAAGGTCTAAGGCTGGTGCTAGCGGCGGTTCTCGTAGTGTTCACTGGGCTGGTGTCGTCTAATTTTTCTAAGGCTTTTGTGTGGTTTGGGATTTTATTGATGGTTGTAGAATAACGACTTTCTTCAGTCGCAGCAAACAAACATGCGCACACAAAACACAGGCACACACACAGGAAAACACACCACACACGCACACCGCTCACACACACACACACACACACACACACACACACACAAGTACAGTTTGCAACTTTGCAGCACAATACCGCAAATATGTGCGCCAAGTCGCGCTATTTGTGAAAAAGTCACACGGGTTTCAAAACTCGAGATTGACGGTAAAGTATTTCTTGCGCCCGACCTTTTGTGTCGAATTTTTTGTGCGACTGCGCAGATAATTGTGCCACATCAAGGTCCCACAATCAAAACAATCAAAAGTGCATAGACTACAGTTCTCTGGTGGTGGAAAGAATGGTTTCTGTTTTCTCGTCTTGCAAAACAAGTTCTCTCGCCAAGCTTCATTCTTCAATCATTTGTTGTCTTCCCACAGCAAAAGATCTTCCAACAACACTGCGCCTCACAACGCAAACTCTGTTGCAGTTCTATCGGCTACTGTAAGGCTGCTCTGGAGTCGATGAACGGAGAGAACCTGTTCGGCACGGCTGGTGCCTCTTGGTCCATAGTGTATGTCGATATCGATGCGCACAACCGCAATCGGACGGTGTTCGAGACTCTCTTGCCTCGCGAGTCTGCGTCCAAGGTGCGGGTAGTGCATGAGTTTTGAGCTTTGCTGCCAGGTATCTGGTGTGGCCTGGGAATTTAATGTGAGAATGTGCATGGTGGGATCATTTTGTTGTTTTGAGTTCCTTTGGGGTCAAGAGCACCAAACTACACAAATTATGTTCCCAAATTTGACGATGTTTCCACCTTCACTTCGTACAAACTTGCAGTGTTTGAAGATCTTGTGCTTTTCTTTTCTATTCGTGCTGTTCTGTTTGGGTTTTGGTCGCGACTGCAGTCCCCCCGCTTGTGTGTGTCTGGATGTGTGCGGTTACGCCCCAACATGCACACACACCATGCAGCTCCAACTTCTGTTGAGATGACTTTGGCTGCAAGCTGGAGCAAGGCCACGACTTGAGCTCCCCTCATGTTGATGAGTTTTGCTTGGAAGCCAGCGACCAGGCTCCAAACGAGACGGGCGTCACTTCACTATTCTGTGTTCTAGTTTGTGGCACGTAGATGAAGAATAACACTCTTTTACAGAGTACGCCACCTGCATGATACTGCGTCTCTGAATGTCTACTTGACACACAGAATTGTGCTTTTCTTGACTGGTGGACCGTGTGAACGTTTGTGCTCATAAAAGTGGCATTTCATTTGATAACAAAGAAAAGCTAACAAAGCATCGCAACATTGTTCCTGAAAGCAAGCTGGTGCTACGCAGTGAACGGCGTCGTCGTCGGTGTTTGAAGCAGTTTTTGTGTGCTGCAGAACACGGATGCGTCGCTCATACCGACCGTCAGCTGGCCAGCGTTCGCCGTGCATGAGGAGGGGCTCGTCGCCAGGACCATCGACAAGGTTTGCGCGCTGCTTCGTGTCCTCTTCAGTGCTGCAAGCCTCAAGACTGCTGTTCTTTTGTTCTTTTGGAAAGTAGATTGCTCACCGTCGTGGAAATCTTGCCTGGGAGCTCAAAATGTCCTTTTGGTGAATTTGATACCCGAAGTTAGTGACGCACAAACTTGTCAGACCCTCCATTGAACAAAACCAACTCGTGGGAATCAGGCATGGTGAGGGTTGAGCAATAATCCGTTGCTTCCTGCACAGGCGTCGCGGAAACTGGCCGGTCACTACGGCATGAAGCGCTTCCTGCGCGACGGATTTGGTACCGTGATGGAGGACCGCTCGCGCAAGTACTACAGGGCTGCCGAAATCAAGGTAATGGCACTGTCCCAGTCAATTGTGCATTCATATGGAACCAACCGTAAGCTTCAGCAAACATGCAGGCGTGCACTTTGTGGTTCAGGACTGGGTCTTTTTTTCTGGTCACAGAACAGCTTGTCATGTGTTCTTGTTGCAGGAGTTTGATGGTATCGAGTCTGAGTGGCCCATGTTTTTCGCATACCTGCTCATCGACAGCGCGTACAAGGGTGACCAGGCCAAGATGGATCACTACCAGGAGAAGCTCAAGTCCCTGCTCCTCTACACCGACGACGGTTCGCACTGTTTGGTTGTAGACACGCCGCGTAGGCTGGCTATCTGTAGCAGCTGCTGGAAACAAACCGTCCTGTCTGTGCAGAGCCCCACTCAGGGCTGACATGGCTGCTTGTTGAGGTGGGGGCTGAGTTGAAAACACTGCAAAGATGTGATGGAGAAACGTCTCTGCTGAGAACAGAATCCAGGTCCTGCTTTCAGACCTATAGTGTTACGAGAATCCCGCAGTATCCCACGAAAAGCGTGATTCACTGCTCCTTTGCTTACAATCAACGCAAGTCTCTTCCTCTTTTCTTTCGAAAGGAACCAGTTGGAAGGGAAAACCCACACTGACACAGGAAAAATTATTGGTGTCAATTCGGCATGGCAAAGCTTCGGAAAGCTTCGACGAAAAAGAGATCAAGACGTCCAGTTGAAATTTTCGTGGCCAAACGTTTTGAATCCAGTGTGTCCACACTGAAGAATGTGTTGGCACACGCGTTGCAGATTTCACTGACATCTGACTCACGCTTTCCTCTGGCTGCAGGATTCCCGGTGCTGCCCAAGTTTTACTTTGTGGAGCCTGACTGCACGGCCGCCGAACGCGCGCATCCGGGCAGCCAGCGTCGCCTTGCCAACAATTTTGCCGACAAAGAGCTCCACCTCTGGGGACAGTCCGTATACATCATATCGCAGCTGTTGGGTGAGTGCTATTGAATAACGTTCGCGTTTCGTTTGTGTTTCTCCCCTCAAAAAGGCGGGCATTCCACAAGATAAATCTGACTTCAAAGACAGGTGCACAGAATTCTGACTCGAAAGAGCCATTTTCCATCTCAATGTGGTTGGTATCCCTCAGCAATTGATGACGCACCAGTCATTGCTGCACACTACAGAATAGAAACTGATGTCGAAAGCTTGGAGTATCTGTGTAAAACAGGTGCCCGTGCTGCAAAAAAATTCCCTCTGAAAAAAGTTTTGGGTCAAACACGACACCTGCAAAAGAATGCCCCTCCTCGTTGGGAAAATCTCTTGGACATCCCGGGAAAACGTCACGTCCCATTTTCTGGTTGCTGCCAGAGCAGTGTGCAGCGACAGGTGTTCTTGTTCCTGATGGTTGTGTTCGCGTTTCAGAATTTGCGGGTTTTGTGCAGCTTTGTGTTTGAGTGCGCCAGTTTTCAGTTTGCCCACGAACAAAGCTTCATGCAGTTTCAGGACTTTTGGGTCTGCACGACCTGGACCCGCTGAGTCGCCACCTTCCGAGTCATCTGCGTCCCGTCTTCAACCCCAGATACTCCTCCTTCAAGGTACTGTGCGCTGAGAGCGCGCAGCCACTGCTGGACAAGTTCTCTTTTTGTGTGCTTTGACAACACATAACTTTCTTTTCTTGTTGCACTGTAGATACGTTACCTTCTGGTTTGTCTTCAAGAATGGGATACTGGTGTGTCTGACGAGCTTGAAGCACAGTGAAGGATAATAGTCTTGTTGCAAGAAACAATCCTTGCAGCACGCACAACAAACTCATTGGTTCAAAATTTTGAAGAGCTGTATATTGCACAACACCCTTCCAGGTCTCGCTGACACACCAGCGTTGTTTCCAAGTGATTTCAGCAACATTGATTCTTCCCTTCCAGGCAACGGTGCACTGAATCCTTCACAGATTTTTCTTTCTCTGGCAGAGTTTCCCAACAGATAACAGCTGCAAATGTCTTTGCGCATTTCACATCGAAACACTGAGTTCCAGCTGTAATTGCTGATCGCCTTGGTGCTGGTGGTTTCAGTCACGGGCTTGTTAACGATCAGTGAATTAGACCCGATCAAGCGCTTTCTGCCGGCCGCAGAGCGTCCGCGCGCCAGCAGCCGCTACTCATCCTTTCAGGTAGATGATCTTCTCAGTCTTCTACTCATTCCTGGCCTCCTGTCCTTTCGAGTCAGTGAAAGGGTTTTCACTTTGGCACTTCTTCACAAATCATGTTCAACATTGGTTCATTTAGAACCAGTTCTCTCCGAAACGTTGTCACCAAACGAATTTTGACTGGGTTGCCTGTTTTGAAGATTTTGTGGGGTTGAGAGTTTGCATGTTGGAGCCAGCTACGATCAGGGTTCAGGCACATATCGGCTGGCTACAACCGCGGCACGGAGAGAGCAAAATTTATCCAAATTAGAAGGAGCGAAAAACACGAAAAATGATTGAACAGTCATGCCTTGAGAAGCGCATGCATGAAAAGGCTTTGAAAAGTTTGTCAGATTTTACAGTCATGGCTTCGTTACTTTCCGCTGTAAGTTTCGGGCGACCGATCGCGTCCTGGTTCATTTGTAAATTCAGTGTGGCAGCATTTTTTCTGTCTTTGTGGACAATCTTCAGGGTCAAAAGGCTTTCAGTCTGTGTTGCCGTATGCTGTCCATCTTTGACAGGATGTTGAGGGAAAAGCGCTGCCCTTTGCCACTGACATTTACAAAGTGTGATTTGAATCAGTTGGAGAAGGACAAACACGAATTTTGAGAGTATGAGGTGTTCTGCTGTTAGTGCTGTAAAAAAAAATCCCACTCTGATTTTACATGACCTGTCAATTCTTATTTTCAATTATTTTCTCACTCTAACTCTGTGATTTGGGGTTTGAACAGCGTGGCACATCTTCGCAGGTAGTTTTCATTTCGCTTCGTAGATGTAGTTCTGTCTGCTTTGCATGTGTCCGTCCTTCCTTTTGCTGAGTGGTGGTACTGTGTCCGTTACATTTGCATTTCACTTTTCTGGGCGTTTTGACACCAAATTATACTCTTCATTGTTATCAAACAACTGAAACACTAATATCATCACATTTTCTGTCATAAATTGTGCGCAGGGACAGGAAAATACAGAGGCACAATTCCTTGTGTACCAGTGAAACATCTTGTTGCTGCGTTGAACACTTAGCTTGCAGAATGTTTGGGAAAAGTTGTGAGAGAACATCGTTTCAAAGCGGTAGTCCAGTGCTTTCTCTGTTCCTCGGCTTGAGTGTCAGTCAGTGACTTGATTTCAACATCCTGCTGCTTTCGAGAGAGATCTGAGCTCTCGTGTTGGAAGGTTGTCACTGCAAATCGCGCCGTGGTGTGGCCAAATAATCTGCCGTCGTGATCTGCCATTTGTGTCAAAAAAGAATGAAACGCAGACTTTCAATTACAATTGGGGACACCAGTCCGTGTGGCATGTTGCTTGCTAATTCATGCATCTTCACGAATCATGCGGATCGTGCAGACGCTTCGTGTTTGGCTCATTCTGGTTTTGTGTTGCAGAGCTCGCCTGCAGACCTGGTGATCCAGGTGGTGCTGATTGCTGAGAGTACCCGACTTCAGCAGACTCTCGCCACGTACGGCATTCAGTCTCAAACTCCGCATCAAATAGAACCCATTCAGGTGACGGACATTTTTTATTTGACGTCGCTTGGTGCGGAAAGGAAAACCTTCAGAAAAGCCGCGGAGTGTTGCACGTTTGACAAACTGATATGTCGCACTTGCAGATCTGGCCTCCGAGTGAGCTGGCGAAGGGCTACTGCGGGTTGGGAGTGAACCAGAAGCTTGGTCTCAGTGGGAGACCAGCGCGTCCGATCGGAGGCCTTGGGACTGCAAAAGTAGGTTTCACACTCGGTAGTTGCCTTGTTCTCGTATGGCAAACGCGGAGAAGAGCCATCATGAAAAGGGTCTGACCAAGGGTTTGACAGGCATCGATGGTGGAACAGTTTGGCTGAGAAATAGCGTCTTGTTTTCGGAGCTGTACAGTGATCATCACTCTGACTTACCTGCAGATTTACCGCACGAGTGGAATGACGTTCCTCTGCTACCCCCTCATCTTCGAGGTGACCGACTTCTACCTCTCTACTGACATGGAGCTCGTCATTGACGATGTGAAGGTGACTGTCGTGTTGTTTTTGTTCACTCTTGTTTCCCCTGTCAAGACGGTGGTTCCGTTTGTACGACACCGTCGGAGGCGTGACCGAAGAAAACTGATCACAAACTGGAAGAAATTTGCATTTGCGCACCACATACCGAACTCCATCTCACAAAGTTTCACTGTTGTTCGGCCTCAGTGCATGTCCGCATCAGTTTCACGTCCTACATGAACGAGGGCGTGTGACATATCATCCTCACAGACGGAGTTGGCGTTCTTGGGAAAGTGCTGGAAGCTGGCGGGGCGCCCGACTTTCTGCATGATCATCCGCGAGGACAACATTCGAGGCACGAACGGTCATCACCTCTTCCAGCTTCTGGCGCAGTTCAAACGAGGCAGCTGCGAAGGCATCAAGGTCCGCATGGGCAGATTGCAGGTCAGTACATGATTTTCTTGTTGCATTCCAGTGGTTCGAAGGATCCTTTGCGCAAACTCTCGTGTCCTGGTTTGTGCACGTCAGAGAATTCGATGTCTCGATCAGGAAAACTTTTCGAAAGTGAGCCAGACACAAACCAGATGACTATAGTGGTTGCTTTTCCAAGCCCGAGGTGTTGGCGTTCTGCGGACTTGGTGCACAAGAACCTGCATGTGAGTCTGTGCAGGGGTGTGTGACCTGATGGTGCTGCCAGCCCCCCCCCCAACCGGGCAAGGCAGCAGCACTTGGTCCAACCCAATATCTGGTGGTGCTATGAGACGCCCCTCCTGGACGCCATGGCCCAGTTGTGCTGCCACACCCTCCCCTTCCAACCCCACAACCCTCGCATTTTCAGAATTTGGCCTGCCGACCAATTTGGCGTGGTGAAACCGCAGGGTTTCTAGGCGTAGCCTTCTTTTTGGGTTGTGCAGGAGTTCATCCAGTCTGCGTGCATCGAGCACCTGGATTTCCTGGATCTGTACAGCGCGCTGGAGAATGAGTACCTGCACGTGACTGAGAAGGAGGCGTCAAAGCAGTTCCGCTCCCTCACAGAGATCTACAAAATATCATCCGTGCAGAGGGAGGTCGAGACCTGGGCAAACTACCAGGTCAGTTTTGATGGTTCTTGTGTGCTTTTCAGGGCGTTGTCTTGTGTTGTGCCTGCAGTGTGCTCTCACTTGAGAGTGGCTTTCGTTCAGACCAAAAAGTGGAAATACCTTACAGTTCTTTGTACCACACGCACCCGTCAACAAGACGACGTACCCCAACGGTTGGTCCTATTTTTTGGTACCATGGCCTGCAGCAAAAACACGGAACTACACTTGTGGGCTTTTGGGTTTCAAACCAAGACCGGGAATACAAAGCCAAGGGACCACACCAAGGCTGTGTGCTCAAGTAACACTGTTCATCATGTTCAACTGCAGGACTTGGTGAAGCGGAACAATTGGGACTTGGCACAAGAGCTCATGAACACGGACAACTTGTATGCCCAGGCGCAGATCCTGCAGGTCTTGCTCAACAAAGAGGGACTCTATCACCGCATAGAGGAGAAAACAGTTGAGGAGAGGCTGGACGCACTTCTGAGGAAGTGTTGCTCTCTACAGCTCTGGTGAGTAAACCGCGACTGTTGGACGTTGGTCAGAAAAACACAACGAGCGGAGGAATCTTGATTGCTGGCAGAACGTGAGATCTGCTCGGTGTGGCGGATTGAGGTTTCTGAGGCTGTGCCTCTGTACTTTTCGGGTGTGAGTGTACTGAAATCATCCACCTCTAGCTCTACAAGACAACTGCATGTTTGTGACGGCATGGCTGTATTGTTCTTCGCTGAAACGCAGGTTTCAAGTTTGTTTCTTGCTCTCGCTGCAGGTCGCTCGTGAGATTCATCTCGAGTTTGTTGAGCAAAGTGGTGGACAGCCTGGCGCCGTCCATCACCGCCATCCTCGTCAGGGGGAAACAGGTGAGCAGTAGCTGAGGCTTCTTTTGCGAAGAGTCTGACGTTAGCTGAACACCCGCTTCACTGACCAGGTGCAGTCAGACTGACAGCACGCAGCTGCATGCTCTGGACTTCCTATCAGCCCTTTTGCACCGGACTTTGTGTGAACCGTACTTGATCGAGAACAACCTAATTTCACACGAGATGTTCGTGTCCCAAGGTGACGATTGGGGTGTTCGGCAAGGAGGAGGAGGTGATCGATAAACCGCTGTCGCCGCACGAGATCAAGAACATCCTGTACAGCAAGTGCTTCCCGCACGACGCGGCTCAGGCCGTGCTGCAGCAGGAGCTCATCCTCAACATCGGGAAACTCATCTCCACCGTCCCCAAGTACTTCAGTGGCATCCTGAAAATCAGGGTCGGGTAAGTCGATTTTCTCAAATCGATGGAACCGGTTGGGCAGGTGAGCGAAGTCGACACCAGGATAACGTGGCACGGAATACGCAATTTACCTTCTCCAACTGTGATAACCGTTTTGCACGTTCTGCTCTACAACATTCGAGGAACACTCTGCAGTCTCTTTGCATACCTGACAAAGCATCACCAACTCGTATCCTTGTTGAGAACTGACTGAAACAAAGTGTTTCTCTTCCCGTAGCTGGATCATCCAAGCCATGAAGCTCGAGTTGACGTACTCAGAGCGCGACAAGGAGGTGTCGATCAACTCTCTGTCGCCCAGCGCCATCAAGAAGCTGCTGCGCCAGGTGCTGCAGAAAAACCCACCCAACCTGAAGAGGTACACTGTCCGAAACGAACATTCAGAATGTTTTTCCGAAGGTGATGGTCATCCGCTGAATACGAAGCAAGTCATATGTCTCCACCCTCTCTCTCGAGGAAAGTCTAGAGTTTCAAGAAATGCCGTCGCCACTGTCGAGCGCAGTTTTACCTGCAGCTGTTCTTGTCCACGCAGGAGTGTAATTTGGGATCGCCAGCTGGACGGCGCTCTGAACCGCGTGCCGCCCGGTTTCTACGACGAGGTGTGGAGTATCTTGGCGCGCACGCCACAGGGACTCAAGGTTGCTGGTTACTTGCTGCCTCAGGTCAGTCGTCTCTGCTACTGATTTGTGAGACTGGTTTGTCACACACTTGAAGGCAGTACGAGCACCAGTTTGGAATTGACAAATGAGCGATGTGTGCATTTCTGCTTCGTTTGTCTTTTGGCATGCTCAAGACCCTCACCAAAAAAGGTCTGCGCTCTTGAGGTCATGTGCTTTCCAGGGATTCTGACTGCCAGCACCCCGATCACAGAAAATCGTGCTTTATTTTCAGCAACCGACGCTGTCTGACATGACTCAGTACGAACTGAACTTCTCGCTGCTAGTGGAGCAAATGCTAAGCAAAATCGTTGACCCTGCGTACAGGCAAATCATTGTTGAGGTGAGAACTGCCACGGCATTTCAGATCCTGACACAACATGCTTTGAACTTCTTCGAAAAATGCGGTTTTGTTCATTTGTCGTCCTTCCTTATCCTCCCCAAGTGCTCTTCAGATACAAACCGAGACGTTTCCAAATTTCAGTGTTTCATGGTGCTATCAACAATTCTGGAGAGAAACAAGGAATTGTCTTTCAAGGGCTCCGTCGATCTGGACAAGGTGAGACAATTCTGCTTGTGTCAGAATCAGATCTTTTGCTCTGGCTTCATTCAGACAAAATCTCAGTGCCGGACATGTGTCTCTCAGCTACCCGCTCAATAGTTGCAGCGTCGATTGAATTTGTGAGGCAATTTGCAATGTGTGGACAGGTCGTCCAAAAATGGTCTTTCGCACATCTGGTGCAAGTCACGAATCAAGCAAGTTGGTGAACTCTGCAAAAAATTTTCGGTGTACGTTCTCTCATTGTGCGATGTTCCAGACGGTGCACCAGGCGTTCCAGCTCTTCCAGACAGCTCGGCGCAGCGAGGGTGAGGAGAAGGGAGACGACATGAACAGCTTTTACAACACGGCGCCCAACGTGCAGCACGGCACCAGCACCTACATCGCGAAGGCCATTCTCAACACGCTGCTCGACGGAAACGTGCACATGCACCACGACAGTCAGTGCACCGTGTCGTAGACAGACGCTGTCAGCCACAGTGCGGAATGCGCAGAAAAACAGTGTGATGAAGTTGACATGTTCATTTGGACCCCATCTCGTCCGTGTCGATTTGTCTTCCAGACTTTGACCCCGCATTCGAGTGAAACTACAAATTGGGCAGTCTTTGCCTGCAACTGTGGTATGGTGACATCAGATATTCGTTGTTGCTACGCCAAGCTCTTTATCATCGCGAACATGCCAAAAGCAATAAATGTATTTTCTCAGTATTGTATCGGTGGCATGAGCTCATTTGCAATAAATTGAATGGCGTTTTTATTGAAAAGAACAAAACCGCAGGAGACATTCACCACGTTGTATTTGTACTCAAACTCTAGTCCCGAGGGATTGTGACCTTGCCGAAGTGAGCGAGTCAATTGCGACAACTTTGCCCGTCCAAATCCCACATCTATCGGTTTGTTCGTTGCAGTTTTCCACTGTGAATGGACGATGCGGTGTTTCGCGTGTCATTTGTTGCAGAAATACATTGTTACAAGTTCAAACCTCACCTTTGATTGATTTGCGCATCATTTTGTTCTCGGGAACCAAACTTTTCGGTTCGAAAGATGCAAGCCACGCTTTGTTGATTTACGAACAATCTGTTTGGTCAAAACATCTGAACGCTCGGATGATTCCGTTCGTTGTCGGCAATTGTGTGGAGCCTTCATGAGTGCGAACAAGGTGAGGCCTCGTTGCTTTACGCCGATAAATCATGTTGAAAATTGCTCCGTAGCAAAATGTACACCTCATAGTAAGAACTCCCTGTTTCACTGGTCCATTGCGGCCCGTTTGCGTTTCCTGTGATTCACCACCATATCCGAAGTGGTGATGCGCTGGGTTTCTCCGGTTTGCCACCGCACCAAGTCATTCAGTCCCTTCTGCCCGAACTCGAAGACCTGCCGCTCCGTTTCGTCCAGCTTCGCAGTCAGTTCAACCAAATCCGTGTGAAAGGCATTTTGCGATGAATCCATGATCAGTCGCAGTCTCCTCATGAATGTCTGAAAAACACATCTCCCGTGAGTCCGACTACTCTTGACAAGAAGACTTTCAGTACAGGCGAGCACCTCAGTGGGTACTTTCAAACAGCCTTGTTCCAGGCGGAAAAAAATAAAAGCGGGAGCTTTGAATCTGGTATCTTTTTGACACCACATCCCTCGTATTTTCAAAATTATCGCGCAGACCTGGACCCAAGAAAATACTTGAACAAAGGTGTCTGTGGCACGGCATCATAACAGGTTCCCAAGGGTCCCTGGCTGCAGGATGGGTACCAAAGTCATTCTCGAAAACCTGTCCCAGCACTTCAACTTCCCAAAAAAAATTTTTTTATTTTTTGGTGGAAAGAATTTCTGCAAAAAGCATCGTTCACTGTTCCTTTGTTTCTTCGTCGCCTTCAATCGTGAAACAATAACTTACCTCGCGCAATGATTTGGCGATGTCTGTGGACTCTGGGTGTTTGAACTGAAGCAACAAGGAGCCGAACGTGTAAAAGTACGGGCCCAACTTATGCAGGTCCACCACTGTCGCATCGGCATCCAGCACCTTTCGGTACCCCTCTTTGTACACCTTCGGCAGATCTACAAACAAGCACATTTTCATTTTGACTCCTGTCAACTGTGGTGCAGGCTCCGAAGACTCCCTTGGACACGTGTCACAGAACACAGCGATTGCTCAGAATGCCGCTGGTGCTTGTCTCATTCGTCTTCTTCATTCAGAAAACAGCTGTTCAACGGTGAATTGGGTCTTTCATGCGAGGTCACCTTGTGAAATTGAATCCGACCCATCGAGGTGTGCAATTCAGAAGTTCGTCACTGAATCGGCAATCTCCCACGAACCAAAATTGTCACGAGGCTCGACCTTGAGTCGAACGAGAACTGTTGCAGGTTCTCACCAACAGACACCGCCTTTCTGCCGTGCAGCGCCTTTGCCATCCAGAACGGCAGCTCCATTTTCGTTTCGGGGAGAATGTGTTCACTGTCCAAGCCGGGCTCCAAATATCCTGCAGCAAAGAAAATGCTCAAGACTCTCAAAACGCGGGACCTGTTGTAGTGATATCACAAACACACTGGTTGGTATCTCGGGTGAGACTGGCTCGGTGGCACGAATCTCTTGCTTTATTGAATGTACAGTGCTGCCACCTGGAGAGTGGTGGCGATGGTTCTAAATTCACAGCTGGTGTGTCACACCACACTCCTCCCCCACCAGGGGGCATGGCTCTTATTGGCCTTTGCAACCAATTTTAAATATTCTAAATATTTTTGTATTAAATTAATATATATATTATACAATGAATAGATGCATAATATCAAAATTCTGCTATTTTGCTGGAAATTACCCAGCATCCCTCCCCCCCA
>JAAUXT010075168.1_pt1 | contig 17380 bp, 11 predicted proteins | sample 7278171 | NCBI WGS metagenome assembly JAAUXT01 (sample SAMN14350112, study PRJNA611818) | marine sediment metagenome | isolation source: surface marine sediment (1.8m) | place: French Polynesia: Moorea | collected 2018-08
ACACACACACACACACACACACACACACACACACACACACACACACACACACACACACACACACACAGAACGAACCAAGGACCAGGGAGGAGTTGTTGCAAAATGCGGAAATGTTTCTAGCCCGGGGTGATCTCTGTTGTTGCAGGTGATAATGGTTCGAAACCACAGCTTCAACCCGCAGCAGTACTACACGACGACGGCGTGCAGCGTGTGCGGCAGCAACCTGTGGGGCGTCGGCAACCAGGGCTACCAGTGCTCAGGTCAGTGTGGAGCGGGGCACCACACACAACACGGTCAGGGTGTGAAACACACAGACAAAGAATTGTAAATGGGTTGCAGGAATCTGTTTGGCAACTGCCACGCCACAGAACACCTTGCACACCATACTGGACAGAATTTGACTGGTGTCTCCCATGTTTTGTAGATTGTGAGCTGAACACGCACCGCCAGTGTATGGACAAACTGCGGGAGCCGTGCCTCGGGTCCAAGTCGAAGAAGAACAAGCGGCACTCCGTGCTGGAGAAGATCATCCGAAAACCGTCGTCCAACAACCCCGCAGCAAGTACGTGTTCGAAACCTGCCCATATTCAGTGATGATAAATTTTTATTTCGGACTCGTTGAAGTGGCAAGTTTTATTCCAATTCTTTTGAGTAAATATTTGAACTTTTAGTCGAATCTTTTATGCAGATTCTTGGTCCCTAGGGGAAAATGAAAATGTACAGCAATTTTTGCAGACTTCGTTTGCCTTCACTGTTTTGCTGTGTCACAAACGCTACATTTGTTGACGTTTCCAACAGCAGCCTGCCTTTTCTCTCTCAATTCGCACAAAAGGATCCCTGTTTAGCCTGCATCTCGATAGCCATACTAACTCCGGTAACACTCCATACATTGTGTCTCGAGCTGTCGTCTTGTGTCCTGTCTGTTCCCGTGTGTAGTAGAAGGAAACCTTTATCTTGTGTGGACTGATGAGCGTGAAGTATGCGTGGGTGCGTGTTTTCGTTGTCTGGCGTGAGCGTCAGGGAGAGTCGGTTGTGTTGAGACGAGCAGGATGAAGATCCGATGTGGGGCGTCAAGTCTTTCTTCGTTGTGTGCAATTTGTGAGGTTCCCTCTTGGTTCCAAGGGAATCGAAAAGTCAACGTAATTTTGTGACTGCTTGCCTTCTTTGTGCGTTGAGCAACTGACTTTTGCATGATTGGTACTCGTACGTACTTCGTCTCAGTTGGGTCTCGTCCAGAACCGGTCTGGCACACACATTTCCTCACCCTTTGCGGAGCAACTTGATTTGTCAACAAATAGACCTGAGCCCTGCTTTGTTGAGCTTAATTTCCTGCTTTGCTTGAATTAAGTTTGCTGCTTTGATCCAAAAATGGCAACATGAATTGCACCAAGGAAGACAGCGGGACGATCACGAAATTTTGTCCGAAAATTTTTCTCACCAATGACGACAAGGTGGCACAATAGGTTAAACGCTTGGTGGCGCGTGTCTTACAGTTAAGGAGGCGCAGCGTTGGCACTCGTCGGGGGAGGACGGAGGCTTCGGATCGCCCACGCAGTCGTCGAGTCTCTTCAACATCCGCACAGCCATCAGGGATGACGAGGACGACGAGCTCGGTGAGCCGCACTGAATCCGGTTTTCTTGGGTGATAGTTTTTCTTGCACCATGGAGGTCTTGCAGCAGTGAGTACGATCTCTGCCGTGGATCCACCAAGACTCAAAGGTGAGTTATATAGGTACACTAGAGCCGTAAGATCAAGGTGCTTCGGGAAGAAATTTGGTGTGGTAAGTTCTTGTCAAGGACGGGGGGGGGGGCTGCGCTCGAATGATACGAACAAATTGGTCTGATCAGTGATGCTTGGATTCCACGATTCCTCGGACGTAGTCAAACCTTTGCTTTCGGTTGAAAGAGCTGCTGAGATGCTTCGTGTTGAGCGTCTTGGTTTGTGAGTCGGTTGTCTGTTGACGTTCAGAGGCCAAACTTCCGAAACTTGATCCGGTCGTCTTGAGGAAGCGAAGTCAGATCTTTGGTTTGGTCAAGCAAGCTTTTGTCAGGTTCACCGGTTTCAGTGAGGAGAATTGTAACGTCAGAAAATTGTGTGAGAAGAAGTCTACAAGTGCAACTCTTGAGTTGTACTTCGTTTTGCTCAACAAAGTGATTGTCGTGGTGTCCGAAGTCCAAGTGTCATGAGTTGGAGAGGAAAAGGCAGTGTTGTTGTGAAGTGATGGCAAACCCGTCAACCGAGATGTTGCGGTTGAATCCTGTAGTCAAGGAGGCCTTGCGACAACAAGCCGAGAAGGACCTGGCTATGCTGGTGCCTCCCCCTGCCGTGCTGGCGCCGGTCTGCGAGGACCACACGGACGCGCAGCTGTGGATGAGCCAGAGTTACGACAGTGCGGCCGCTGCCCTGGCTGCGTTTCCGCCGCCTCCGCCCTCGCCCCGCCCACCACCGCGGAGCTCCAGTCTGCACACCAAGAAGTCCAAATTCTACATGGACGCGTCTGATGACTCTCCGCCGACGGGGAAACGCTCCCTCTCAACCACGGCGGCGCCTGATCTAGGTAAAAGACGGGGTTGTCAATGACAACAGGTGTAGGTGGAGAATAACACAGGGTGAGGGCGGCTCATTGAGCGCGTTGAGAGAGTGAGTCGCACACATTGTGTTCCAGGGAGTTATTTGCAGGTAGATTTCTTTTTTGGGGTGAGAAAAAATCTCGCACGATGCTGTTCCCAGTTTTGTTTTGTCTCTGCGTAGAATGCGTGCCTCACTTTGGCGATTCAAAAGTCTGCGAGGGCGTCACATGGTGTGAAGAGGCCGCGCGCTCAAAGCCCTGTTGACTCGATCAGTGACCGTGTTGGTTTTGTTGGGAGGTCGCGGTCAAGTCACACAGATCATTACGTCGCGCTGACCCTAGAAGTACGATCCACGAGGTGCGAGCTCCCCTCCCCGCGCTGTGTCACAGCTGGTGCGAACGCGCGTAATGACACCGACTCACCCGGTAACATCCCGTACCCGTGGTGATGCGCATAGCAGCCGAGCCTCGCGTGGTCACAGTCGTAGATCTCGCAGCAAATGTGCACGATTATCAAGTACGGTGAGTATGCTGTGTTATTACATGTCTTTGTGCTTGTTTACACTTCCCTAGTCGGGGTGGATATTTTGAATGGAGAAATTAGACGTTGGAGTTCGCGCACGAAGCGGCCTGAGTGTTGGTAAGGTAATTTCCGGACCAATGGATTGGGTGAGCACTGGTCAAACGTCAAACGAAGCCACGGTTTCTTCGAAAAAAAAAGACGCCCTGAAACAAAGGCAAAAAGCAAACGTCAGGGACCGAAATGCGTCTTGTTCGGACAAAATCGGATTGACAGAAAGGAGAAACTCGACGACGCAGGGGAAAAGAAAAAAATCGTTATTCGTGATTATAAGCCGCGAAGACGGATGATTTGGTGACAGTTTCGCGAACAAAATTTCTTCTTTCTGGAAGCCAACACAAGCACTCGCTGGAATCGCTTTTCCTTGTCAATTGACGCGTGTTTTTTTTTCTTCCAGAGAAAATCAGGGGCACGAACCGCGTGCAGAACCTGGTGGCGGGGTTTACGGGCGGCGGGGGCGGGTCGCGGGAAGATGTGCGCCTCCCGCCCACGCCCCCGCCCAGAGGCTCGCCCGACAACACCGACACGGACGAACACAAGTACGTATCGCGGGTACTCAGTCGACCGGAAGTTCTCCTGTCCAAAGTCGCCCAAATTATTAATTTACAAATTGGAAATCAGTTCCTCTTTCCCCCCTATTTTGGTTCAATGTGACCAACCCGTGGACTTCAGCTCACCACTTCTGACGTGAAGTGTGCCCTCATTTGGAAAAGTTTGAACTGGACAAGGTTTCAACGGAAATTTTTTCTTTTAACAATTCAAGCACTTGCAACGAACTGATCGGTTGGGTCGATTTTGAGCAAAACGCGCCGTGTATGTGTCAAATGTTTTCTTTCCTGGCGGGTGGATCATTTTGTTTGTGTGAGGTGCTCATGCTCGTATCAGAATTGAGGGCTTCGAACAAGGCCTTGCTTTCATAACATTCAGATCTTCACTCATTTGGGGCAAAGTCGTGAAGTGAGTGAGGAGTTTTGACGCACTGTGGTGTTTTGAGACGTTTCTGATACGGTGTGAACTGTCACGCTCGTTTTGGCTTCGCCGTCCTCAGTTTTACTTTTGTTTGGGTGTATCGTTTGTTGTGTTCTGTCATCACTGGGTCGACTATTCATGTCAAAGCTTTTGGCTGCATCTTTCCAACAAAGACGTGTGCGTTCATTGGAACAAAAACAAAAGTAACTGCTATGTGCTCAGATGGCATTTTCGATGTTGACACCAAACAGTGGACTGTTGGCATCTGAAACACGCCGACTCCAGAAAGACGCAACCAAAATCTGTTGTTCTGAATAGGCTTGCATGCTTCCTTTGCACACAGGCAGGAGGACAACCTGGTGAACGCTGATACTAGCTAGGACGATCTTGTGTGGTGCGAGAGTGTTTTCACACGCCGCAGAATCGCACTGTGAAAACAACTCGTCAGTCGCCAGCTGTATCGTTTCGAAAGATACAAGCCAGCGACATGATTGAATTGAAACTGTAGATGCAGACGTAGGGATTGATTTGTAGGCAGTCGTTTCACATCAGACACTCCCGCGACAGGTTCCCACTCTGGATTTTGCACGAGGCATCAAGACAGACCCAAGAATCACCCCTGGATGGGTCACTCGACTCGATCATTTTGTCGTGTGACGTGGGACACTTGCCACACCCTGGACCTCACCCGGCACTCCTTCCTTCCCCACCCTGAATGGTCATGGCCTCCCACAAACCACCTGCAGAGTTCGCACGACGAAAACACTTTGTTGAAGCACGATTGTCGGGATTGACTTCACTGTTTTCAGGGCTCCCACACAAAAAGAAAAACTCGGCAGACTTCCGAAATGTGTCTGGCAGGGGAGGTGGGGGGGGGGGAGGAGGACACAAACACCTGGAAATTGGCTTGAAAACGTGAAAGTGTGATCAGGAAGTTGTCGCGCACACATGTGGGAATCCTTTTCTCCTCTTCGACGTTGCATCTTGTGTGTCTTTTGGGTGTTACTGGTCCAGACCTGTGTAGATTTTGCAAAATCTGAAACAACTGAACCAAATGGGTCTTCTGGCTGACCACCGAACCTCTCCTTGGTGTGCGAGGTGTATTTTGCTTTCCCGAAGGACTTGTCAAAGCAGAAAGAAGGACGGGCAACTTTGCTGCACGTTTTTTGCCCAAGTCCAAGGAACACTGAAATGTAGATCTACTAACAGCTCGAAATGAGAGTGAGGATAGTGTGGCAAATGGAGCAGCTTGACTGGTGAGATTCAGCGAACAGTTGAAATGGTGAAATGATTGCAGACTGGTCTGCGATTGTGTCGACGCTTTTCTTCGTGAGCACAGTGGTGAACGTCTGTCTAACTCTTGAAAATGGGAACTGACCAAGTCGGTCTGGTTGCACTATTCAACTGAAACTTTTTGTTGGTTTTAACATTTGTGAAAGGTTGGTTGTGGCTAACAAGGTTGAGGCAAGGTGTTTGAGCACCATTCGTACACAGCATGGTGCATGGGAATCTCTGACTCGTGGAGGGCTCAGTGCTTGGTGTGGTCCGTCCTGTTTGACTTGTCCATCTCCTTTTTGTGTCTCCTCAAAGCTTTGGGACGCCATGATTCCCCTAACTGTGCAGTCAAGTTCACCCGTGTGAAACAAGGTGACGTGTGTTGTTTCAAATGCAGATTCACTTTTGGCTCTGAGTGATCTGACTGAAGAGTTCGAATGGACCCATCACTTTGCACATATGTCACTTCCGTGTGCTTGTACAGCAGTTTGACACACATCGACACTTTTGTTTCACCTATCCACCCACAATTCCCAAATTGTGTGAATTAAAAAGACTGAAACGGCAACAGTTTCCCCAAATATGTTGGTGATTTGTTAACTTTCAGAAAAAAGCAGGGTTCCCTGAGCAGGTCGGAAAGCCTCAATAGAAAACCTGAGAAAAGTAAAAACGTGCGGCGAACCAGAAGGTATGACACAACACATGCCTTCCAAACTACCGCGTGTTCCAGCAGAACAGCAGCTGAACATCAGCTGGGTTCTGAACTCTGAGGTGCTGTCGCGTGCAGACTTGTCCTTGTCGCGCGTTGTTGTGGATGAAGTTGTTGTCCCTGTGGTCGGAGGCAGGTCCGTGATTGGGCGTCGAAAAGGATAACCCTGCGCTCCAGTGTTTGCATTTGCTTCTTCCCCTCCCGCCCACGCATTCAGTTTTGCGACGTCCCAACACACGACGCGGCAGAATTGGTCGTTGTGAGCAAGGTTGAGGAGCCATCACCTCAATGGAAGTGTGTCTTGTCAGTGGCACAGCGTGACGTGAACGGGCTGTCTCGTCAGTGACTTGTGGTTTTTCTTGAACAGCGAGACTTCTCTGGCTGAGTTTCTTTTTATCATTCAAGTTTTACGCTTTCGAGCATATTTTCTGCGGTCATGCAGGGCGCTGATAGAAGTTAAGGCGTGCATCCGTTGTGCGTGTTGTGTGTGTCTGTGACTACGAGTCCCCAAAGCAAGCGACGAAACTAAATGTTGTTCAATCCCTTTTCAGTGACGTCAATGTGGATGAAAACACGTTGAAAGCGCTCGGTCAGTCTGGACAAACGGGCAAGTAAGTGCATCACCTGTGAGTTACGAAAGAAATTTGCCCGCGAAGCGTTCGCGTCCTTTCCCACGCCACCCTTTTCTTTGAAAATAGTCCGAATTCACCAATAAAATGAGGAAAGTTGTGCGAACAAGAAAAGCCCTTCTCCACCCTACAAACACCTGCATCCTGCAAACAAACATCCTGCAGAGACTTTTTGTGTCCATTACAGTTACATGGCGGTGACAGGGTACCCCAACAGTGAGGAGAGCGGTTATCACAGCAACGAGACGCTGTCCACGGCCGACCTCCACACGCACAGTCACAAGGTGAGCGCAGCGCGCAGCACAGCGCCACCTCCCGTCAGAACCGGGAGAGCCGCACCCAGAAACATCTCCGGAGATACGTCTGAGGAAACAGGCTTGCCTTACCCAATTTCTGGAGCTTTCTGGAGAGACACAAGATCCCAAGACTCTCACTCGCCGCCTCCAAGTTTCTGATTTCCACCGCTCCTGTGTGTAATCCCCTCGTACAGCTGTTTGTTTTTGCAATGTTTGAAGCCGTTCAACACCCACGGTGTGTTTGGCTCTGGTCTCACGCACACATCGCTTGTCACACTCACGCACAATATGAGATTTATTGGTGTGTCGTTGTGTGCGCAGAGCTCGATGTCGTGGACGCAGGACGACTCTGACTTTGAGGTGGAGTCGGAGCTGCCGCCGCTCGAGGCGTCCATCCCGCGCGACGTGCTCAAGAAGCTCAAACCCAAGGAGAAGAAGCGACAGGACGTCATCAACGGTGCGTCTCCCTCCCAACGAGTGTGCTCGCGCAAATCGTGTTGAGAACACTTTTCCTAGGAAATAAAAAAAAAAAAATGGAGACATAAAGGCTGTCAGATTGGCGTCGTTTGCTGCAGCTCACACTGACACACAGTGTTAAAAAAGCTTTTGGACACTTGTGCACACAATGTGACAACTTGAGATCAGAGATTCGCGTTCCATTTTCGCCAGAACGCTGAGTGTGAATGTTGTCATTTCTCTCGCAGAGTTGTTTTACACGGAGAAGGCGCACGTGCGGAACCTGAAGGTGATGCAGAAGTTGTTCCAGCAGCCGCTGCTGCACGAGCCGTGGATCCCGGACGAGCTCGTGCGGCTCCTCTTCCCCAACATCGAGGAGATGATCAAAGTGCACAGTGAGTACGGCTCCGCGCCGCCGCCGCCACCAGGCTTGCCAAACGTGGTTGAGCAGCACACGCAGCAAGTCATGCACACACGTATCAGATTGGTTTACGTTGCGTGGAGATAGCACGTGGGTTGTAACGAAGCTTGATTCCCGCAGTGCCTGTTCCAGTCCGTAAAGTGTCGATTTGTGCTGCAGGTAAACTGAACAATAACTTCAAGAAGAAGCGCAAAGCAACGGAAGGTGCTATTGACGAGGTGGCGCAGTGCCTCCTCGACTCCGTGAGTACCGACTTGTGCACTTTCAATACTTGCAGAATCAACCAATTCCAATGAAAAGAATTTCCAGGACGTTTGTGGTTCTTTTCCACGGCACGCTGCTCGAAAGTTTAACATTTCTTCTTTTTTGTTCGGTCATTGCACGCGACCTGTAACTCTTTTTCAGTTTGAGGGGGAGGAGGGGGAGACGTTCAAGAACGCGTGCGCCATCTTCTGTCGCAACCAGACGCACGCGCTCGACACGCTGCGCATCCGCACGCGCAAGGACCAGAAGTTCGCCATGTTCCTCCAGGTGCGTGCAGGGCGTGGTGAGCAGCGTTGGGAGTGCCGCTGCAGTCCAGGCGTGAAGCTCCCTGCCGTTGTGCAGCGTGTGTAACCTGCGAGAATCGATGAAGTTCAAACCCTCCTCGTCCCTTCCCACGGTTTCTTGCAAACTTGTGGGGAAACCAAGTGTCCTCTTCTTCCCCAGACGTCTGTGACGCTTTGTGTTGCGTCGCATGATCCCGGGCTTGACTTCAACGTGTTGGTCGCTGTTTCAGGACATCGCTGGAAACCCGCTGTGTCGGCGGCTCGAGCTGAAAGACCTGGTGCCGACCGCCATGCAGCGCCTCACCAAGTACCCGATGCTGCTCGAGAGCCTGATGAAGCACACGTCCAGTGAGTATTGCGTCACATGATGTGGCACTCCGTCACCCTCAGTGAGCAAGGGCTTTTTGTCTGACCGTGTTGAGAATGTTTCGATACGCCAACGCTCGCGTGTTTCGAAAACTGAAGAGGTGTTTTCTCTGCGAACAGCATCTCAGAAGGAGTACGAGCTGCTGGTGCGCGCGCACGCGTGCAGCAAGGCGATCCTCGGCTACGTGAACGCCGCTGTGCGCGACTGCGAGAACCACCAGAAGCTGGTCGAGCTGCAGCGTCGCCTCGACAAGCGCTCCATCGAGCACTCGACGCACCCCGTCATCGTCGAGTACAAGGTGCGTGCGCACGCTGCAGCGTCTTGGCAGATCATGCCGGGAGTTCGGACAGTTTTGACAGGCGCTTCAGTTTGGAGAGAAGAGGGTACACCAACCATAATTTACGTTTGTGCAAGATTGTGTTGGGTTTTCTTGCCAGCAGACTGATAATTTAGTGGCTTTGTTGTCCTCAGGCAACAATAGTGGATTTTACGAGTTCACCAATTTTCAGAATCTGGACCTGACGCGGCACAAGATGCTATACGAGGGCGCGTTGACGTGGCGCATCTCGCGCGCCAAGCAGATCGAGCTGCACGTCGTGCTGCTCGAGGACATCCTCGTGCTGCTGCAGAAGCAGGACGACAAGTGAGCAGCGCATAACACACACACACACACACACACACACACACACACACACACAGTCTCTCTCTCTCTCTCTCTCTCTCTCTCTCTCTCTCTCTCTTCCTCGCGCACACACACACACACACTCTCTCTCACTCACTTCCTCACTTCCTGACTTGCGAGAGTTGAATCTCAAATTGTTTGGAAGAAAGTTGTCAGGGCTCAGAATATTTGAACTTGACGTGTTTGAGGACGCGCCCAGATGTGAGTAGTTCTCAAACACGTCTTCATCATCAGAAACAAGACACCGCCCCTGTGTCGAGAAATTGTGAAATCTTCACTTTGCCTTCGCTCATCGGATACTTGTCTCCCTGCAGGTTGCTGCTCAAGTGTCAGAGCACGACGGTCGTGTCGGGGCGCGAGGACACCAAGTTCACGCACAGTCCCATCATCAAGCTGAGCAACCTGCTCACCCGCAACGTCGCCACAGGTGCGTCTCAGTGATCCTCAGCTCACGAGTTCCCTCAATTGTGTCCACCCCTTCAGTCACGAAAGTTGCGACTGACGTGACAGCAAGTGTCAAGATTTTCCTGGAAAGTTTTTGACGTTTGTACGTTGGGTTTGGGCCTCCAGTTCAGAGTGTTGACGTGTTCGTTTCAGACCGGCGGGCGTTTTTTCTAGTCAGCACGTCGGACGTGGGTCCGCAGATCTACGAGCTCGTGGCGCCCGCGCTCGAGGCGAGGAAAAAGTGAGTAGATTCCACAGCTTCCGTAGGTTTGTGTCTGCATTTTCAGTGAAATTTTTGGCGTGGTGCTCGCACTCTTCTGTGGTTTGGCAGACCCTTGCAACTCGTCAAACAACTTAATTTCTTGTTTTTTTCGACCACACGTCTCTTTGGGATGCTACCTGGCAGGTCTTGTCCTGACCTCTGGGCCTATTTGCTTGTTGACATGTTTACCCACCGTGTTGACTCTGCGGGAGACGGTGTGCCTTGTTGATGTTGTCGGTGATCCCAACATATCTAATTTCTTTGTTGACACGAGTGAGTCAAAGTAAAACGTGGCGAGGGCGACGGAGGCTCGATCTTCGTGATTCGCTTCTGCTGTCACGGACAAGGCTAATGTCCATTCTGGTGATCACTGAAAAAAGATTTTGAGTGAATTTGAGAAACGTTCGCGTGAAAACCGCCAGTCCAGATTTGACGGTGCTCGTTCCGCATGCCTGTTTGTCGTGCTTACAATTTTCACAACCTTCCTGCCGGGAAGTTTTAAGGAACCTTGTTTGAAGGCCGCAGGGCACGTGCCTGGGAGAAGCCCGGGCCGCTGGTTCCATGCTAAGATGTTTACGAGATCACTGTAATGGTGATTGAGTGAATCTTCAAACATCATTTTATGAAGCTCACATCCCCATTTCGAGACGGACGGTTTGCAAAGTGCATTGCTGTGCTGTACTCGTATAACTCGCGGCGAAGTTTGTTTGATCCCCGATCTTTTATGGCCAGAAGAATATGTGTGCACGTAGGTTTGGCTGCACTTCAGGTTCGGTGCGCAGGCTCGGCCAGGTCAGATGTGGTGTCATGCGCGATCAACTTGAGAAGAAACCTGGGCAGGAAATGAGAAACAACTTTGGTTCTTCACCACAAACAACAGTGACAGGAAAAGCGCGCGGCGTTTTTCAATGCAGAGTGTTGCAGCTTCTGTAAACAAAGTTTTGCTGACAAAATATTCCACCCTCAACAAGGGTCTTGTTCAGCAGAATGATTCGGTTCAGTTCTCGCAGTTTCGTCCAGAAGCATCCGACATGTTGATCTGTGTGTTTTCGGTTGCACGGATTCCAGAATGCCGCAACGCATCTGGTGGCTGTTCAAAGTCGAAAGTCCGTACCGGTACTGGTGGACGACACGTGTGAGTCCTGCAGGCACGAAACAAACACAGGTTGCACTGTTGTGGGTAATAACTACAGAGAACTCAAGCTTCAAATGAGATGAGGACAGGTTCAAACGAACCATGCGCTGTGCCTTCGGCCTTCTCCCTTGATCTGATCTGGTGTACTGTTTGCTCAACAGAGCGACAAAAACTACGCGAAGGCAGCAGGTGAATCTCGGCCGCTTTCCGATCGCACCAAAGTTTGGTGTTGCGTCACCGATTCCTCCAGATCTGTTGAGAGCCGTCGGACATGTAGACGATGAAAGAATTCACACTGTCACAGGATGCTGTGACTTTTTTCGGATCATTTGTTTTCAGACAGGGACACTTTTCTTCAGAGATCTTCTTGTGTAACCACGGGATGGAGTTGATTCACATTTGAAAGCCCCTGCTCAGTGATCACTGGAAGCGTCAAATGTTTGTTTTGGGCCTGACTGTTTTCCTGTCTTGAAATTGATTACTCTTGTACCAACCCCGAAGTTGAGAAAACAATCGTTCTGTTGTTGGGCTACGGAGGATCGGAATGACCAGTTGCAGGGTCGCAGCGTGGACAGCATATCACTTGCCCATATTCATTCCAGTATGCAAATGTTGTGTGTAGGTGCAGTATGTCAGCAAATAATGTAAACAGTGCGGTGTCTCCTTCACGTTCTAATGCCCTTGCAGTGCTGCGCACAGGTCGCAGGGTTGATCCTCACAACAGTGATGAATAGATGAATACGAGGCGCGCAGCCGGCTGCCGACGACAGGCTCGTCTGCGTTTGAAGTAGCAGAGACTGGGCCTCAGACCCGTTGTAGCAGGACCCAAGGGTGCTGTATGAAAGCGAAAAACAAGCTCAAACACCATTCGCAACTTGGGCATCAAGAGAAGGGGCGACTTCATTTTCTGCTGCCCAAAGACACCTTGATGTCAGCGGAGGAGCCTCCTTGTTTGTGCGTGGCTGTGTCGTTGGTCGGGACGGTCTCTCCCCCCGCGAACAGCGATCCTCGCAGCGCGCGCACCTCACACCGGCCAAACTGTGTGCAGCACTCTCACCTTATTAGGCAGCGAAATGTTGCTCGTCTCGCTCTCTGCGACAACTTTTTACTGGGGAAATATTCAAAGAGGCATGCACAGTGTGAAAATGTGCCACTTGTATTCAGGACTGAGTTGACAATGTGCGTTCGAATTGCCCTGGAGCGTGGACATTTTTTCAGTGAACTTGTCTTGGAACGTGCATGAAGCACTGAAGAGAGTTTGGATTGCACGACGACTGTGTTCTGTTCGAGTCAGCAGGATTCTGGGATCAGGGTGGAGAACAACGGGTTGTTGAGAAAAGCAAAGTTAGTTTGACGGACTGAGACAACACGTTTGCGTCGTTTTGCGGTGTCTGTGGTTGTGACACGAAGCGGGAACTTTAGATGATCTTTTTCCAGCTCAGGTCATTACCGTGTCTGGGGAGCAGTTTTTGGAAACAACCATCAGCTGTGTGGAGATGAGGCTCTTTTTTGCCGATTCGTAATCGCACATTCAGTCCTCGCACAGAGCAATGTGAGGACAATTCAGATTAAGCGTTGTTGTAATGTCTCCACTTAGTGTTGTTTACGTTCTGTTTACATTGATATTTTGACTGTCCCGTCGGAATTCAGATAGGGCTTGCATCAGGTCAGCGAGATCCGAGTTTGTGTCGCTGAAATATAAAGTTCAGTGTTGCGCTTTCTTCAGATTTGGAGGTTCAGCAAACAGATCTATTCGTAGTGAGAACGCAGCAAGTACAATTTCGCAAGGTTGTTTGCTCGGGGTTTTCCCTGTCTTCGTGATTGATCTGTTTTGCTCAACGAGAGAACATTGGATAAAGCGCCCAGTTAGCAACTCTTAAGGAAAAGGAGGGCCACAGCTAAATTGAAATAATTATTCAAACGTTTCAGCTTTTGACTTTGTGGGAGGTCTGTGGTGCTCTTGTAGGGTCTGCAAAGTGCACCCGTCCGAGCATTCTGCTTGTTTGCAGGCTTCATGTGCATGGAATCGACAATGGCATTTCTGGACACAGAAAGATTGTTGACAGCGATGTGACTGAAAGGCAAAAACCTCCGTCGTCTGGGCTGCATCAAACACTCAACAAACTGCAAAACATCGAGAGCAGTGAGTGAGCTTGACTGAAAACCCCACTGTTCGAGTTCGGGTGCAGTCCGAGTGAATCGGTCCAGAATAAACTGGAGTGGACTTTGCTGTGTCGAAGTCCGAGTTCCAGAACAGTTTTGAATTGAATTGCACGGGAAATGGTCGTGTTCAGATGAATGAATGAACACACGAGCTGTGCGCGTGCAATTCGTTGTGAATCTGGTGAAACGTGGACGCTGACCACGCTACATCTCTGTGTTCTTGAACCTCATTTCTGCAAAGAGTATCATCAACGTTTTTTTGTGTTATCTTCACCACACAATGTGGGTTACAAACACACAATTGGAGATCAGAAATCTTTCAGTGTTACACAAAGTGATACACCCAACCAAGTGCTCGAGTCTGTTCAACCCGACGTCAGAATTATCAGAGAAAGTTGTTTTTGAGCAAAATTGGACGGTCCGAACGACTGCTCCAAACTGATCTGGAGTTGAATTCCGGACCTGGCAACACGTCTGTTCGGAACACGGCCCGTTCGGTTCGATTCCGTTCGAGTTCAACAGACTCAACCTGCACAAAGTGAGTCAAGCAGAAGAAACTTTAAGCCTGTTGGACTTTGGAGTTTTAAAGCGCGTAAAAAGTGAATGTCGCGATGAAGTGAGAGGATGATGTTCTCTGAGCCAATTCTTCGTGACGAAACTTCAACCGGATGAGGAAGACGAAAAGCAGACTTTCCAAGAAGACGGGCTGGGTCTGTTTGAGTGGACAAGGTCACATTTGAGGCTGCTTCCAACAGCCCGCACAGAGATTGTGAGCTGAAAAGATCGCAGAATTCTAAAATGGGGACAAGCGAAATGTTATTGCGCCTGGTTTGTTATCGTTCGTTCGTCATGTGACGGATACAGCGAACTTGTGTGGGGAAGTCGTGATTCAGCGGTTCGAGTGCCTGTTGGGAGGAAATTTGGACGGAGCCTCAGAGCGCGGTGTGAACGGCACGTTTCCTTGTTGACTCGAGCTGGGCTTCAGTCGGTTCGGGTGCGCGCGCCCAAGGGAAGTCAAGGGAATAGATCTACAGTTGAGGAAAAGACCGGGAACTTTCAGACAAACGACGTGATGTCACAGTGGAACAAGAAGCGCTTTGTTTGAACAGATACAGTGGTTGGTGAAATTCGAGCAGCCAAGAAGGGATGTGGGTGCATACAAACTGAAGTCTGGTATGCTGCCCAACACTGTCTCCTGATTCTGCGAGATATTGTGAAGAAAATAACAGACCACAAACAGAGCCACTCGCTTTAAGGACGTGCTCCGGGTGGACAGAGACTGAAGAGATCCACCATGGCGTCGTCCGGAGGGAAGGACAAGCCGGACAAGGCGCTCAAGGAGAAGCAGAACAAACTGACTCTGATGGAGAAAGTTCTGCACAGAGACAAACACGACAAAACCAGCAAGAAGGAGCGAGAAGCCAAAGCTGCGAGCAAGGATCTGGAGACTGTGGCAAAGGAAGGGACAGAAGAACAAGCAGCTGAGGAAGGGAAGGGGAAGGGAAAGGGCAAAACAAAGGAGAAAGAGTCCTTCATGGACAAAGTCCGACTCAGAGATAAAAGCGACAAGCACGGCAAGAAGGAGAGGGACTCGAAATCAGGGAGCAAGGATCTCGAGACGAAAGACAAAGAGGATGAGGATGGTGGGACCAGTGCAGACACAACGTCCAAACACAAGATGTCACTGATGGACAAAGTGTTCATGAGGGACAGAAGTGACCGCTTGTCCAAGAGGGACCGGCAGTCCAAGGTGCCGAGCCTGGACCTGGACGTCGCCAGAGAAGAAGCTGAAGCTGCCGAGTCTGAGGAAGTTGAGGACAAGCATCAGCGCTCGTCCTTCATGGACAAGGTGAAGCTGCGCCACGAGCGGATGGGGCGCAAGGAGCGCGACTTCAAAGCGTCGAGCAAGGTGTCGCTGGACGCGGGGCCCCGCAGCACGAGTCTGGTCGACCTGAGCGCCGTCGACCTGGCGTCGGTGCCGCTGCGCGGTCCCGGAGGCGCCGCCGACCGCACGGCGCGCAAAGAGAAGAACCGACGCAGCGGCTCCTCCGTCGTCAAGTGAGTTGAGCCGCTCCCGTCCCAACCGACTCCAGTTTGGTGGTAAATTTCTGCGATGTGCTCGCTGGAGCAAGAACGACGAACTGTTTGCTTCAGAATGAGGCGTCACAAACAAGCATCAACTTCCTGCAAAGGGGTTTTCTGTGGTCGAGTGTTACCCAGATCCGCTCAACTTCAATGCAGCAATGTTATTCGTTTTCGTCTCATTCTTTTGTTGGTGAATGAGACTGAAGCGCCAGAACGCCGCGGGGTGTTTGTTCATTAGCAGCGAGTTGTACGATGGGAGTGAAATTTACTCCGAACCAACGTTTTATTGCGAACACACACCGAGTTGCGCGTGCGTAGTGGACGGGATTCTGTCACTCAGGGGGTCTCACCCGCAGCGGCGTGCGTTGCCGCAAATTTGAAGGAGAAAGGGTTAGTGTTTTGTGGGAAACACTGAGTCTTCAGTTCAGTGATTGGGAGGAAAGACTTGGCATTTGCTGGCTATGGGGACAAGAGAGTTTTCGTCTGTGTGACGAGTCGGGTTTTCCCCAGGAAATAGTGGGCTCTGCAAAACAGCGTGAAGTCGTGACCAAATCACTGGCGTTGAATGACCATTTCAGACGATCAAATGAACGAGACAACACAACTCAGAGCACTGTGATCAGGTGTGCGCACCTCCTGGGTGATATTGGTGTCGAGCTTCTCCGAAGTGAAGAAGGCCTCATCCATCAAACACGATGACATATCTCAGTCCAAAATCGACTTCAGATCGCCTTGGGGAATTTTTACACGCTGACTGGTTTTGAGAGGTTGAAGTGTTGATCCACACACTGAGTGATCGTGTTGCACCGCTGAAGCGGGTGCGATTTCACAAAGGGACCAGGTTGTGTACACGAAGTGGGCAACAGCGGACCCCATGAGAAATGACCTTTTGGGATGTTTTGAGGCAGATCGATGTCAGTGGTTCCATCACACGCGTCATAAGACAAAACAGGAGTGAACTGCGAGTACCATCCGGCCGTCTACGAGAAAGGAATGTCCAACGTCTTTCCATATTCAGAGTTCGATTCTTCTCTTTTGGTGTCCCAAACACACGATGTATAGAACTCACTTTGCTGCAATGATGTACGGTGTCATGATAGGATCAGGTACACGGATGTCTTCTCTGATGACCCATTGTTGCGCGTGGGAACCGTTGGGGCATTGTGGCGGGGGACAAACAGCCAAAAGGTCCCGGTCATTTGGTGCATGTGAAAGGGACAAAGATCTTGACTGTAGATTCTAATGACACAGTAAAGAGCGAGTGAGTGTTGGCAAACTACGAACATGTGCACACAGTGCTGTTGGGCATCATTATGAGCTCATTGAAGTGGTGATTTCGCCGTCTGACTGAACTTGCGAGTGGCAGGTCATCACGCTCACAAGGTGGAGCGACGCTTGTTGGAGTTTTGGGGACTCAAGTCACTACTTTCCCTACCGATATTGTAAGAGGCTGAAGAGCAGATAAAGCGACACGAAATCGCGTCAGAAAGTCTGAGCACTTTTTGCGGGAGCCCCTCTCAACCATGTCTCTTCAACAGTCGCATTGTTTGCTGACAGCGACATGCGGGTCTCTTGTCAGGGATTGTTCACATTCTCGATACTTCTGACTCGTACAAAAGAAGAAAGAGTCAAGGTGCACAGATTCAGCCACAGAACATGTTCTTCACCATTCTCCTTTTTAAGCGTGTGGTCCCGAAGGGTGTTACCACACGCTTAGTGTAATCACCATCAGTCTGTATATCCGTCCGTCTGTATGTGCAAAGTGGGTCTAACCAGGGGGGGGGGTTGG
>JAAUXT010000186.1_pt1 | contig 17376 bp, 18 predicted proteins | sample 7278171 | NCBI WGS metagenome assembly JAAUXT01 (sample SAMN14350112, study PRJNA611818) | marine sediment metagenome | isolation source: surface marine sediment (1.8m) | place: French Polynesia: Moorea | collected 2018-08
ATGTCCACTTGATGCACCAGAGTCTCCTCTTCAGATTGGGCTCAAAAAATCCCAACTGTCACCATGTCTCACGAAGATGTGCTCAGATTTAAAGGAAGAACGATGTCGTATGTTTGAACGTTTATTCCAAAGCTAAGAGAGTGCATTATGGAACATCACCCTGTGTAAGTCACCCATCCAAGTCACCGAAAATTTTTCACTTGAAAATGACAAGCATTAAATTCTGAGCTGTGTCTGAGCAAAAACTTGTCTGGGTGCACGTCTGGATTTGAAGCCTCGCGTTCTTGTTTTGTCAGTGCGACCCACGCATCATCGTCACAATTGCTTAGCTTTGTCCTGTAAATGATGCAGTTGATCGGGAGGAAGAAAAGGCAGCAGCAGCACTGCGGGCGTCCAGAATGTATGTTTGGCTGCGAGTGCGGCCCCAAAACGCGAGGCATGTTGCTCAAACAAGCTCCCAGTGCGCCGCTTGTGTCCGCTCCCAACAGGGTGAGTGATCGCTGTTGTTTGTGTTCCATTTCCAAAGAATGTGTGAGCCTTACCTTCCACATTCGTTCTTCTTCCCCATTCCTTCTGTCGCAAGTCTGATTGCTGGTCGCCGAATTGCACGATGGGTCACACAACCTGCTCGATTTCAGCTGTGGCAGCCGGGCGACGAGGATGACGACGACGACGAGGACCCTCCCGCACCGAGCGTCGGCGCCGCGATGCCGAGTGAGAACACACCACGTGACACGGTGCTGAGTGAGGCGACGCCTGGTGAGAACGCACCGTCACCACGACGCCGTCCCGGGCCCGGCAGACCTCGCGGCAGCAGAAAGCGCCGACCCAGCAAAAAAGAGGTCCGTGAAAACAAGACGGTCTGTTTTCGTGAAAGTGGAATTGCTCGACATCACGTGATGTTTTGTGGTTGTCATCTGAATTTTGTTGCCAAGTGACACCAATGCCTGCAAACCTGCTTCGTTGCGTAGAACAAAGACCAAAAACAGAACTCCCACGTGTGTTGTTACAGAGTTGCAAAGAGGTGCATCTCTTCATATTCGAAGGACATTTCTTTTCCGAAAACAGCTCTTGATCTGTCACTGGACATTGGAATTGTTTTCATCGGTGCAGGAGGGAGAACCAAAGCCGAAGCGCAAGTACAAGCCCAAGTGCTCGGCGGAGGAGCGGCGGCGCGACATGCAGGAGCGCCTCGCAACGGCGCGCAAGAGCTCGCGCCTCACGGGCCACGAGAGCCTCGCCAAGATCGAGAAGCTCAACTCGCTCATCTACTACGACACGGCCGCGTGGCTGAGCAAGTCCGACAAAAAATGCCGGGTGCAGAAGGTGCGAAGCTTACATCAGGCAAAGTTTCTTAATTTCAGAATGGACCAGAATACATGTGACGAAAACTTGGTTCTTGCAAACAATGGCAGGGCTGTGTGATACGTCGGGTACAATAACAGTCGGGAACAAACGAGGCTATCGCGTTGTGATTGCAGGGCGCGACCGACGATGGGGATCGCAGCCTGAGCGTCGTGCAGGACGAGGTGATCCAGAGCCAGGCGGACGAGCTGCGCACCCACATCACGCTGCTGAAGGAGGGGCGGCACCAGATCAACCGCAAAACCAAGGAGAAGATCAGGGCGGAGGCATCTCGAGGTCGGTCTGTGTGTCATGACCCCAACACGAGGCACGATTGTCGCCTTTTTTGCCCGATCACGTGACGAAATCACGGGCCGGCGTCACAGCTCACATGTGTATTTTGTTGGCCGTTCCCAGACTTGCTCTCAGAAATCTACAAAGAAGTCGTGAGACTTCGTAAGATTACGTTCGGCTTCAGTTTGTGATTTATTGTTAAGCAAATTACGATTGTGTTGAATTGTTCGGAACTGCTTCTGCAGCACGGGAAACCTTCACTCTTTTTGAGCGACTTGCAAATTATTTGGCTTTGAAACACAACTTGAGGTTCGCCAGGATCAAACTTCATTTTGCTTGCACAGGTGACACCGCGGGCGACACGTCGAGCGTCTTGGAGCCGTGGCCGCCGTCACAGGCTGAGCGCCGCGACTCGTCTGAGGGAGACGCAGAGATGGCGCCACTGGATGAAGAGTCCGATCCGGACACGTCAGACGCCGCAGAGCCACTGGGCTGCGCGCGCACCACCATCTACATCCCGAGTCAGAGGTCAGTGTGTTGGAGTTTGACTGCCATGAACTGTGTCTGTGCGGAACATTTCCTTGTCTTGACACATCAAGGAATCTGATCATCGCTCTGAGATTTGACTGCGTTTGTTTCCATCGACAGGCAAGCCGTTTCACCTTGCTCCTGTCAGGAGCGCAAGTGCGTCCACAAGAAGGCGAAAGCAAAGGCGCTGATGCGTGCTGAGATCAAAAGAGTGCAGACTGAAAAGCGACAGCGCCTCAGCAGCAAGACATCGGAGGCGGCAACCGCCCCGAAAGCACTGCTGGAAAGTACGCGTCAGCAGGCGACAGGCACCTCGCCCAGGAAACAGGACGCCAGGTCTGAGCCGACGCAGAAGCCCGATCCTCTGCCGCCACGTTTCAAGACGCAGATGGTGATTTTGCAGCGACACGTGACGGCAGACAACCAACCAGCTACATCTTCTGACGGGGTGCAGTCTGCCCCAGAGACCAAGGAGCGGCCGCCACACCTGCTTGAGATCTCCTCCAACTGCAACTGGGAGTCAATACGCAGCGTGTTGCTGGGGAAGCTGTCCGTCGTCTGCAGGCAGATGGGAGACTTCCCGCCACCCTCCACATTCAGCATCGATCAGTTCGCCATTGCCATACTTCCGAAACCAACGAAAATGACGCCGATACCGCCTAATCTGCGGACCACGCTTCAAGCAAGAGAAATGCATTCCATTCGCCTGCGGATAACATCACTGGAAGCCGAACAGGAGCAGGTCAGAAAGGCGCCTGCATTGGCCAAACTGTTGGTGTCGCCGACGCCAAAGCTTCCCGTAGTGGCGCGAGAGCCAGGAGTGTCGGCGACGCTGCCACTGACGCGGGTTGTTCCACACCCTCTGTCTCACACACAGGGCCGTTCACCCAAGCAGATAGGAATCTCTGGTTTCAAGACTTTTGCTTTCAACGCAGGCGGCCCTGCACAACCCTCTGGCCTTGAAAGCGACCAGTTGAGTTCCACCGTGAGTCCTCCCCAGCTGGATGCAAAGAGCTCGGACAAACTAGAAAACAAAACCTCCAGCCCATTGCCTCAAGGTGAGGGGCCCTTGGCTCCTGCCGAACCCATAGCGTCGTCTCTGGGCAGCGTGACGCCTTCAGAGCTGGACAATCTCTTTCCGGACTGTTTCATGGAGGGTGACGCTGACTTTGCTCGTGAGGCGAGCGATACGAACCGTTGTGATAGCAACACGTTTTCTGAAGAAAAAACGTCCGAGAGCAGCAACGACACGGGGAGCGTGAAAAGCGAGATAAGCGACCAGCAGACGGACGAACAAGAGACGGTGACGGTCATGTTCGAGGAGGACACGGAGATGAGCTGCAGTGACTCGACGGGAAAAGCTGCCAGCGAGGATCCCGACGCTGTCGGTTCTCAGGACGGCGACACCATGACCGTGACGATCGAGGAAGACAGCGACGACTCAAGCCAAGGAGAGAAGCCAAAGGGAAGTGAGGAACTCTCAAAGGAAAGATCACTGTCACCAGACAGGGCAGGAGCTGCGACACCTGACACCGCTGCGAAAGCCCCAGCGTCGTCGTGCAGTGTCAGCAGCACCACCGACGACGACGCGTCACAGGACTCGGTGTCGGCTGCGCTGCCGGACCTGCGTCCGGCGTCGTCCTGCTCGTCACACGTCACGACGGCGCCGCCGTCTCCCGACCAGACGAGGCCCGACGCGTCCCCTCTGCCACACTTGCCAGTTTCTACCTCCCAGCAGGAGGACCGCGGCGACACTGGCGGTACTGGGGCTCAACATTCCGCTAACATCGTTGCCTCGGCCTCATCAAACTCAAAATCTAGTGAACCCACCAAAAGCGATGAAAAGACACCACGCTCCAACAGCGACCCCGACCAGACATCTCCGAAGGATGGGGTGGAAGGTGAAGGTCTTGTGCAAACTTTCCTGGCGGGACAAACCCCGGTGTTGCCGCTGCTTTCCACCAGAGAGCGCGACTCTCCCTCTCCCTCCGCCATCGCTACCAGCAAGGTACGCGAGGCGACCGTCACCGTACCTTTCAGACTGGGGAACGGCACAGCGACGCTGCAGCTCGTGCCCGTGCGTCTGCCTGTCGCTGTTGGCAATGGGTCAGGCAGGAGGAACGCCCCACCCGTTGCTGTGCTCAGCAGCTGCGCCAAGACGGTCGGTGCGACGATCTCCACGGCAGACAGCGCCGCCAAGCGCCAGGTCTTGTCGCTCTCCGGTCTCACCATCGTGCCCCTCAACGGCGCCGCGCAGAAACGTGTGATAAACGGCAAACTGGTGTCCACCCTCTCGCACGGTGAAACGGCCAGCCTGACCCCAGGCACACTGATCGCACCAGTGCAAAACGGCGTGATGAAGAACTGCACTGCGGGGACGCTCGTCTCACCGCCTCCCAGCCTCTCGAACGCCGCTCTTGTTCAGGTTGCCGGGGTGAATGGTGTGAAGCCCACTGCAGTTTCTTTCGCTGATGTCAGCAAAGCCTTTGCTGACCAGAACAAATTGTCTCAGGCTGGTGGATCAATCGCTGACACGATCAGCAAATCAGCGCAACGAAGAGTCCTGTTGCCAAAAATCTCCAACCAGCAGATGACGCCTGACGGGTCGGATCGCCAGAGTGCAGAGCAGACTGCTCCAATAGGAACACTGCCCAGCACCAATCCGAGTCGCAGCGATAAGGACAAGACTACGGGTCAAGAACCGGTGCGTATTTTTTTTCACCCAATTCTCAGTGCTCCAACAAACATTGTCTTGCAGAAAATAGAATGGACTAATTTCTGTTCGGTTGATCTCACAATTACTGTGAAGGTCGAACAGTTCCGAGAAAACAGTAAACCCTAACATCAGTGTAACCCCATAAAGCCGGCGGTTGGGTATCCTACAGGAGTCAAAAGTCTTCTGTTTCAAGTGGAGAGAAAGATCTCAGAAGATTTCTGGTGTGATTGATGTTGGTGTGCAATTTGCAACGCTCAAGTAACTTGCATGGCTCTTGGTTGTCAGGGTGTGGAGTCGAGCGCACCGCGGCCGCCGGCAGATCGCGCCCCCTACCCTGACGGGGACGTCGGGTCAGAGCCGGGAAGCAGCGCCGCCTCCGTCGCGGCGAGCAGCGCTGACGGCGACGACGACCACAGCGACTCGGACGTCAGCGTCGGCGGCGTGCACGACGTGTTCTGCGCGGTACGTCGGCGCGGCCACGTGACTCCCACATCCAATCTCTGCGCTTCTTGTCATTGATATTCGTGAGAAGCCAGTGGCGCACTCACGAGCGTGGAATGCTCTGCATGTTTCAGGACGGGGTCCTGGTGGATGTCGATGAAGATGATGAAAAAGACGACACCGAGCAGCAGACGTCGTCTTGCATTGGACGAACCCGCCGCACCGACTCTCCTCAAGTACTGCCCAACTTCTCTGTCGCCGATACAGTACAACTGAGCACAGACACTTCGCCTTGACCATTGAATGTTCAAAACTAAACTGAATTTGATTCGCAGTTTCAGGAAGCGCCAGGAGCAGACGATCACAAACGACAGGCCAACTTGAACAGAAGGACCGATGTACACTGCAAAAGGTATGGAGGACTCAGAATTGTTTTGGGTCCAGGAAGAGTTTTCTTGCTCGGCTGAGTTACTGCAAAGCTTCAAAGCTTCAAAGGCGGCCGGTTGGTTCAGTGGTCAGTGCAATCCGAGAGCGCAAGTTTTGTGGCAGTTCAGAACAGATACACCAGCTTTCTCGAGCAGCGGTGAATTTGCTGCTGTCTGACACGCAATAATTTCGTCAACCTTCGTTTGCAGAAACCGTTTCACGTAAGCTTCAGATGTTTGTTTTCTTTTTTGTGGCTGACTGTCAAGCTGGTTCCTTGATTTGTTCAAATGACACAGTATCGCATCTGTGTATACAGATGTCGGATTAGTATCTCATAAAATGCACGTTGTTTCTTGTGTTGTTTTTCGTTGGTTTCGTGAAGCTTTGCACGCAGATTTGTTGCACTCGTCTGCCATACAATGCCTACGCTAGAGAACGCGTTTGTTTCGACACACCGGTTGACAAAGTCAAATGTAATTTCGACGAATTACCCGCGGTTTGATGGATGAACTGCGAGATGGGCAAGTCTCGGGAGATCCACTTGTTGAGCGTTCGCGTTGAACCAACAAACGTTTTATTTCCCACATCCTTGTATTTCAGGGAGAAGAAGCGACGTCTGGACATTCGGACGAGTTTCAGCGCGTTGTTCGCCGAGGTGCAGCGTGCGGAAGGACGCCCGGTGCCGCAGCGCACCTTCACCAAGATCCACATTCTCGACCAGGTACAGTACCGTCAAAATTCGTGCGATTTTACAGCATTTCTTTGCGGTTGCAGTCTTTTTCGTGCAGATGAGACAATTTCACTCTCCGGAGTCGTTTCTATTTCGTTCCTGAATGAAGTCAACCGTCAACTACGAACACATTTTGAGACGGACCTCTCAAATCTTATGTGACATGTCGTCACCATCATTGTCTTGTCACCTGAAATGCCTGGAACTACACGTGCAACTTTCGTACAGCAGCTCAAGCCGAACGATCGTGTGATCGTGTGTTGTGGCGTGCATTTGCAGGCGCGTCTGTCGGTGGCGCGGCTGAAGGAGCGCGAGGCGCGGCTCGAGGCGGAGGCGCGGCGGCAGCGGGCGCGGCGGGACGCGCTGCGCCGCATGCTCTCACAGCTGCGCGCAGGTGCGTCGTGACGGTTGTCCGTCGTCGCACACATTCTCTTCACGACCCCACCAAAAAAAAAGTCAACAGATTCCACGAAACAGAAGCATGTGCGCGCGTGCCTGTGTGTGTGTGTGTGCCTGTGGTGTATAATTATGCAACTTCTTCGCTTGTGGTCTGGTTGTGAGAGTCAACGAACTGTGTTTGAAACGTGACAGTGGGGTGCATTGGAAATCTTCACAAACACCGGTGAAGAACTGCCACATACGTGACAACTGACGAAACGGATACACATGTACGGCACCGGAAGGCTCACATTCTTTTTGTGAACACTGCAGGTACAATTGGTGCGGCGGATGTGGCTGTGTTGCTTGGCACCAACACAGCGATGGCTAAAGCTGACGCCGGTGGGGCAGCGTCTGCGACTGCACGCGCGCCCACCTTTGATCTGCTCGAACCAGAAGCAACGAGTTACAGGAAACAAAAGCCAGTGAGTACAGCCGTCATTCACCCATTTTCTCGGGAGTTTTGATGCAGCGACAACACGATAGTGTGGACGAGGAAGCCTCAGAAATTGTCACCCGAGTCGCAGTTGGCACCAAAATTACCGTGATGCTCCCGTCTTGTTGAGGTCATGACGAACACGAAGCCTAATGTACTGGTGTTATGTTTCAGAAGCCTGTTCGTCCGAGGCCGCGAGGATTCGTGCCGCCGGGCCGAAGAAACACAGCGAAGAAGACGGAATTTACGTTCAGCCCGCTCAAGTCTCGTCACCAGAAAACTCCAACAGTGCAAGTGCTTTCTCCTCGCAAAGGAACTGGATTTGCACGAGACTTGTTCTGGAGACGCAACAGATCTGTCTCTGGCCGGGACGCTGCTCAGGGGTTTGTGGTGTGCAGGGCGTTTCCAAGTCACGGGACGGAGAACATTACAAGGAAGCAGCAAGAGAGTCCCAAGACTCGTGTCATTCTGAACAAACCGCACGCTGCTGCTGGTCTTTCGACCACAATACGCACTCAGTCTCGTGTGGACAAGTCCGAAGTCAAGAAAAGCCCAGTGAACTCACCCAACATGCAGTTCAACACAGTGCGCGAATTCCCGTGGGTTCGAGTCGTTCAGCACGCCAAGACGACTTCGGTTCACGGCAGTGCTGGCAACAAACAAGCGGACACAGTGCGCACGAGTGACGACGAGGTCAGAGGGGAGTCATCTGCGGGAACTGGACTTCTGGATTCCTCTTTGGGACAGATTGGCGCCACGTTGAGCAAAGCAAGTTCCGATGAATCTTGAACTTTGTTGTCAGTCACTTTTCAGAAATCAAGTTTGCATGTCGCTTCAAATTTCTGCGTACACTTGGAATGTGCAAATGTGTTTGCTTGGGAAGGGGTGGAATGTCGAATCTCGCGAATGTTGAGACTTTGTGATTTGGTGAAAGACAGAAGTCACATGTACATATCAGTTTGATGAAGTGAACCACGACGACAACGAATCGTATCCCAAAGCTCGTTTCGGAAATGACGAATGAAGAACGAGTTGCTTGTGTGAATTTCACTGCAGATCTCGCCGTGCCTTGTCTCGAAGTATGCGGAGTTGCCGCAACTACGCACTTCATTTCATTTGGGTCAGGAGCCACCCCTCTTTGTATTCGCTCGTGGCAATCTTGCACAGCCAGGTTGTGTTGGTTGGTGCCTTCGAATTTGACTCCAGTAGATTTTGTGTTGTTTTTTCTTGCAATACGAGAATTCCTGCTTGACAATTTTGACACGAGTGATTTTGAGGGAATCTTTCCACGACACGGATCTCCTTTATTTCTTGTGATAGGAACCTGGCGGGAACAAGAACGTGAAATTCCTGAATGACGAAGAGATTTGGTTTGATGAATGAAAACTCACGAAGCTGCTCGAGCAACCAGTGATTGCAGCAGTCTGTGCGCACTGCAGCTTGTAGCCAAGTTTTTGCGTTTGTTGGGATTTTTTTTTCCTTTCGTCAGGTTTTCCGCCAAATTCCATTTAATTTTCTGTCCATTGAAGTCGACGTGGTGTGCATCAAGGCACCTACACGGGTGCTTTGGTGAAGTGTCGGTGCCTTCTTCGCCAATAATCTTCGATCAACAGAGAAGAAACATGTGTGGAACTTTCTGCTTGCCATATTTATTCAACAGCGTTCAGCAAAAGCAAATACCGGTACGTTTCCTTCATTCTGATGTACGCTTCTTTTTGTCGTAACAATGCAGACAAGTGTGCTTTTTCACAACCCGAAGATACTTTGTGTCTGAAGTTCAGACTCCAGTTGTTGCTGAAGAACAATTGACGCAACACGGGTTTCATGTGTACGTTTGTTTCTGGCAGGGTGCAACTTGTTTCAAAACAACGTTTTCTTCTCAAACTCGCCTTTTCTGAAGTTGACAAAACCAAGAAACTCGCCGTGAAAAGTCTGAAGTCATGACGCGCAGGAAACCTGGACAGAGGTGTGTGGTTTGGTTGGGAGGGGGGATTTCAACACCTCACCTGTGGCATTGCTTTCAAGCACAAGAACAACCACACTGATCTCACCTGGGGAGGGGTTCCACACCAGGACTGAAACTACACACCCATCGCTTTGGATAAACTCACAGTGGACGTACACAACGCAACGGAGAGAAACGATCAGTCAGAAGGGCGACCCAAATGTAAACAGATTTCCAGCGTCACGGGCCCAAAAAGATGCGCGATGCCATATGCACTCATTGGCCTGCGCTCTGTGGTCCCGCTCAGACATGACAAATTAAGCGAAACCCGACCACGCTTCGCGACTTCGGTTCTGCCACAAACCCACCTTTCATCTTCCACTTGACCGTTGTCAAAGTTCGGAATGCGAAACATGTTATAGATCAATTCAGGTGCAGTCAGCCAGTGTTCGACCACAAAATTAAAAAGAATTTTCTTTTTCACGGCACAAGTCTGGACAGAAAGAAAATGAAGGTCAGCAAAACTTGGTTCTCCCAATCAGTAATTGCCCCACAAACGCACAAATTCTAAAGACCTTGTGAAATTACTCCACCACGGGTTGTCCGCACAGCCATTCAAAAAAGACAAGCCTTTCCTTTTGTAGCATCAAACACATCCTGGCTTCAGCATTTGGGGAAACAAACTTGGTTTTCTCTCACGATCTCAGTGAAGTGGTCTTTCGCGGGTTAGACAGCTGTGTGACTGGGTCCGGTGTTCATTGCCATGCATGCATAGACTGCGCCTTGCACACATGCAGCGCTCGCTGCATTGTTCGCAGCGGGATGTGGAGGAGAATGGGGTTCAAGGTCCTGCTGCCGCTTTCGGCTCCCTGCAGCATGCGTGAGTCATCCCACAGCCAAACACAGCCAGCTGCTCCGCTATCTCGATTCATTGAGGCCGCCCAACACCTCCCAAATTTGGTCATTCAGCAGAAGCAGGGCGCACAGTTAACAGCGACTGGAATAAGTCTTCCTTCAATCTGGGCTTCCATTTCCCGTGACAGATGTATCGACTGTTCTGCCCGCAGCTGTGATCGTGGCCACGATCGGATTGTGGGGTTGCATTTGCAGATTATGGACGCTTTAGCAGAGGGAATCAGTGGTTGTATCCGTTTTCTGAGGCCAAGTCAAGACTGAACTGAACGCACTGGAATCTTCGGAATCGCACGCACAAAGGACACATCGGCCACCAGCTTAATTCTGAAGCATTTCCTGCCTGCAGCAACACTGGATTCATCTATGTTACGTTTTTGGTGCTGGGTGTCTTGTTGGTGAAAAGACACTTGCTTCAGCGTCAAATCGTCCGCGTCAGGATCGATTTCTCATTGGTGTCTTGCAACAATAGGTGCTATTGTCTTTATGGTTTGCGCGTGCATCAACGGTTCATTTGAATCACCATATTCATCATAGACACGCCCATGCACTGGCAACGGCGAGTTTGGCAAGCAACGACTACTCGGCGGGGAGAAACACTTTTGCAATAGTGATACAAACTGTTCCTGTTGGAAAGTCTCCACTGGCGGTCAACACGTGTCTGCTGAACCGCAATTCGCCAACAGCAATTGACGCCAGCACAACAGCAACAGGTTCTTTTGCACATCGACAACTGACGCTGACAGATGATGGGTGACTGCGACGGCGCAGCGGACGAGCACTTCCCGCGCATGGAGGGGCGGACGGGGCGGCGTAGCGGGCGCCCGGCCTCACCCTGCCACAGCGCACACGGCGTCCTGTACCGAGCATCGCTGCAGACACACGTCAAGCGCGCCCTGAAAGTGCGTTTCTACCGCAACGGCGATCTCTTCTTCCAAGGCCTCGTGTACGCCGTCTCGCACGAGCGCTACCGCACGTTCGAGTCGTTGCTCGCCGATCTCACTGACAGCCCCCTGGGCGACAAGAACGTGATGCCAAACGGCGTCAGGTACATTTTCTCGCTGGACGGGAAGCCCATCACGTCCCTCGACGACCTCTCCGAGGAATCGAGCTACGTCTGCGCTTCCACCCACTTCTTCAAGAAGGTCAACTACCCGCGCAGTAAGAACCCGGATTGGAACGTGCACAACCCGGCGGCGCCGCCGTCAGCCTGGCTGAGCGGGCGTCGCTCGACGGACACTTTCTCCAGCGCCTACACAGACCTGGAAGAGAAGCGAGACTACGTCTACCCGAAACTGATCACAGTCATCCGCAACGGCGCGCGCCCGCGCAAGGCAGTCCGCGTGCTCCTCAACCGCAAAACGGCGCACTCCTTCCAGCAGGTCATGGCAGACATCTCTGACGCCGTCAAGGCTTCAGGCGGCACCATCAAAAAAGTTTACACCATGGATGGCAAGCAGGTCAGAAATTTGCTTGAAGGTCTCACTGTGAATGAAGATGCGTGCACGCATTAAAACAGCGAAATGTTTTCAGCGTACAGTACACGCTCGTACACACAGAACAGGTGCACAGGAACATTGAAATCCGGAACATTGCAGCCAAATGAGCAGTCATCATTCCTGTCTCCGCCGTGAGTCAGCGAAATGGATCGCTCTTGCTTCAACATTTGCCGTTTTCGTCCAGGATGTTGTTGGGACGTTGTGAGAGTCCGAGTCATGATTCACTCTTCACTTGGGAATGGTAGCATCCGCAGTCTCAAGGTTGTGTGTTTTACGTGCGTCGATTGCTGAAAACATCGGCGTGTGTCGTCCAACCATTCTGAGCTTTGCTGAATGTTCTGAGCCTCACACCCTGCAGACCTCCCACGGTGCCATAGAAGCGGTGCCAAATTGTTTTGAAATCGTCACCATTTGTGTCACATTCGCTGCATTTCGAACGGGAAAGGCTCCTGCACAATGCCCCAACTGGCGAGAACGATTTCCAACGTACAGAAAGACAAACACTTTGGATCCAAAAACTGTCTGCAGTTCCGTCCAAATGACCCAGGACAAAGACGACTCAATCCCACCCCCAGCCCCAAAATGGCAACAAATTTTTCCAACGTCGTCCCACCCAAAATTTTTCCAAGACCAACTCGAGGTGAAATTGTTCATTGTCTTCAAACTTGTCTGCAAGTTTGCAGAAGGAAAACAGGAAAATTTGGACAAAAGTTTTGCGAACAGATATCTCTCAATTTCATGAGAATCTGTGGGTGAATCAGTTTCTGACTGTTTGACCTGTGGCCTCCATGATCTCATTAGACTTGCTAATTTCCCTTCTCGCACATGGCTCGTTCAATTTCTATTGTGACGAACAAATGGTGCTCAAGCAGAGCGCGTCATCATGTTACTGATACAACCAACCATGCATGGTGGGGGCGTCGCCCATCCATTTCAGGCGAAGTCGTCATTCGGACAAAACAAGTTTTCCCTCAAACCAGACTGCAAACAGTCCTTGTCGCACCAAATGCTTGCGGCATCAAAGGTGCCGTTCCCTTCATTTTTCATTCTGCGTCAATTGTTTTGTTTTAAGTTTTCAGTGGCAGGTTCAATTCACCGGCGTGAGATGAGAACTCTGTTTTCCTTTGTCTTTGTGGGTCTGAGGCAGCCTGACGGCACTGTGGCTGTTTTCAGGTGACGACGCTTCCCGAGTTCTTCACGCAGGAGACGACTTTCTTGGCGTACGGCGCCGAGCGCTACTCACTTGACGACTTCGACCTGGACGACAACGGTCAGCAAAAATAAACGCAGATTTTTTTCTTTTCACGCATACTTAAGATATTCTGTGTTCGGCGAGTTCATGTTTCCCACAAAGCAGCCGTGAAGAATTTTCGAAATCGCCTTTCAGAGGTCAAGTACGTCAGCGCGTACCGCTCATTCAGGACACCCAAAGAGAGCGTCAAACTCAGGTCCCCGAAGATGCCTCGACGCCGCCTCTCGGCCGCCTCCAAAACCAGCGAAGGTCAGTCGGAGCAATCTCTGGAACCTTCAAATTTGTCGTTCAACTGCCCAGGGTGATTTTTCGTTTTTGCTCCCCACCTTCTGAGTCCATTCCAAGGGCACAACGAGAAACCCGTCCGAACAAGCCCCCAAAAAACCTCCTTCACATGTGTAAGGCTGGATATTGCAAGCGTGTTTTTCACACACTTCAACTTTGAAAGAACTCAAACTGTGGCAAGTGAAACACACAAACGCACACACACACGTACAAATTGCGAATTTCAACGTGCACCTGGCTTGTTGACAAGAATGAAGGCAAAGGACCAGACACGCTCACTCCAAAACAGGCCACATGCATGGTGCATGCATGATCAGTGGCCATGCGGCGCAGCTGCTCTGAGCGAACAGTAATTGCAGGATGCATGGGACTGGCGATCAATATTCACAGTCAGCAAAATTGCTTTTGTCCCACCAACACTGGTGTGTGTGCATGGGACCTCTTCAGCAATCAGGCCGACAAAGATATTTGACTGAAACCCAGTCGTTTTGTTTCTCACACTCACAATACATCTGAAACATCGTGGATCACATCTGCATACACTGTGCTGGTTCTTGCCGATGTTCTCACATGCACACACGGGTTCTGTCTGCGTTCACTCTCTCTGGAGAGCGATTGGTCCTCTCATTCTCGGTTCGTGTGGCGTCACCAATTTCTTTTGTGTTCAGGCATTTGACTGTCCCTTCATTCACGTAACATTCGCTTGTGCACGCTACCTTCTGGCACAAAAGTCAAGTCAGGATGTTGTGACAAACTGCGTGATTCGTTTTTGCCCTGCAGACGCGCCGGACAGTCCGCAGTCGGGGCGCCGGCGCCGCACCGTGAACGTGCACAGCCGGGTGTGCCCCGTGTCGCCCCGAGCGCCGAGGAAGGCGCTCAGCACCAGGCAACCGGTCAGTAGCTCTACAGTACGTCTGACGCGTAAACTTACGCAAACAATGGTGCTGTTCCATTACGTGTGCCGACTGGCCCAAATGGCTGACTTTGCTCAGTCTCCAATCCAGGGGCGAAGCGCCACTTCGTCACCGGCCAGCCGCATGCGTAGATGGAGATTCTTCCATTCAGTCACTTGCAACTTTTCTTGCTTTGTTGTCAAGAATTCTTTTCAAGACTATCATGCAGAAAAACGGAAAATAAATGATAACTGGGTGATTGCCATCATGCAGAACAACGGAAAACAAATGATAACTGGGTGATTGCCTTCTCCAACCATTGGCGCAAGCCGCCCCTCGTTTGTTGAAACTGTCGTGTTAAAATCTCTCGACGTCGTGCTGTTCTTTCTTTCTCAAAAATTCACTTCACTGACTTCCTCTCTCTGCACTTTCCACTTTCTCTAGAAGTCTGAAACTTTCCAGGCGAACGCCAAGTTTATGAACGGGAATGGACTGGTCAATGGACAGAATGGACACCACAGTGAATCCACTTCACCAGGTACAAGAATCTGTCTGGTTTTGCTCTGTTCCTCCACCCCACATGAACGTTTCGCTTCATCCGCCCAGGTGCGGTTTTGTGTCTGTCAAACTTTCTGGTCAGATTGGTTTTGAAAAATCAAACGTGTCAGCGAAGCAGTACTTTTGCAGTCACTTTTTTTGCAACTTGTCGTTGCAGACCTGCCGCCTTTGGAGCTGACGACGCGGTACAAAGTTGGAAAAATTATTGGAGAGGGGAACTTCGCCGTCGTGAAGGAGTGCACACACAGGTTCGATTTCTTCAGTGCCATTGTCACAATTTTGCCCGTTCTTCTGTGCAGCTCTAAGATTTCGTGGAGACTTCAGCACTGTTCGTGAATCTTTCACACGAACGAACCAACAATTGCAGGACCACGCACAATTTGAATACGAAATTTATTTGCACGAGGCCCAGGAATTGCAATGTACAATTGCGATTGCAAATCACCTCCACGCGCTGGTGTTTGCAGGTCGCAGCGACGCGAGTTTGCGTTGAAAGTGATCAGCAAGAGTCGCGTGCGCGGCCGCGAGCAGATGATCGAGAACGAGGTGCGCATTCTGCGGCGCGTCAAGCACATCAACATCATCTCGCTCATCGACGAGTTCGAGACGGACGACACGCTCTACCTCGTCATCGAGCTCGTCAGGGTCAGTCTCAAACTTCACACTCAACCATCTCAAATAGCTGCAGAAAATCTGTCCGTTTTCGCTTTCGCGAGAAGACACGAAAAACACGTCCCGTGTACGTTTTTGTGCTGAACCTGTGAACATCTGCCAACTTTCGCACACTGCCTTGACAGCGTGCACACTTTTACGTGTCGACTTTGCTTCGCGCTGCAGGGTGGGGACCTGTTTGACGCGATCACGTCGGCGACTAAGTACACGGAACGCGACGCGAGCGGGATGCTCTACAACCTCATCTGCGCCATCAAGTATCTGCACTCACTCAGCATCGTGCACAGAGACATCAAGCCTGAAAACTTGCTGGTGAGCGCACATCACACGGGAATACCCACTTCAAATTGCTCGTGCGTGCACATGTCGTCAAACATTTCGAGGCACCAACTTCAGCCCAAGCACACATTTCTTTGTGGGAGTTCGACCGAGTGAACACAACCTCTCGACACTCAGTGACACAGGTTCATCATCACGTTTCCTTTCAAGCAAACTTGCTGCGTCAATTGCAGTGTTGCATGTCACAGTGTGGCAAAACAAGTGTCACAGACGACACACCACACAGCACTACCAGTTTCTGACGGAATGTTTGTGTGGCAGGTGTGCGTGCACGACGATGGCAGCCGCTCGCTGAAGCTCGGCGACTTCGGGCTCGCGACGCACGTCGAGGAGCCGCTGTACGTCGTGTGCGGAACGCCGACCTACGTGGCGCCGGAAGTTCTCGCAGAGACCGGGTGAGAGACAGCGCCATCTTGACCATCGTCGGCAGAGTTCCGCTGTCGCATGAAATCGCCACGGATAGTCAGCATGCATGGATCTGCACTACTCACAGTTTTGACAACGGTACGACAATGCTGGTACACACAAGTTTTCAATCGCGTGTACTGACCATTGCAGATACGGGCTCAAGGTGGACGTGTGGGCGGCAGGTGTCATCACCTACATCCTGCTCTGCGGCTTTCCGCCCTTCGTCAGGTTGGCACCAAGTGCACCCGCCTCTCTCCTGTTGTCGCTTGTGATGCTTTGCGAAGCAAACTGAACAAAAAAACGAATCTAAATATTCTCTTTACAGTACGACCGGTGACCAAGAGGAGCTGTTCGATCACATCCTCGCCGGCAGCTTCGAGTTCCTCTCGCCTTTCTGGGACGAAGTCTCCAGCTCAGCAAAGGTAACGCTGCGCGATGATGTTCACATGAAATACACATCACGCGCGGCAGTCTCGTTTGTTTTTCCAAGGCAGAGCAAATGCACAGGATTGTCCTGCTGGCGTTACCAAACACACGTTCAATGCCCTGCTCTGACTTAAAATCTCTTGCAACAGGAGCTGATCAGCAGAATGCTGTGTGTGGACGCTGACGACCGCTACTCTGCAGAAGAAGTGCTGAACCACCCTTGGGTCGCCGTAAGTTTGCTAGATTATGATTTTTTTTCCGCGAGAAAGATTTTCAATAACAAGTGGCACGCATTACACAAGCTGTGCAAGTCCACTTTGACCTTCGAAAACAAGAAGCTTCGTCTTTTCGCTCAGCATCGACATTCGCAAACAACATTTGAACAAAATCCGTGCTTTGCACCTTAAAATGTGCGAGCCAAGCAAAACACAAACGCACACGACAAAGACCTTTTCTGGACAAAGACAGCGACTTGACCTGTGTTCCCTCCCACAGGACGACTGCGCCAAGGACGATGATCTGCACTCGGTCATCGCGAGCAAGTTGGACAAGAACTTCACACGCAAGGGCAAGGACAGATCCACGCCTGACCAGGAGGCCGCGGTGTCACTCATGACAGTGAGTACCCTTCGCACTGATCTGTTCTTGTTATCAACCTGAAAACCAAATCCTGAGCAAACAGCAGGTCTACCCAAATCAAGCCACGAACCGCATAAGTTCAGCTCAGACTAGACTTTCAAGTAGACAATCAGCCGCGGGCAGCGTACATAGGCAGGACAGCACTTGTCCCAATCCACCAATGCCCCAGTCAGCAATGTGTCCGAGATACCGCTA
>JAAUXT010137336.1_pt1 | contig 17376 bp, 22 predicted proteins | sample 7278171 | NCBI WGS metagenome assembly JAAUXT01 (sample SAMN14350112, study PRJNA611818) | marine sediment metagenome | isolation source: surface marine sediment (1.8m) | place: French Polynesia: Moorea | collected 2018-08
ACAAAAAGGTTCCTGTTCAATCACACAACTCCTTTCTCGACCAAAGGTCTTGAAAAGTCATTGTGTGATTTCACAGGAACCATTTTTGTGCAGTGTGAGAACCCTGTCTTCTGCCCTCAAAACGCTTCATGCCGCAGACTGTCCTCTTGCTTCTGTCAGCACTCTGCCTTGTGATACTTGGCGTTGTGAAACAGTCACACCTAGTTTTTCAGACTTTGTACTTTCAGTTTTTTTTTCTTTCCTTGTTTTGTGTTCTCCGTGTTTTTAGCACATCTTTCACGTCTTGTTTTCGCGGAATTTGCAAGTTTTGCTTCGTCTCACACCAGCCGAGCATGCCGTCTTTCCTCCTGGATGTGCGCGCTTCGCACCATGCAAATTGAATGATAAAACAGTGGCTGTCGTTATGTTCAGACGCTGCTGAAGGAGTCGGTGACGCGACTGGACGAGGACCAGACGGTCTCTCAGCTCAACCGGCGCCACCACAACCAGAAAGAGCGAATCAGAAGGTGCTCATGTGTGAAGTTTTCTGTTCACTTGGGGTTGGGGGAGCGGGGAGCGACGTTTCTCAGTGAAAGGCAGAACATTTGTCCCTTGTGTAAGTTGCCTGGAAGGCGAGTGAAATGTTGGAATCCAGACGCGCAGCGTTCTGATACTTCCCAGCTGCAGATCAAACGAATTACACCAAGAGCAGTTTTCTGGTTCCGCCTTTTCACAAGTCATACGTCTGGGCGGTACACCGATGGACCAAATACACAACCCTAGACGACAAGTGAGTGTATTCTCTGACTGAATGTTGTTTCGTGCGCACTGTGCTCGCCCCACAGGAACCGGATCAAGTCAGCAGCGGACCGGCTGCGCGCCCTCGTGCCCGGGCTCTCGGCCCGCACTGACAAGGCGACTGTGTTCGAGTTCGCCGTGCACTACATCGCCTATCTGCGAGGTCTGCTCAACCAACAGTCCACGCCTTTGTGTGACAGGGTTCGTGCAAGACAGAAAATCGGCTTCACAACCACAGACGCTGTCTTCTGCAAAGTACGGTGACAGGAAGTCGCCGTAACATAGCTGCAGTTACTGAATGTACGGCCTGTGTTTTGCAGGACTTTCTGAAGAAGGCACGGCGCCTGATGGCAGACGATCCAATCCGCTTCCACGAATCAGCTCAATAGCAGTCGCAGGCATCTGACGTCGTGAAAAGGCTGCGACCCGGGGGTGGGGGACTCGCGCTCATGGTGGACAGCGCTGTGCCACGCGCACGGGCCATACCAAGCCCAAGCCGTCGCACCAATAAAGACTTCACAAAACTGCAGCTTTTACAAGTGGATGAATCTGTGCGAGTGGTGCCGAGTTGGATGCAAGCACTAAATTTCCATCACCTCTGCACACCTGGAAATCATGAAACCCTGTCGGGGAAGGCAAGTGCAATGAAATGAGCGCGTGTTGTGGAAAAGGGTGGAAGTAACAAGGGCAAATTGAAAATTTCCGAAAGGAAAGAAATCTGACCAAGAAAGGTTCTTGTGCACAGTGCCTTCGAGTTGCCAGGGTCGCAAGGAAAGGGTCCCATGACTTTGGAATTATTTTCAGTTGGAAAAGTCATGCCGTTTGTTTTGAAGGTGTTTGAGTAAAAATATCAATTTTCTGGAAAAATATGGACATTGCATCCAGGAATGGGTGGTCTCACTCTGCCAAAGCAATTGTCGGGGAACTTTCGTTGCCTTGTGTCTCGCTTTCTTTTCATTGGGTCTTTGCTATTTTGGATGTGTTCCTTGGTTCCCACGTTCCAAGATTGAATTTGAGTTTTTGAAGTCTCAGGTGAGGGAGGTGAGCTGTCACCTTGGTTTGTCTTCATGTTGGACAAGCGAAACAAAAATTTTCCATTGCAAATTGTACTTCTGTATTTCGTTCGACATGAACTGTACACACCAAACTGATTCAACAAACGAAGTTTCACACACACACACTTCACACACTTTCTCTTCGAAGGACCCAAGAGTGTGTGCGTCGCACAATGACAATGTGAATGAAAAGTAAGATCTGTTTGACAGAAACTGTGCAATGTCGTGATCTGAACACGCTTCTGTCCGTTTTTCTCGTGAAAACAATGCTTGAATGATGTTGAAGAAACAATAGATGGGGAAGAAACAATTCGTTGCTGCTATGTTGTGGCACCCAGTTGTAAACAACTGACACCCAACTGTGTTCTTTTCAAACGCATCTGCCAACACTTCTGATGTCTGCGGCACACAGGGTGCCCCCAAGCCTGCGTTTACCAGTCCAAAAGAACATTTCAACAGGTCAGGTTGGTCGCCGAACGCAGAAATGTTTTCTTGCAATCTTGCTGAAATCACAAATGAAACTCGCCTAGTGCGCCGTGACTCCGGAAAACTTCGCCACATAACAAGTTCAAAACAGCTGCTGATAGAAATTCCGTGCATTCTTGCGATCAAGATTCTGCATACGAGGTACAGCTGTACACGCAAATCACAGCGCAATAAATAAGACCTTTCCATAAATAACTGATCGTACGTACAAACCTACACAACCAGCGCCGACGGGCAACAAGTGAACCAAACCAGCGCCAGGAAAGAAAAACACCACACAAAGTGTCCAGTTGGTGACACTGAGGAAAAAATCTGTCAAAAATATCAGAGTGAACCAGCTTTTCCCATTCAATCAAACATCTGAGTGGCAGACACCAAAGCGCCCGCGTTCTCAGTGAGCTTGGTCGCAAGGCCGCAGTCCATTGACCTGGACTTGCAAGGACGTGACGCAACCGTTGCGCACCCGGTCAACGAGAGATGAGAAAATTAGCAGTGCACAAAAAACAAAGTGGCGCCTTTCCACTGTAAAAACAGGCTGCAGTTCCAAAGCTCAACACCCGTCCCCGAGATTTGCAGCGATTATTCGGTGCGAACACAAATCTCGCCGTGTCTCGACTGAAACGAGACTACCGGAGTCAAATCACGAAGAAATCTACAGTTACACCGAACTCTCGCTCACACTGAATAAAAAGCGCCGTTCCAAAGATTTTCAATCGGACTCGATGCTCAAAATGAAGGACGAAAATGCTTCACTTCAACAGACGCTGACCTCGGTTTTGGCGATTTGTAGGATTAAGCGACTTCCTGGAGTGAAATTTCTCAAATGGATCAAAGTGATCTTGCTTTTGCTTCGAATGTTCGGCAATGAATCAGCATGAATTGGAATGCCTCTGGAGCACTCACTCAATCCCACAAGAACAAGCTGTTTCGTTCACAGGTTGCCAAGACAAATCAAAGACACTGGTCTTCCATTTTCTATGCGATGTCGAGCGAAGCGCATGCAAGATATGTGTCGATAACATGTTTGCCGAACGAAGTGTCGAACGCCAACGCATTTCGTACAACTGTTGCAGCTCACTCACATTCAGACGCATCCTTTTCTCTCTCACACATTCAGTTCGTGCTCTTCGCTCAGAAGGGGAGGCGTTTTCACCACAACCGTCAGAAACCTGCAATACAACAAAGAAACAATGCGTGAACGTACTGTCGACTTCACTGAACCACCACAACGAACAAAACTTGTCACTGATTTGGACCGGAGCAACATCGTGAAGAGAAATTTTCTTCTGAAGTTTTCAGAAAAACAGACAAGCTGTTCATACTTATTCAGTTCACCCTGACAGAGAAATGGAAATGAAACAACTCAGAGATCACCACCGAAGCAACGCAGTTACACCGCAGAACAAATGAGAGAATCTTCGTTTCGTGCCCAATCACATCCCCAAAGCTGGGAGCAAAATGTTTGGCCGACGACCGAGGACCAGAAGTACGACAGACGGACGATTTGGCGAAAGGAGAAAGCAGTGCTTTGAACACAGGTGCGTCGAAAGCGCAGACGGACCTTTGTGAGCAAGCCCTGGGGAACAGATAGGATCTGCCTCCACATTTTGAGTCTGCCCCTACCCTCCCCCGACACACCTGGTGTTGAGTTCGTTCCACGGGGAAAGGGGGTAGGACTTTCCTCCACATTTTGAGGTGAACTGACCAGAGCTTCAAGTGTGTTCCCACGGGGCAGGACTTGCCTATGTTTGAGGCATGTCCCAGGGCAAAGACCTGTGTTGCTTTGATGAGGTGGTTCCCCCATCCCCACGGCCCTGGATTCTCCCTTCAGATCTTGCCCCTATGTTTGGCCATTGCATGATACAGGCTCGCTCCGAAGGACGCGCCTGTGAAAAGCACATTCAATCGCCGTTGTTGATGGGTTCCACCACAGGAACGGCGACCGTGCACGTACTTTGATCGGTCTCGTCCGCCTGTAGCTGCACGTCGTCCGCAAGAAGCAGCGACGAGTTGTTACTCGACTCCCCAAGGTCCTCAAAATCAGCCTCGTCGATCCCTGCAAAGCGTTCACCATGTGACTGGTGCGAAAACACAACTCACGTGCACAAACTGTGTTGTCAACATTGCAGTGGACTGTGGACGCTGCCGTTCAGAGGGCATTCAGTTCCAATCAACCCTTGGCAGAACCAAGGCTACTTGCAGCACGGTTGGACTGCCCAACTGTCACCATCAACTCTTCTGAATGAAGGCCGTTTCAAAGCGCCTTACCTGCGGTCGGGTCGTCGTCCGCTCCGTGCGGCTTGTCGATGGCCTCTTTGATCTGGTTGTTGGCTCCCTTGGGGTCGAGGTCCATCGCCCACGAGAAGTTCATCAGCGCCAGGTGGGTATTGCCCAGCTTCTTGTGCACCTGTCGCAATGGAACAAGTCAGGGCCGCTGTCACTCTTCCATCTATACTGTTGCAAGTCACTTCCAATCAGTGCAGGCCCACAAAGAGATCACAGCACTCATGAGAACCCTTCCCGCTTTGGCAGTCTCTAGTAGGGTGCATTCGGAAGGAAAACGAAATATATTCAGGATCAAGTTCGGAGACCACGATGTAGTTTTCATTCTCACCTTTCCGATGAGGAAATAGACTAGAGATTCTTTGGGTACGATTTGCTTCAGCTCTTCCAACTCTTGTAAGGCTTCCTGCAAATGCGTACAAACACCAGACATAGATTATCAGCTGCAAACTAATCAAAGTGATACCGGCCAGATCTACATCTTGCGTTTCAATTTCAATTTCGCTTCCCGTCCAGTGTAGATGGCAAGTTTCGTGTTTCGCAGTTGCTGCACAAACGTGACAACAAAGTGCGTCCAGATCTCTGTGACATTCAACGCAAAAGCACACTTACTTTGTGCCTGTCCGTTGCGAACAGTATGGACGCTTTGTGGAACTTGCACAGCGGGTTTTTGGGGTCTGTCGCAATAGCTTTGTTGAGGGTTGCAAGGGCACATTCGGACTTCTTCAAGGCATGTTGAACCTGCAAAGCAACATCGGTTTGCATCCGACATATCTCATGATGCGCATTTTCTCAGACACTTCTGCACAATGAAGGCAGATCAGGGGGTACGGCAGGTGAACGATGTATCACGAGATTTTGTTTATTATCCGCGCGCACACTACGATACTCACCACTCCCACGTGACACATGAGCACGGAACTCTGGGGGTTGATGCTCAGCGCTTTCTTGAAGTGGATTTCGGCGAGTGCAAACTTTTCCTGTTTGTAGAATATCATCCCGATGCCGTACCTGGGGGAACAAACAGCCACCAATTTTGAGAGATGAAATGACATGTTAGTTCAACAACACTGCAACTGCACTGGTGAACCGTGGAGGCGGAGGTGAGCAGGTTGCTTGTGGCACGGCACGACAATGAAAGCCACAAAGTCACTTTGGGATCGAAAGAGACGGGTATAACTCTCGCTGAAAAGTGACACACACAGCGCGTAACTGCATGAGGCTTCAGTCTTTATTTCCATTCAGCGCCGTGGACCTCGATGCGTGTGGTTCAACTGCCCCAAACAGCAGAGTAAGTTACGCGCCGTCCGAAGCGGGAAACTTTCAACCGCACCACACACTCGTTTCCTGCGCAGTGAACATAGAGAGAGAACTGACCACGCGTTGTAGTGTCGGCTGTCGGCGCGCAGCGCGTTGCGGAAACACGCCAGCGCCTTGTCCAGCTCTTCTGTCAACACGAATTCGTGTCCGAGCAACGTGTAAGCGTACGCGAAGTCAGGATCCACCTTCAAAGGATAAGACTCTATGAGGCGGCGATGGCGCACCCACAACTTCAACACTCAAGCTTTTACCAATTCGCTTTTATTTCCACTGAGTGTACCAAGTGTGGCCTTGAGATTTACCTGCACTGCGCGTTGGAAGAACTTGATCGCGGTATCGTGTTCCTTCTGCAGACTGAAACAGTTTCCCGTCGCGCACCACGTCTGCAACAAGAAGCAGTCGGTATTGTCCCTCCATACAATTCATCTCCGAAGTGAAATGCAGCTTCGGTTCTCAGACTATCCACACAGCTTGAACATTTTACATTTTGCGACCACAGAAGTTGATTGGAAATTGCCGCAAAAACAGAAGACAATGATCTTTCAGAACAAGCCCCCAAGGCAAGAATTTGTTCTTGGACTCCAAGTTCACTTTCTCGTACTTGCTCACCTCCGGACAGAACTTGTCGAGTTCGGTGAGATTCTGCGCGAGGGAGGAGAGCTCCACTTCTCGCTGCAGGTGCCACAGCGCTGTGCTGTACACCTCCATACCTGCCGCACATAAAAACAAGTATAAGTCCCAATTCATTCGCCACATGTGAAGAATATCGACAAACACTTTTCTGCATCATAACGTGTGCCGCTGACGCAGGCAAAGTGCAGAGACAGCATTCCTGTTTGATTGTTGTAAACACACACCTTCGAGGTAATACGGGAACTGCTCCTGCACCTGCTGGAACACCTGCACCGCTTTTTGGTATTCTACCTCTTCGAAGTATGCCCGACCCACCTGCAAGCAACGGGACAAGATGATGTTTGTTCACATTCTTACAAGACCGGCCGATTAAACGACGCCAATAGGCAAACAGTGCGGAAATGTCACCCTGACCTGGCACAGCACCCAGCCTGTGTTATAGTGGTGCGGAGGCAGGTTGCTGAACAGTTGCAGTGCCTTTGCGCAGTCGTAGTGAGTCAGATGCACGTAGGCGCGCCCAATATCGCCCAACAGAGCCATCAGACCCTCTGCCAAAGTACAATGAAATGAACACCTTTCTCCGAAACAAACATTCGTCCGATCGGCTGAACATGTCGCACTCAACATGGCATTCAGCGCAGTCTCACAAAGGCGGTTGCTGTATGTTGCACAAGGTTGCACAAGGCCCAGATGAAGAAAACCTTCCTCTCCAAACCCCGCCCAACCTTCACAAGTACCTGCGGACCGCTTTTGGTTGCATAGCATCTGTTCCTGCTGGCTGGTGATGGTGGAGGGTTTGGTGTCGGGCGTCAGTTCAGACTTGTTCAATTCGTTCAGCTCAGCGGTTTTGCTCGATTTGGGCTTCGAACGTTTCGCTGGTGCGCGTGGACTTGTGAACTTTTTGTTCTGACTTTGTGACTTGTTGTTTTCCTGTCAAAGAAATGTTTGATTTTTGACCACAAGTCCTTCAATGGTCTGTGTTATCCAACAAACAATACCACGGCGACCCCAGATTCCATTCCCCAGAGAATCTTTTCCCAGCCCACCTGTCCAGGATTCACCCGGCCAGGGGTTTCCACCCAACACTAACTCGACTGTTTGCTCCGAACAACACCCAGCATCCTTCCTTCCGCGTCACGTCATGCCTCGCGCCCCGCCTCACCTTGACTGAACTGGAGGTTGGGTTGGTGTTGTTGCTGGAGAAGAGGCGCGTGCTTCGCCGCACCCCGCCCGGCGCCACGCCGCCGCCCGGCACGTTGCCCTGCAGGCCGGACTGCAGCAGCGGTTTCGTTGCGGGGAGGCCGCTCGCCTGCTGACTCCGCCGCGTCATCTGCCGTCGGAAACAAAACATACATTCGGCTGAAAATACACACACCTCCAGCTTGATATTTTGGTAACAGGCAGTTTGTCCTGCACTGGAACAAGCAGGGTGAAATGTGAACTGTAACGCCAACACAAGGACAAACCTCATGTCTCTGTAACACAAAAACATCGCCAAATAATTCAGAGTTGTTGTGCGGTGAACACTCCCAAAGTTGTTTTGGTCACAGCAGCCGTTTACGGTAAACCACACAGGATGCGACAATGAAAGGGCGCGAAGGCGTTCCCAACTGACCTTGACCTTGGGTGGTTGCTGCACGTTCTCAATGATACTGCCACTCAGTCCGCCCAACCCGATGGGCGAAGGCGTAATGAACGGAATCGTGTTCTGCGAGTTTCCTGGGCTCGGAGTGTCGCCCAGAGGCAGGAACCCGAAACTGCGCAAAGTCAAGAGAACTCAATAATTTCATGTGATGACTTGTTGTCGGACGTACCGGTACACTTCCAAAAAATCACCACATTCTCAAGACGGCGATCCCTTTGCACTCACTCACCTCGGTGTATTGAGGCTTTGGTTGGGGCTGCAGAGGTTGAGCGCCATGCGCGGTCGAGCCCGGTTGCGGACCTGGGTCGAGGGTGGGATGGAGCCGAGGCACGACGTCTCGAACGTCGAGTCCCCACTGAAGGTGTTCTCGGATTGGACGATCTGCAGAGTCTGCGCCTGCGTGACAGGCGTTTCCTGGGGAAACGAGTTGCAGAAATAAGCACGAGTGCGTCTCATCAGTGTGATTGCGGTAAATACAAAGAAATACGCCAAAATTTATTGCTCGTGGAGACAAACGTACCACAGTGTCCATGGGAGTGGGCGGCTCCTGCTGCTGAGGTTGGTTGAGGGAGGACGAGTTTGTGATGGCACAGATAACCGGCGGCGGTGACGGTTGCTGCGCAGGTGGAGATGTACCCACCGGTTGGCCAAGCAAGCCTGGCGTCGTCGCCGACACCTGGAAGATTTTACTCGAGTCCGGCTTCTCACCTGCAAAATATATATGCTCAAATGCACACTGACCTGAAAATGCAAGGAAGTCAACAAACCACAGCATTGCAGTTGAATTCTTTGAAAGTGCAAAACAGGTCAAACCTCGAGTTGCATTGCACAGAAAAGACAGGGAGTTCGAGTGCAATCATTTGGTCAAACACGGAGCCAAGCGAGTGTTGGATTGTGCTCACCTAAATGGCAGAGAGACTCGAACGAGGACCAGAGAAACGGGTTTAGTTTCAGGCTTCTCTTGTACATTTCCAATGCCTTGGGCAACCGGTCCGTTTTGCTGCAAAACAGACAACACTTGCAAGAAACGTAACTTCAACAACCAGGAAGGATCAGAATGTGTATTCGTTCGTCTTTTTTGGAGTTCACACCTGTAGACGCGGCCGAGCAGTCGCAGAGCATACGATGCCGAGTCGCCGAACTCTGCACACAGCTCTTCCAAATTGCGCTGCTTCGTCAGAATACTTCCAGCAAGAACAGCCTCTGCCTCGTTCAACCTGTTTGCAAGCATGAACATGTGAATGAAAAAGAATGTCCCGCGAGCAAAGCGACGTGCAGCCAAAAACTGAAATTGCCAATGACATGCGTTTCGAGTGGTATTTTCGTCGGTTACTCACTTGTCGATCTCGAGGCAGCATTGCGCCATGAGGAACCTGGAGGCAGGAGTGGCGCAACCCTTCTGCTGCAGCAGCGCGTAGGCGCGCACGGGCTTCCCCGACCGAAAGTAGCAAGTGGCGAGCAGGAAGAGCGCCTCCTCCGTGCCAACTGAAACCGGGAGTAAAGCGCGACATGAGCACCAGTTTCTCTTTTCATCGCGTCACCTCATTCACAATTTTGGCCATCTTGAGTGTGTATGTGTGTGCTGTGGTGTGACAGGGGACACACAGACTCCCACTTCGCGCGTACCTTCTGCGTAGAGCCTCTCAGCCAGAAATATAGCGTCCGAGTACGCATAATGGTTCAAACATTGCCACACGGCCGCCTGAAACAGAACAAGAACAAGGTTCAATGCAAACAGTGTTTCCCAACGCACAGAAACTCAACTCGTTCCCAGCTTTGTCACATCAAGCACCAAGATAATTCTCCGTGCGACCCACCAGCAAACGAGTTGGGAGAATTTCAACCAAACGTTGTGAAGGAAGATACAACTGGGCGAGGTGGCAGATCAACATGCCAAACTGTTCGTGGGTGTTTCAACCAGGACATATATTCTACATTCATAGATCTACTTGCACAGGGGTGGGGGCTCCCTGGCCTGTGCATGTTTTGACGATGTGCAGGCCAAAGCCGTCAACTCTTCCACGACAAAACAACGGCAGTCTCCAAAGATCTGATTTGTCAGTCACGCTCACCTATTCCTCAGGAAAAATCTGCTCTACTCCCACCCCGGATCCGAAACACGCGGATCGGCATCCCTTTTCGTTGGGGCGGGGGGGGGGGCATTCTTTGTGAGTGCAACCTCTCCTCTGAACTGATCGATCACGTTTGCTTGACGTGAAACGTCAGCGTTCACAAAGAAAAAGCTTCGCTGGAAAGGCCATCAAACAACGCAACACAGATAGATCTATGTTGGTGCAGTTTGGAAAAAGAGAAACTTGTAGGATTCCGCGAACATCGCAACAGCGAGATCCAAGCGCACAAAAGTCAGTTGACCCCAAAATGACAACATCGCATTCCTGAGGAAACTGCCCCAAACGAAGCAGCCGAAATCACACTTTCCGAAACATTTAGACAAACACTAGATTACCTGCACGGGTTCTTGTATCACCATGTTTATTTCCCAATTCACAAAGTTGTTTCCAATAGCAGGAATGGCACAAATATTCCACAAAAATCAAAAATATTTGCTCTTATCCGCCATTTTCACTTCATTTCAAGTCAAAGCGAGATTTTGCCAAAAATAGCAACGGAATCCCGGAGGTGTTCCCCGGCAGAGGCGCTGCGCACCAGTGGCGTCGCGCCATGGTTCTATTGGCAGAAACGGAAATACTTTTTGGGTGATTTCAGGAGGAGGCTCCTCAATCATTCCAGGCTGCTCAATTTTTTGAGCGACCGAAATGGTGAGTCATCCAAACAATTCACTCCCATGCATTCAGGAAGTGAAACAACACTTTTGGTGAAGATGAATTTAAAATCTGGAATTTGTTTGGGTCAAGGATATGGCTGGAGTGAGGAATTTGTCAGGTTCAAATTTTTGGGTTTGTGTGTGCAAAAAAGTTCTGCTGTGAGGGCAGGAAAATTTTTAACTTCTTCACAAAGTGGGTGTTACCTGGTTTTTTGGTGGGGTGAAAGGTTGGGGCAAAATTGCGATTTTTTGCAAGTGCTCAAAATGGAATTTCAGCAAAGATGCACACACACAGACACAGACAGACAGACAGACAGACAGACAGACAGACAGACACACACACACACACACACACACACACACACACAAAGAGGACCATAACAATGCTGGATCAGACCATCTCGCACATCCACATAATGTCACATCTTTGTCTAGAAGTCCTCTGTCCCATCCCATCTGAAGCCCAGCCTCAAGAAGACTGGTTCTTGATGCTGTCAGAATTAACTTTGAGCATTGAATTGCGCAATGTTGACCCCATTGTTTGAGAAGACTGAGGCTGTTGAATAAATTGTGATATTTTCACCTTTATTCCTTTGTCTCGAATTTCAAAACCTTGTTCGATCACCCCATTGTTCCTCAGAACACCAAATCTTTCCACGAATGTTGGCCAGTAGTTACATAGGCAGGATTACTGTTCCTTGTCACATAACAGCCGTACCCAACTTGAACATCAGCTGCAAAGCTCTTGTTCTGTTGCTTTACTTTATAATTTTGAGTGCAAATGTTTGCAGATCCTATTTTGGTTGTTGAAAACACAAGAAGATTGGTGCAGAACAATTCTGGTCTCAGTGAAAAAATAGGGTGGATCCGTTGCGTAAAATCACACCTCAGAGGAGGTCTTGGATTTCTGTTGATGTCATGGATGTTGAATCGCAAAGAATTTTATGCCCAAACACAATCTGAAAAAAATGAAAAATTGAATGACACCAGTCAAATGCCCAACCAGGATATGACACTTCATCAGCTACATCTTTTGTCAAATTTTTATTCTTTCCAATAAATCGTCTAATTTGTGCAATGAAGTCAAAATTTTCTTGAGCCCCCTTTGAACTTTTTACCAACACAAACCCCAAAATTTAAACTTGATAAATTCCTTGCTCACACAATACCCTTGACCCAGCAAGTCCAAAAACCCAAAAGGGCCACATTTGATTCTCATCTTGACCAAGAAACCATTGTCCACATGTCTTTGCTCCTCCATGCCTGCAGGTGATTTGTTCCGGTCAGTCTTTGTTCCAGCCAGAACAATTGACCAACCTCCTCAAATGACCCAAACAATGTGTCTATGGCTATTTTGGTTCACTAGGAAGAGGCTCCGATCGACGTTCTAAGTTCCCTGCTTGGGGTCAGTAACAATTCATCACACCATGATGAGGGCCATGCCACAGACTACGAGTATCACCCGTTGTTGACCACATTTTATGGTGACGGACTTCTTGGCAGGCAAAACTAAAACACTCGCTGGTCAATTGGATGCACAAAACAGATCTCTCAGCTTGTGACGATGAGTTTTCGAGCACCAGAAACACAAACAGAGATAATGTTGATTGTTCTTGATCATCAGAAATTGAACACTGATGTGCATGGAGGCCTGTGTAAACCAGCCTCTTGACACTGAGATACACGCATTCCTGAAAGTAAGAAGGCAAAACACCTGGACTAAATCTAGACGACAAGACATGAACCTTTTTGATCAACGCGAGTTTGTTTTGGAAGAACAACAGAGGCAGAAATTTTTGCGCCTTCCTCTGTCAATCTGAAACGAAACTGCTTCTGCAGCTGAGAATTTTTTGAACCACTTTCTCAGTCTCTCGTATTTTTTTCTGAGAATGTCCAAGCTGGAACAACTGAAGCGGGCAAAATAAAAAGCTGGAATATTTTCCTGTCCGAAATTGACGGACTTTTTGGCAGGTAAAACTTGTACACTCACTGATCAATTGGGTGCACAAAACAAATCTCAGCTTGTGACGAGGAGTTGTCGAGCAGGGGAAACACAAACAGAGATACAATGCAACACTCCATGCATGTTGTGTACGGAGGCCAGTGGAAACTAGCATCTGGACACTGGAAATACATGCTGGAATTTATTCCTTCCAGGTTTGAAATTTCTGAAGTGATCAATTACAATGAAACACAAATTGCATATTTTCGCATTTTGTTGGTGCTTCTTGTCTTAATTTGCAGGTCGTGTTCAAACCTCAATCGGAGTGCCACTGCAACAGAAACGTTTCCACGGGAATTTTCGGAGTGCTGAATTCAGAGTTGCACGCCTTTCCTGAGATGTGTGGTGAATTTTCATTGAGTGCAAGACACAGTGATGAAAACTACTGGAGACATTGTTGATGAACAAAACCACAGACGAATCTTTGAAAAACAAGGAATTCTGAATTCTGACCAAGCCAAGCTCGATCCAGGAGTTGCAGGGGATCCAATCAACCGACGCAAACGTTCTTGGGCCCGTCTGCCCCTCTCCTCTGTTCCACAACTGCCTTATGTTCAAACGGTTCACTTGTGTGTTTGAGGAAGAGGTTTGTGGTGGAACATGGGGACCTTTCTGCGTGGGCCAGGGTGTACCGTAGCCCCGTGTCTAGTGTCTCCAGATCCAGATTTTGAAACACTGGGCGAGAGGGTAATTCCCCTGAAACATAATTTTCCCCAAATTTCCCCAAATCTTCTGTCTTTTACACCAGGCTGCAGGCATGAGCTCAGCAGAGGCGCACGACTTCTTTGGGCGGTTTCGCGATTTCCGGTTCTGGGCGGATGTGACCATGAGCATCCTCGTCTTTGGTCCATTGAACGTCATCATCTGGCGCGGTGCCTGGGACTTCCAGGTTTTCAGAAAAAAGGGCCCACACATTGCCTCGTCTCAGGACAATTGTGATGACTGACTTGAAAAGCTGAACAAAGTAGAAGGTGGTGAAAAGTACGCATTTGATTTTGTTTCAGGTGTTGTACATCATTCCAGGAGACGATTACACTGGCTGCTGGATTTCACTTGTTGTGGGAGGAACAATGTGGGCTTCCATCTGCTTTCTCAATCCATTTCTGGCCAAATACGCTGTCATCAAGAATGTATTCCTTGGATACTTGAGCAAGCAACTGTACAATTTTGTGGCAACATGGATGCTGCTGTTTTACTGGAGAGGAGGGTGGAGTCTTCTGGACTATGCTGGAGGTTGGGGAGTTGAGAACTGGCAGAACAATGTCTATCTGATGATTATGAGCGTCGTGTTGGGGTGGATTTTCAGGTCCAGCTTCGGGATGATCGGAGGTGCTCCTCTGTACGTGTCTCTGGACTTCAAAAATATTTACACAACAACCCCTGGGCTCTACAGATACACGGTAAGAACAATTGCAGATTGCATGCCGGCATGCGAGCCTCCCTTCCCGTCCCCTCCCCCCAATTGGTGTCCTTCGGCAAACTGCGTCCAATCAAACCTTAGTGTACGCCACATTTTGAAACGTTGAAGTCGCAGGCCTCGGTGGTACCCACATTACAAGCCCTTGTTGTTCGCCCCACGCAGCGAGGTTCCACTTGCTTGTTGCCCTGCCCTCTGACTCGAAGCTTCAAACAGGCATCATCGCACAACCCCTTGAATGAAAACTGATTGCGTAATTTTTCAGGGCCGATTTGTCGATATGCTTTTGACTTTTTTGGCAGCTCGAACACACAAGATGGAAATACGTCGCAGACGTTCTGTTCTCCAACTTGGTTGTCGCCTTCCTCCCGGTTATTGTTTGGAGGTGCATGTGGAACATTTTGGATGCTTTCTTCATTCCTGACGACTACTTGTGGTCCAACTACTACAGCTGTATAATTGGTAATACCGGTTGTGTCTTGTGTCTCTTACTTCAGCCGTTGGCTTCCAAGATTTCTTCACTTTTTGACAAAGGTCCATTTCTTGTGAAACTTCTGGTTGAGGATTTATTCAGTCTGTTCAGCCTGATACTGTACCTTTTCTACTGGAGAGGGATGTGGAATACCTTGGTTATTCTTCAACCAGACTTGGTGGTCGGGGTTTGGAGTTCAATTCCGTTGGGGTTTGGGGGATGCATGTTGTTTGGCGTTCTGAACAGTCAGGTAGCTCTCGATGCAGGATTAGACGGTGAATTGGACAATGGTCAATCGATTGAGTTTCAGATCGATTACTTTCAATTTCTTTCAAATCGCAAGGAATTTTCGAGGTAGAGTGTCTCCAATTTTTGGGGGAATTCGGACACAGTTGCCCGTGGCAGCCACCTGAAAGCTCTCTCAAGCGATAATCCTCCACCCGAAATGCAGCTTTGTAAAGAAATTGCCATGACAAGCCTCCCTGCATGAGCTGAAGCCCAATCTAGAAGCTGGGTCCAGCGACAAGTAAAAGTTGAAAGTTGTACAGAATTGATCGCTGTCCTTTCACCAAGAAAAAATTCTCAGCAGTACACATTGGCGAACCCCACACAGGAATACCCATGGGGGCACCCAAGGGGTGACACTGGGAGGTTCCTGGAGCTGTCACTGGGGGTTTGTCAAGCAGATACATCAGAAAAGGATCATTTGGCCCGTCAAATGAAAGTACACGGTGAATGTTGTTCCTGGACACAAGAATCAAAGCTCTGTCTTGATAACAAGATGACAAATCTTGTGGTATGTGTGCAGGCGTCAAAAACACGTGTATCCATGGATTACAATGGGACTTCTTTCGGTCGGTGTCTCAAGAAACACCCTGAAGACATCACAGCTGCAGTTGCCCAAAGTGCTGCTTCTTGTCTTCTTTCTGCGTTGAAATTATCTTGAACCGCAGCATCTCAAGATTCTGACATGGCTGCCGGAAAATTTGAACAAAAGACGCTCGGTTCCAACCCGAGATTTGATTCTTTCTTGCATTTCAATCATCCTGGACCACAGAATAGACAATTCTGCCGTTGGAGTTGTGGAAGATCATCAGTGCCACTGCTAAATTGTTACAGTAAACCACCTACCGTTGTCTTTCTTGCTCTTACTCTCAGTGAAGCCATTCAGCAGTCTCACCACACTGGTCAACTCAATTCCAAGGGTGCAAGTTGTGTCTGTTGTACTTGGTTCTTTTTGCATTTACGTCTTTGAGTACAGAGCCCATGGAGCTCGCCGTGATTTGAGCAATTTGAAGTTGATCCTTTGTGTATTCCACTTACTTTTACATACCCAAATTTTTGCACCAAATTTGTCCTGCACTTGATTGCATCTGAAGCTGACCTAAATCTTTGCCAAATACATGTATTGATTTTCAACACTTTCCTAAAATCCCAAATTTGCAGCCCTGACTTTGATGCACCTTGAAAACCACACAAAATGGCTACACCAGTTGGACAGCCAACCAATATTCTACATTTCATCACCATAATCCTTCATCCAATGTTTGTACTTTCTGTGAAACCACCCAAGAAAAAAAGTCCAAAATTTCCCAACCTCAAAACTTTGAACTCTTTGTCCTCATAAACCCCAAATTTGAACTTTATGAATTCCTTCCTCTCCAATATTCGTTCACCTAAATAAATCCAAAAGGCCCAAAAAGATCCAAATTTTAACCTCATCTTGACCAAAAAATAACCCCAGGGAGCTCCCAGTGATTTGAGAGGCAACTGAAACACAGGCGACTGAAATGCAGTGACCAAAATGCTGCAACCAAAATGCAGTGAGTGAAATACAAAAAAGTGGATGCACAAAATATCAATTTTAATAATTATTTCTATTATTTGTATCAATTTGTATCATACCCATATTGAAACTTGTCACTGAATTACACATAAAGCTTGCCAAAATTTTTTCACCAAATAACACCTTCCAACAACACCAAATTTGTACCCAAACTTTGGCCCCACCTAAAAACCATGTACAAATTTTTGTGCAACACCTGATCAATACACTACATTTCATCAATAACATCCTTCATCAAATATTTTTTCTTTCTGAGATATTGCCTACTTTGTGCAGTGAAGTCACCCCAAAAATTTGAACTTTTTTACTCCCCATTGTCCTTGACCCATACAAATTCTAAAAGACTCAAAAGATCCAAATCTTGACCATGAAACTGATGTACATATACTTCTCATAAACGCTGCCTGTAGGTACCTTGATTTCGGTGGCTATATTTCGGTCGCTCTTTGAGCGCCCCTCAACAGCGCAACAGCGCAACCTCCTCAAACAAGAAGCAGTGCTCAAGGCAACTGCAGTGAGAAGTTCCTTGCCGGTAATGTCGTGGATTCTTCCTTGTCCTCCTTGTTTTCCCCACAGGGGGGGGGGTCTATGTAGGGGGTCCAGCAGGGGGTTGGGGGTTGGGGAGGGGTTAGGGGAGGGGGTTGGGGTAGGGGGT